>WBZO01001469.1_pt1 | contig 36740 bp, 41 predicted proteins | sample 5204261 | NCBI WGS metagenome assembly WBZO01 (sample SAMN12412400, study PRJNA552823) | activated sludge metagenome | isolation source: activated sludge from anammox sidestream of wastewater treatment plant... | place: USA: North Carolina | collected 2017-09
CGCCAGCACGGAGATGGTCAGCAAGTTCTTCGGCCTGACGCACCAGGAGGTGGCGCTGCGCCGGGACATCCTCGGTCTGCCCAAGCGCAAGGGCCGGCACCCGGTGCTGGACGAAGCGCAGGACGTGGCGTTGTGGGAGCACTGGAAGGCCGGCGTCTCGCAGCGCGGCATCGTGCTGAACGACGATGTGGCGATGCTCACATTGAGCATGGACCTGGCCGAGAGCATGAACCTGCCCATGTCGGTCATCTGGGCGGCGATACGGAACTGGATCGACCAGGGGCTGGTGTAAGGCCATGGCGACGGGCGGCGCACCACGGCGCGATGGTCCGGTGGCGCTGTCGGCTCTGTTCGATGATGCGCTACAGAAGCTGGCGCCTGCCCGTGGCGATGTGCCGCCTGTCAAGGGCGCCGCGCCTGCCGTCGACGCCTTCCTGTACAGCGGCAACCGGCACGAGAGCGTGCCGCGCCGGCTGTTCCTCGACCGCCGCCTGACGCCGTTGGAGCGCAACGCCTGGCAGGTGTTCCGCCTGCAGCTCAACGACGACGGCGTGACGGCATTCCCGACCTACGACCAGCTCCGGCCCTACCTGGCCTCGATGCCCTGCGCGGCGCAGGCCTCGCACGAGACCGTGGCGCGGGCGCTCACGCTGCTGCGCCTGACGCGATGGCTGTCGCTGGTGCAGCGGCGGCGCGACCCGAAGACCGGCCGCATCCTCGGCAACCTGTATGTGCTGCACGACGAACCGCTGACGCCGTTTGAGGCGATGCAGTTGGACCCTGACTATTTGGGCTTGGTCAGCCAGGCCCTCACGCACGCGGCCAAGGCGGTGCAGATCGTGGGCGTGCAGACGCTGAAGGAAATTGCCGAAGACCCGATGCTCATCGGCCGCACGCTGCCGACGCGCTTGCAGGTGCTGGCACAGCGCATGGCTGCGGAGAGTTATCCACAAGAGGCTGTGAACCACGAATCCGAAGAAGGCTCGCAGGCCCTTCTTCGGAATGCCGATGTGCCCTCTTCGGAATCCGAAGCAGGGCTGAAACCCGCGCCGGACGGCTCTCTTCGGATTCCGAACGAGGACCGTACAGTACGTATTCAAAGTCATAGTGAGGTACGTACAGTACCGCGCGCACGAGCGCTGGAAGGCAGCTTGCGCCTGCCACAGCGCTTCCTCGGCTTGAAGGACGAGCAACGCAACGGCGCCTTGGTCGCCTTGCAGCAGGTAGACGAGTCGCAACGGCAGGCGGTGCTGGACGAATGGGCCGCGCGCTGCCGCAACAGCGCGGTGCGCAACCCGGCCGGCTACCTGTTCGGCATCATCCAGAAGGCGATCCGCGGCGAGTTCAAGGCCTGGGCTGGCGAGAACGGCGCAACGCCGGCCGCGACACCGCCGCCATCACCGGCGCCTGCGCCAGCGCCTGCGCCAGCGGAGTCGCAGCCTGCCGATCCGACGGTGGCACGCGCTTATCTGGACCGGATTCGGTCGAGCCTGCGGCGGCCCTGATCGAGCTATCCCCAGGGGATAGCTGGGACAGCCGTCCTTCCATTGCGTACCGCGGTCGCAGCGGCAGCCTGACCTATCCCCAGGGGATAGCCGGAACACGCAGCCTTCCCGGATGCGCAAACCGGGCGCATGGCGGATTCGGTTTGTTGACTGACGGCCTTCCGGCCGATGCGGATGCTGGCGGCTCGTTCCCTTACCGCGAGTCGTCACCCATGGCCACCGAACGCTCTGAACCGCTGCAACTCAATCTCGGATCGTTGCGCAGCACGATGTCGCTCACGCTGCACACGCACCACGCTTCCCGCATCTGGCACGGCCGCGCGCCGGTCGAAGGGCGCCCCGGCATCATCGGCTTGAACGCCTACATCAGCGTGATGAACAAGATGAAACGGGGCTCGGAGCAGGACGACCCGTACAGCGACTGGTGGATGCTGCGCATCGAGGACAAGCTGGAGCAGACGAAGGCGGCGTTGAAGGGCCTGCGCGAGCAGGTGGACCAGGCCCTGGCGGACGTGCCCGCGGCGCTGTCATTGGGCGAGAACATGAACGTGCAGCCGGTGAAGCTACCGCTGTTCGTGAACGCCCAGCTCGGCTTCATGGCGGTGTACCTGCTGGCCGACTACGACGACCTGGCGCGGCGGCTGATCCTGGCCCACCACACCGCGTTGATCGACCGCAGCACGCTGGAGCGCTGGCTCAACGACGGCGCGCACAGCTTGCGCAGTCTGTTCAGCCTGGCCCAGCAGTACCGCTACTCCGGCGCGACGCGCGACGACTTCGCATCGAAGAACGCGGTGGCGCGCTCGGCGTTGGAGAAGTTCGGCGAGCTGCCGCAGGACGTGCTCGAAGGCACGCGCCGCTCGCGCTTTGCGCCACCGATCGCGCGGCGGACGAACCGCACCGGCGCGCCGGCCGCTGAAGCCGCTGCCAGCAGCTACACGACATCGAAGGATGGCGCAGCCGATGGTGCCCCCGGCGAGGACGCACCGGCATGACAGCATCGACGCCATCGGCGCGCTTCACGCCACTGGAACAGGCGGACTTCCAGCGGCTGGAACACGCAGCCTACCTAAAAGGCCTTTTGAAGCCTTTTAAGGGTAAGGGGAGTCTGGAGACCTGGGCCAGCCAATGCACGGCGCTGCGCGACGACGTGATCGCGCTGGCGCAGCAGCGCATCCTCCCGCAGACGTGCGCCTTTCCCTTCAGTCGGCTGGACGTGCAACTGGCCCAGCAGACCACTGGCGCAGGCACGACCTTCCTGCGCTGGCGCAACCTCGATCGTTCCAGCATGGGCGTGGCGCTGTGGGAATCGCTGCTCGCGCGTTCGACGACGCCGGCCTCGCTGATCGACGACCTGTACGCGATCGAGCTGCAGCGCATCGTGCTGAACATGCAGATCAGCCTTACCCACACCCTGGCCCGCCAGGCCCTGGACTGCGCCAACAAGATGGCCCAGGCCGAGGCGGTCTACCTGCGGCGCGTCCAAGGGCATGCCGCGTCCACCACCACTTCACCCACCACCCAGGAGTCACCATGAGCACGCACTTCGTCGGCGAGGGCAACATCGGTTCTGCGCCGGACTACCGCGAGTTTCCGAACGGCAACGACGAGCCGCGCCGGCTGCTGCGGCTGAACGTCTACTTCGACAACCCCATTCCCACCAAGGATGGGTTCGAGGATCGCGGCGGCTTCTGGGCGCCGGTCGAACTGTGGCACCGCGAGGCCGATCACTGGAAGACGCTGTACCAGAAGGGCATGCGCGTGCTGGTCGAGGGCCGCACGGTCAAGGACGAGTGGGAGGACGCCGACGACAACGAGCGCACGACCTTCAAGATCGAAGCACGGCGCGTCGGCATCCTGCCGTACCGCATCCAGGCCGTGACCCTCAGCGCGCGGACGCCGGAATCGGAGGCGGCCGCACCGGCGGCGAAGGAAGCCAAGGGGACAAAGCCGCCGAAGGAAACCAAGGCCAAGGCCTGATTCCGGCAGGGGGCGGCTGTAGCAATCCTCAGACGCCCGCCATGCACCAGCGACCTATCCCCAGGGGATAGCGCCAAGGTCGTCCACCGAGTTCCAGTCGCCCTCCCGATACGAGCCTCCCGCTGCGCCAGCCGCCGACAAGGCGGGCGCTGCGCCATTCGGCTTCCTTGCTGCTGTCATCTTCCTGCCCCGCCAAGCTGGGGCCATTCGATGAACCGCACGTTCCAAAGGAGGCTTCATGCGCGTTTTCCTGTGCGAGAAGCCTTCGCAGGGCAAAGACATCGCCCGTGTGCTGGGCGCCGGCCAGCGTGGCAATGGCTGCTACAGCGGCTCCGACACCGTCGTGACCTGGTGCATCGGACACCTGATCGAAGCTGCGCCGCCAGAAGCCTACGGCGAGCAGTACAAGCGCTGGTCCATCGACCAGCTTCCAATTCTTCCCGCCCGCTGGCGCGTCGAGGTCAAGCCCAAGACCGCCACGCAGTTCAAGACCGTGCAGCAGCTTCTCGCCCAGGCGAGCGAGCTGGTGATCGCCACCGATGCCGACCGCGAAGGCGAGATGATTGCCCGCGAGATCGTCGAGCTGTGCGGCTACCGCGGGCCGATCCAGCGGCTGTGGCTGTCGGCGCTCAACGACGCGAGCATTCGCAAGGCGCTGGGCGCGCTGAAGTCCTCGGCCGAAACGCTACCGCTGTACTACTCAGCCTTGGCCCGCAGCCGCGCCGACTGGTTGATCGGCATGAACCTGAGCCGCCTGTTCACCGTGCTCGGCCGGCAGGCCGGCTACAACGGCGTGCTGTCGGTCGGGCGCGTGCAGACGCCGACGCTGCGCCTGGTGGTCGAGCGCGACCGCGAGATCGCGCGCTTCATCTCCGTGCCGTATTGGGCCGTGGAAGTCGCAATGTCGGCCAGCGGGCAATCCTTCGTCGCCCACTGGCTGGCGCCCCAAGGCTGCACCGACGACGCCGGCCGCTGCCTGCAGCAGCCGGTGGCGCAGCAGGCCACTGAACGCATGCGCGCCGCCGGCACGGCGCAGGTCGTGTCGGTCGACACGGAGCGCGTGCGCGAAGGCCCGCCGCTGCCGTTCGATCTGGGGAGCCTGCAGGAGGTGTGTTCGCGGCAGTTGGGGCTGGACGTGCAGGAGACACTGGACATTGCCCAGGCGCTGTACGAGACGCACAAGGCCACGACCTATCCGCGCTCCGATTCGGGCTACCTGCCGGAGAGCATGCTGGCCGAGGTGCCGGCCGTGCTCGCTGCGGTGCTTGCCACTGATCCCAGCCTGCGCCCGCTGATGGAACGGCTGGACCGCACGCAGCGCTCACGCGCGTGGAACGACGGCAAGGTGACGGCGCACCACGGCATCATCCCCACGCTGGAGCCGGCCAAGCTCTCCGCGATGAACGAGAAGGAGTTGGCCGTCTATCGCCTGATCCGCGCTCACTACTTGGCTCAGTTCCTGCCGCACCACGGGTTCGATCGCACGACGGCGCAACTGGCCTGCGGCGGGCAGCAGCTTCAAGCCATCGGCAAGCAGGTCGTCGTTGCGGGCTGGCGCCAGGTGCTGGCCGAGCCGAAAGCGGAGGACGCGGACGGTGAACCGCTGCGCGGCCAGGTGCTGCCTGCGCTGCGCGAGGGCTTGCCTTGCCAGGTCGGCCAGGTTGATCTGAAGGCGTTGAAGACGCTGCCGCCCAAGCCCTACACGCAGGGCGAGCTCGTCGCCGCGATGAAGGGCGTCGCCAAGCTCGTCACCGACCCGCGTCTGAAGCAGACGCTCAAGGACACCACTGGCATCGGCACGGAAGCCACGCGCGCCAACGTCATTGGCGGGCTGCTGGCCCGCGGCTACCTGGTCAAGAAGGGACGCACCATCCGTGCCTCGGATGCTGCCTTCACGCTGATCGACGCCGTGCCGCCGGCCATTGCCGATCCCGGCACGACGGCGGTCTGGGAGCAGGCGCTGGACATGATCGAGGCTGGCACGCTGACGCTGGACACGTTCATCGAGAAGCAATCCGCCTGGGTGGCCCAGCTCGTGCAGCAGTACCGCGGCGCAACGCTCGCCATGAAGCTGCCGCCATCGCCAGCCTGCCCGCTATGCGGCGCACCGATGCGCCAGCACACCGGCAAGAGCGCGGCCTTCTGGTCGTGCAGCCGCTACCCGGATTGCAAGGGCGCGCAGCCGGTCGGGGCACCGCGTAAGCGGACCACCGCCAAGGCATCCTGACGCCCGCGATTCCCTCTGCCGCGCCGGCCGCTTCACTGGCGGCGAGGCAATCGTCCCGCAACCCGCGGGACACACCCCAGCGCGCATTCCCTTCTGCAACGGTGCGCACGTCCGGCTCGGCCGATACCGGGCTGCGGGATGGAAGGTATTTGCTCCGCGAGTTGCGCGTCACGCGATTCTTCTGATCGGTGTTCTTCCGCCGACTGCGAGGGGTCTCCCGAAGCCTTGCCTGCGCCGCAGCGCGGCGCGAGGTATCGGGAGACCCCTCGGGTCGTCGGTACTCGGTGCCGGCGCCTACCGGCGAAACAACAGGCTCCCTTTGTGCGCGGATGTGTGCCAGAGGCTTCCGGCCCCAGCCACGAAACGGGTCGGGTGCGAATGCTGACGCAGCGAATGGCTTTGACGACGGCCTGGCCTGCAACAGCCCACAGGTGGTTTTCTTCCTCTTCCGCCGATGGCCTTCGGGTTATCGGCGCCTTGGTCGTGCCCGTCTCCAAAGCGGACGGCAGGTGGTTCCATTTCTCCGGCGACGGCGCCATGCCGCGCGTCCATCCTCGTGCCATGCGCTGCTGACGATCGTCAGCACCATGCCCTGGCAGCTTCGGTCTTCAAGGCTGCAACGCGGCTCGCCGCGCTGACCGGACCCGTCCGCCTCGCACCGACCATCGCGGACGCTCGTCGTTTTCGGCGACGGTGCATTTTCTCAACCACCCGAGGGGAAGCCGATCCCCTGGGGATGCGCGCTCCTCGATCTTTCAAGGAGCACGTCATGTCTGAACCTTTCGCCGCCTCTCCCGCAGCATCGGTGCGCAGCGGCGCGCTGGCGCTGGCCTACACGGGCAAGCGCCTGCCGCTGCAAGTCCTGCGCAGTGCGGCCGGCCACTACATCGGCACGCACGACGACGAAGGCCCGGTTTCACGGGAGTCCGTCGAGTATTTCCCGAGCCCCGAAGCCGCGCAGCGCGCGCTGGCCACCGACGCCTGGACGCAGCGCGGCCACCCCTGACTTCCCTTCCCCCAGGAGCTTTCTCATGAACCTGCCATTGCGTCAGGAGCTGTACGACCAGCTCGCGCGTGAAGACGCCCATTTCAGGCGTGCGCCCCAAGCCTTCTTCGAGGCCTGGAAGCGCGGTGCGGAGATTGCCGGTGCCCAGTGGTTCGGCGACGGCACCCGCGAAGGTTTGCAGCGTGCCAAGTCCAAGTGGGATCTGCGGCCCAACCTCCTGCTGCTCAACGACGCCCTCGGTGTCCTGAGCAGCGGCCAGCGGATGTTCCTGTCCGCGATGGTGAGCTTCTACAACTCCCGCGAGGGAGGCGCGATGCTCAAGCGTTGCGGCTTCGAGGGCCTGTCCGACCTGGGCGGCCTCGATCTGGAACGGCGCCAAGTCATCGCGGACCTGACGCTGAACTACAACGGCTGGTGAGCCGACCCCGGCCCGCCACCGAACTGCTTTTCCACCCCGTGAGGGACGTGCGCGCTGCAAGGCGCCGTGTCCCTCGTTTTCTTTCAGACCTGTCCTTCCTGGGCGCCGGCCGCCTGGCTCCCATTTCATCCACCCGCTGGGGTTCAATCCCCGGCAGGGGATTGCCTCGGCCATCCTCTGCCGGAGAAATCCCATGTCCTATTCCACCAATCCTTTCGTCCGTGGTTACGACGGCCTGTCGGTCGACCGGCTGCTAGCCATTTCCTACGACGACGATTGCCCGCTGACCTACCTGCCACTGCACCCCTCGCAGTCGCATTTGCCGGACAGCCAAGTGACGCGCTACCCGTGCATCTTCTGCGACGACTTCGCCCTCATCACCGAGGGCCAGGACGTGCCGCCGGAACTGGACACGCAATGCCAAAGCCACGGCATCGCGCGCACCGTGGTCTACGCCGTCATGGCCCACGAAGACGGCAAGCCGCTGCACGTGGCCGACACCTACTCGGACGAGGCTGCGCGCGAAGTGGTTCGGCGTCTGCGTTTCGACACCGGGCACTACAGCCGGTGCTGGGAGATCAGCAGCGGCCACATCACCGGAGCGGCCTGGCACTTCCTCGCCGAGCTGGCGGACATCGCGACGCCGACGACGTTCCTGTTCATCGCGTTCCGCATTCCGTACAGCCAGGCGATCGGCGTGAAGCTGATCGCCACGCCGTGGACGGACGCCAACCTGCGAATGGTCGAAGGCACGACCGCCAAGCGGCTGGATCGGGAACACCGCCGCAAGGGCATGCCCGATTGCCTGGTCGAGGTGCTGCGCCTGGCGGCGCTCGCCGACGTGCGCATGCTGGTCTTCGACGCCGATGCGCCGGTGCTCGACGGATTGCCCGTGTTCGACGACTGACGTTTCCTGAGCCCCGCTCGCGGGGCTCTTTCATTTGCGGAACACGGTCGCCGCCCGCTGCCGATTCTGGGACGACGCGGGCCGGCGCGTGCGCCACGCTGCAGGCATGTTCGCTGGCATTGTCAGCAGCATCCCAGACAGCCGAGACCTTCGAGGCTGCGGTGCGGCTCGCCGCACTGGTTGTCTTTCCTCTCCCGGGCGCATCTCGCGCTCATCCACCACCCCAAGGGACAGACCTCCCCTTGCGGGCGGAAAGCCCCTTGGTTTCCACAAGGAGCTTTCTCATGGACACCCAAGCCATCCGCGCACAGATGCCGAAGCTGGTCATCGGTCACGTGCCTTCCAACGTGCGTTCGTTCAAGTTCAATGTCTTCGACGGCCAGCCCAAGGTTTCGACACTGGGCTTCCACATCGACCCCAAGCCCTTCGACGGCAAGGTGATCGCCAAGACCGACGAGGCCATCGTCGTCAAGACGGGCCGCGCCGAGTTCGCGGTGCTCGACCGCTCGCTCGTGACCGACGCACCCGACGAGGGGGCCAAGGTGCATGTCGAGCCCTACGTCAGACGCCGCTTCGACGGACTGCGCGCCGATACGCCCGAGGAAGAGACCGCGTTCACGTCCGACGGCCAGCCGTACACGATCCGACGCCTCATCCTCGGCGCCGCACCGGCGAAGCTGCCGATCCCCGAGCCGGCTTGCCCTCAGTTGCAGGATCTGATCCAGCAACTGGAGCAGTTGCCCGCGCCGGACGGCTTTCGCCGCGTGACGCACCTGCTGGTGGATGCCGGCGCCCGGGACTTCACCTGGGTCGATCCGCTGCCGAAGGACATCATCGCCGCGCCGCCCGCGATCAGCTTCACGGTCGCAACGGCGAAGTTCCAGGGGCGCGTCACCGTGCTCTACGAGCGTGGCCCCGACCTGTACGCGGTGGAACTGCACCGCGACGGCGAGCTGGTCGAACGGGTCGATGAACTGTTCTTCGACATGCTCGGCGAGGTGCTGGAACGGCTGATCGACGACGGGAGCTGGCGCCTCATCCGCGTGCAACGCCTGTCCGGCGGCAAGCCTGTTCAGCACTGAACGCTATGCGGTTTCCCGTCCGCGCGGCGGGAAGCCCTTCGTTCCATTTCTCGGACGTCATTCCATGTCTGTTCAATTCAAGGGCGCAGAGCTGCGGCCCGTGCTTGCCGCGGCCGTGGTCAACCAGTGCCGCGTCATCCTCGTGAAGGACCAGGGCGTGTACTTCATGTCCGAACGCGGCGAGAGCGAAGCTGGCGGCCGGCGCAAGCTGATCGCTTACGCGGTGGGCTGCAACCCCGACGTCGATGCATTTGACGACTGGTGGGAGTTGGCGCGCGCCGAGTTCGGCGGCGACGACTTCGGCGAGTTCTTCGATCCGCAGGATGGCGTCTTCGCGCTGGTCCTCAACGGCGAAGGCGACCTGGCGGTGTCGGCCACGGAGACGCACCTGTCGCTGCTGGCCGTCGCACCTGCGCCGACCGGCCACTGACGGTCCACCTGCCTTCCTCCTTACCCCCAAGCCCTCCATCGCGGGGGCTTCTTTTCTTCCAGCGCTGCGGCCTTGCCGCGCGCCGCGTTCGTCTCCAGCCCGTCCGGGCCCGCTCTGCCGGCACCCGCCGGCCCAACCGCCCGGAGACGAACCGAATGCGCGACCCCTGCGCGATCGACCAACCCACTTGCATCAGCTTCAGTGGCGGCAGAACCAGCGCGTACATGCTCTGGCGCTTGCTGCAAGCCAACGGCGGCCTGCCTGCGGACGCAGTGGCCTGCTTCGCCAACACCGGCAAGGAAGTGGAAGCCACCTTGCGTTTCGTGCGCGACTGCGCCGAGCACTGGCACGTGCCGATCCACTGGCTCGAGTACCGGCCCGACGCACCAGGTCTTGCGGTGGTCGATTTCGCGACCGCGAGCCGCGAGGGCGAACCCTTCGAGGCACTGATCCGCAAGCGCCAGTACCTGCCCAACCCGGTGGCGAGGGGCTGCACCGTGTCCCTCAAGGTGAGAACGATGCACAAGTTCGTGCGTGCGCTGGGTTGGACCGAGTGGGACCAGTTCATCGGCATCCGCGCCGACGAGCAGCGCCGCGTCGTCAAGATTCGGGCGCGCGGCCATTCCACCGAATCGGTCAGCGAGACCATGTGCATGCCCCTGGCCGAGGCCGGCGTCACCGTGCACGACGTGACGGCGTTCTGGCAGGCGCAGCCCTTCGACCTGGAACTGCGGACCGTCAACGGTCGGACGCTCGAAGGCAACTGCGACCTCTGTTTCCTGAAGCCGCGCGGCCAGCGCCTGGCGCTCATCAAGGCCAGGCCGGAGGCGGCGGTGTGGTGGATTCGCATGGAGTCGCTGAACCTCGCCAGCAAGCCAAGCGGCGCGCGCTTCCGGGCGGACGGCCCCAGCTATGCGGACCTGGCGCGATTCGCGGCCGACCAGCGCGACCTGTTCGATGGTGCGGACGAGCCGATCGCCTGCTTCTGCGGTGACTGACACACGCACCGCACCCTCGCGGCTGGTCCTGGTGCCGCTGTCGCTGCGCGCGGCCAACGCCTTCGTGCTGGCGCACCATCGACATCACCGGCCGGTGCAAGGCGGCAAGTTCAGCCTGGCGGTGGCCCTGGACGAAGGCGACGGCGCCGCACCCCAGCACCGCATCGTCGGCGTGGCCATCGTCGGCCGGCCGGTGGGCCGACACTTGGACGACGGCAGGACGCTCGAAGTCACGCGCCTGTGTACCGACGGCACGCCGAACGCCTGTAGCAAGCTCTACGCGGCAGCGTTCCGCGCGGCGCGCGCGCTGGGCTACACCCGCCTCATCACCTACACGCTGCCCGCCGAAGGCGGCGCCAGCCTGCGCGCCTCGGGCTGGCGCCTGACCGGGCTGTGCGGCGGCGGCAACTGGAACCGCCAGCGCCGTCCGCGGCAGGACACTCCCGCCGCTCTGCGCGGGCCGAAGCTGCTCTGGGAGGCTGCGTAACGCGCGCCGCCAATGCGGGACGGCGCCGATGCCCATTGCCGCTCGCGCCCGCGCGATCCCCGCGCCACGCTTGCCGCCATGTTCCGCTGACACCCGTCAGCAGCATGCCCAGTTAGCCACGATCTTCAAGGCTATGGCGCGGTTCCGACCGCGTTGATCGACCAGTTCGCACCGGCATCCTTGCGCGAACGTCCATCGGTTTCGACCGATGGTGATGCCACCAAGCTGTTCCTTCAACCCACGCGGGGGTTCCACACCTTCCCCGCCTGGGTCGGGTGTGTCTCCGCTTCTTTTCTCAGGAGATTCACCATGACCACTTCCACCGACAAGTCCTACTTCGACCTGCACATCACGGGCCTCGGGTATCTCAATCGCATCCGCGAAGTGAAGCCCAAGAAAGGCGACGCCTTCCTGGCCTGCGACATTGCGGCGCTCAACGGTCCCAATGACAACGTGTCCTATGTCCGTTTCGACACGCGCGTCTCGGGCTCCGAAGCGCAGCACCTGGTCAGCCGCTGCGTGCAAGCCGTCGAGGCCGAAAGGAAGGTGATGATCGGCTTCCGCCTGGGCGATCTGTGGACCGACATCTTCACCTACACCAAGGGTAAGAACGCCGGCAAACCCGGCGTTAGCCTCAAGGCCCGCCTGCTGTTCATCAGTTGGATCAAGGTCGACGGCAAGCTCGTCTACAAGGCCGAACCCAAGCCGACCGAGGCCGACGATCGCCAGGATGGTGAGGAGCGCACCCCGGAAGTCCCCGCGACGACCGAAGCGCCCGCTGCTCGCCAAGCCCCCGCACCGCAGGCCACCCAGCCTGCTGCCGAAGCTGCCGATGAAGCCGCTGCCTATGCCCCCGCATTGGCCGTTGCCGAGTCGTTCTGATCCACAAGGCCCCACCCCACGGGGCCTTGTCTCTTTCGTCAGCAGGAGACCTTCATGATCACCATCCCCGGCCAATTGGCCATCAAGACCATCCACGGCAGGAACGGCGACTTCAACGTCGGCCGCCTGGCGACCTCGATCGGCGAGTTCGTCGTGAAGAACGCCGAGCTGGACCAGTACGCCGAAGGCAAGTACGAGGGTGATTTCATCATCACGGAAATCCGTCCCTCCACGTACAACGCCAACGGCCGCATGGTCATCGAGATCCGCGCCCACCTGGGCGGGATGACGCTGTCCAACATCGACGCCCTGAGCCGCGACGACGCCCGCCGGCTGAGTCCGCAGGAAGTCGATCCGCTGGACGAGGAAACGCCGGCCCCTGCGCCCGCCGCACCGAAGGCACCCGCCCGAGGCAAGGCCCGCAAGTCGCGCGATCCCCTCGTCGATACCACGCCGTTCGGCAGCGAACCGGCCGCCACGTCACCCGCGGCTTCCGCCGATGCGGACGACGCAGCGCTGTTCGGCACGCTCTGGCCGCTGGGCGAGACCGTCAAGCTCGATGCCACCGTGGATCGCCGCGTCCTGCGTCAGCAGCGCGACCGGCTCGGCGAGCTGGGCTACGAGTTCGCTCCGCTGTCCCAGGACTGGCACCTCGCTACCGCCTGACCAGTCGCCTGATCCACCGCCGCGCAAGCGGCATTCCACCACCCGCCGGGGTTCTTCCCCCGGCGGGGCGGAACTCCGGCCTTTGTCACAGGAGAAATCCCATGGGCTGGACCTATGTCCGTACCTCGCGCGATCAACTGATCCGCGAGCTGACCGCAACGGAAGACACCGATCGCGGGCGCCGCGAAGTCATCGACCACGCGCTGATCGACAACGTGCTGTGGAGCGTGGTGCGCATCACCGCCAAGCAAGCAGGCCTGCGAGGGCTTGCGGCCGGCGATTCGGTCTGCATCATCTACTGCGACCTGCTGGAAGCCTCGGGCAACGAGTGGGGCTACAAGCCCCTCGTCGAGGCCGAGCATCCCTACTACTACTCGTGCCCGCTGCGCTTTCTCGCAATGGCGCCGGAGCAATGCGCCACCTGGCGCGCACGGGTGCACAGCTACCACGCACGCTTCGGTGGAGCAGGCAGCGCCGACGAATCGACGGCAGGGTGAGGTTCACATGGACAACATCTTGTCAACGCTCTCGGCCTCTCTGCTGGGCTTCGTCGAGGATCAGTTGTCCAACAACGACGTGTCCTCCGACGACGAGCTGTTGGAGCACTTCGTCGCCAACGGCCTCACCGAGGCGCAGGCGCGGCAGGCACTGACCTATCGCGACCTGTACCTGGGCCGCATCTACCTGGAAGGCTTCACGCCGATCCGCACGGGTGCGCAGGCGTTGCGCTTCAACCCGCACAGCCGGCAATTCGAGTCGGACTGAACCACAGGCCCGCTCGTCCGGCCTGCATTCCTCTTCGTCAGACCCCCGTCCGGCCCTGCACCGCAGGGCCTTTTTCGTCCCCCGCAATCGCGCGCATCGGCAGCTCGCCTGTCGGTGCCCATTGCTTTTTCCTCACAGGAGATCGTCATGCAACTCGCATCCCGCTTCGCCCCTCGTTCGCCGGTGCTGCGTTCGGACCATCCGTTGTCGGATGACCAGATTCGCACCGTCGCCCCGTCCATCTTCGCGGAGACCCCGCATGAAAGCCGTTCCCAGCGCTACAGCTACATCCCGACCGCCGCGGTTCTCACCGAGCTTCGCAAGGAAGGGTTCCAGCCGTTCATGGTGTGCCAGACCCGCGTGCGCCATGAAGATCGGCGTGAGTTCACCAAGCACATGCTGCGCCTTCGTCATGCCAGCCAGATCAACGGCGCGGAGGCCAACGAGATCATCCTGCTCAACTCCCACGACGGCAGCAGTTCCTACCAGATGCTCGCCGGCTTGTTCAGATTTGTTTGTATGAACGGTCTGGTCTGCGGCGACACCACGGCCGACGTGCGCGTTCCGCACAAGGGCAACGTGACCGATCACGTCATCGAAGGCGCCTACGAGGTGCTGCGCGGCTTCGGCCAGGTGCAGGATTCTCGCGACGGCATGCGCGCCATCACGCTCGATGAGGGCGAGGCTGAAGTCTTCGCCCGATCGGCGCTGACGCTCAAGTACGACGACTCGGGCAAGGCCCTTCCGATCACCGAGAGCCAGATCCTGCGGCCGCGTCGTTTCGACGACAACCGACCGGATTTGTGGTCGGTCCTGAACCGAGTCCAGGAGAACCTGGTCAAGGGCGGCCTGAGCAGCCGCGCCGCCAACGGTCGCCAGCAGCGCACGCGGCCCGTGCAAGGCATCGACCAGAACGTGCGGCTCAACCGGGCGCTCTGGCTTCTGGCTGACGGCATGCGGCAACTGAAGGCTTCAAGAACGGCCTGAACTCCGGCGGACCTGCTCGCAAGGGCATGGTCCGCTTTTTCTCGGGGTGCCGAATGCCGCGGGCCCGCGGGGCTGTCAGCAGTGGCTTCCCTAACCCGGCGATCGACGACCTTGCGGACAATCACCTCTGGCTGCAACCTCCCTGGCTTTTCCTCCCTGAGCCAAGCAGTCAATTTCGCCACCTCGGTTCGTTCCGGGGCGGCTCTTCTATTTCTGCGGTCTGGTGCCTGCCAATACGGGCACGGCGCACGGCCGTTTTGCGCTCGTCCCACGGAAGCCAATGAAGCAGGCTGCGCCCATGTCCGTCGGCAATGCCGACAACATGCCCAGGTAGCCCAGACCTTCAAGGCTACGGTGCGTCGTGACGCACTGGTTGTTCTTCTCGCCAAGACGCTCACCACGTTCCTTTCCACCCCATGGGGCAGTGACTGCCTCAGCGGGCGGTGCTGCCTCCTTCTTCATCGAGGACATCACCATGCCCGTACCCACTGCTCCGAAACCGCTGTACCGCATCGACGAATGTCCCGACCTCATGGCCGATGGCTGCGTCGGCGACGAGAACGGCAACCTCGTCTTCCTCTCCATCTGGGCGCGCGACACCGCCGTCCAGCAGTTCCTGGCGCGCCTGACCCTCGGGCGCGACGAGCAGGGGCTGGACCAGTTCCACATCGTCAACGCGCAGGGCGGCTCCATCCCGGTCTTCGTCGGCAACGTCGAGAACCTGGAGAAGCGCAGCACCCGCGCCTACCGCCGCACGTTGTTCGGTTCGCTGACCAACCTGTGGCTGTTCGACCGGCGTTGTGTGAGGCCCGACAAGGCCAATGCGAGCGCGCTGGTACTCCTGCCGCGCGATACCACGCACCGGCTCGACCGCCTGTGGACGCTGGCGCAGGACACCTGCCCGCTGCCGCTGCTCGACCACTGGCGCGACCTCGTGCTGGAACTGCTGCAAAGCAGGTCGATGCTGACCCGCCTTCCGTTTGCCCTTGGGCCGCTGGAAGGTCATCGGCTCGCCATCGACGTGCCGGCGCTGACCCAGGCGCTGGGCGGCTTGATCCGCCAGGACGTTCTCACCACCGGCGAGCCCGCGAAGCGGATCACCTGCCAACGGCCGCTCGAAGCGGTGGCCTGAACTCGTCGCACCGGACATGCACGCGCGCATGTCCGCTTTCCTTCATCCTCAACCTAGGAGATTTCCATGGCTCTCATGTTCCCGCGGCTTGCCCGCAACTTCGTGAAGAACGGGTACTTCCCGACTGACGAACCCACGCTCGAAAGAGCGCTCGCCGCACTGTTGCCCGCGGACCCGTCCAATGGGCCGATGTGCATCCTCGATCCCTGCGCCGGCGAAGGCGTGGCGATCGCCGAAGCCGCGCACGCCCTCGGGCGCCAGCAGGTGCAGGCGTTCGCCGTCGAGTTCGACGCCGAGCGTGCGCGCCACGCACGGCAACTGGTCGATCGCTGCATCCACGGCGACCTGATGGACACGCTCATCTCGCGCCAGTCGTTCGGCCTGCTGTGGCTCAACCCGCCGTATGGCGACCTCGCCAAGGATGCCAACGGCAACCTCGGCTACCAGGGCCAGGGCCGCGCCAGACTCGAGAAGCTGTTCTACCAGCGGACGCTGCCGCTGCTGCAGTATGACGGCGTGCTGGTGTTCATCGTGCCGTCCTACGTGCTCGATGCCGAGCTGGTCGGGTGGCTGACGCGCCACTTCGCCGAGCTGCGTATCTACCGTGCGGTGGAAACGCAGTTCAAGCAGGTGGTGGTCTTCGGTCGGCGTGTCCGCCGGCGCGACCAGGCATCGGATTCGGTGAAGGCTACGCGCGCGCTGCTGCTGCAGATCGGACAAGGCGACGCCGAAGCCGAGGAACTGCCGCCCGCATGGCCGTTCCTGCCGTACACCGTGCCTGCCAGCCCGGCCGAGCCCGAGCACTTCTACCGCGTCACGATGGAGCCCGAGCAGTTCGCCGCTGAAGTCGGCCGACTGCAAGGGCTCTGGCCGATGGTCGATGCGCACCTGGGTGCCGCACAGCAGTCGCTGCGGCCACCGGCGCGCGCCTTGTCGCTCTGGCATACCGCCCTGGCCGTGGCCGCCGGCATGATTTCGGGCGTGGTGCGGTCCAAGGCCGGGCGGACCTTGGTCGTGAAAGGTGACACCCACAAGGAGAAAACGCTCCAGACGGAGTTCACCGAGCGCGACGACGGCACCGTGGCCGAGACCCGCATCTTCACCGACAAGTTCGTGCCGGTCATCCGCGCCTGGGACATGACACCGGGCTCCGCGACGCGGGGCCAGGTGCTGACCATCCGCTGATCGTTGTTCCCCGACGGCTTGCCGTCGCTCTTCTCTCCATCGACGGCTTCGCGCCGTTTCCTTCCCACCCTGGGGCATGTCATCGCCCCGCGAGGGAGGTGCATGCCCCTCTTCTTTGGAGCATCACCATGTCCCTCGAAACTGTTCCCCCCGTTGAATCCGCGTCCGGCGACGCGCCCGTCCAGGACGACTTGCTGGAAGCGGCGGACTCCTCTCTCACGCTCAGCCTGCAGGACTTCGTGTCCGAGTTCGGCGACGAGCTGCTCGACTCCCTCAACCGCGCCAACCCGCCGGTCTACACCGGCCAGGCCCGGCCGCATCGTCAGATCGTGCTGGCGAGCCTCAAGCGCAAGCTGTTCCAAGCGCAGGCCGAAGTGGTCCATGCCGTGACCGAGCTGCTGGCCGACCGCGGCGAGCGCGCTGCGATCGTCAACGGCGAGATGGGCTGCGGCAAAACGACGGTCGGCATTGCGACCGCCGCCGTGCTGCATGCCGAAGGCTACCGCCGCACCCTGGTGCTTTCGCCTCCCCACCTGGTCTACAAGTGGCGGCGCGAGATCCAGGAGACGGTGGCCGGCGCCAAGGTCTGGGTGCTCAATGGCCCGGACACGCTGGTCAAGCTGATCAAGCTGCGCGAGCAGTTGGGCGTGCCGTCACCGAGCCAGGAGTTCTTCGTCCTGGGTCGCGTCAGGATGAGGATGGGCTTCCACTGGATGCCTGTCTTCAACCGGCGACGCACGCTCCACGGCGACGTGGGCACCTGCCCGGACTGCGGCCAGGTCATCACCGACCTCGATGGCGAGCCGATCAACCCGGTCGAGCTGCAAGCCGAGGAGTTCCGCCGCAAGTGCAGCCATTGCGCCGCGCCGCTGTGGACGCTGATCCGACCGCGAGGCCTGTCCGCCAGTGACCAGTCCTCAGCCGTGCTCAAAGCCTTGAAGCGCATCCCCACCATCGGAGAAGTCACCGCGCAGAGGCTCATGAAGCGCTTCGGCGATAGCTTCCTCGCCGCGATGTTGGGCGACAACGTGCACGAGTTCATCAATTTGATGGACGGCAACGGAGAGCTGGTCTTTTCCGACCGCCAGGCGACCCGGATGGAACGGGCGATGGCGAACATGGAGTTCGGTTTCGGCGAGGGTGGCTACCAGCCCAGCGAGTTCATCAAACGCTACCTGCCGCAAGGCACGTTCGACCTGCTCATCGCCGACGAGGCCCACGAGTACAAGAACGGTGGCAGCGCGCAGGGCCAAGCCATGGGTGTGCTCGCAGCGAAGTCACGCAAGACCTTGCTGCTCACTGGCACGCTGATGGGCGGCTACGGCGACGACCTTTTTCACCTGCTGTTCCGAGCCCTGCCTGGGCGAATGATCGAAGACGGCTACCGCCCGACCAAGAGCGGCAGCATGACCTCGGCAGCCATGGCGTTCATGCGCGACCACGGCGTGCTCAAGGACATCTATTCCGAGAGCACAGGCACCGCGCACAAGACGGCCAAGGGCACCAAGGTGTCGGTGCGCACGGTCAAGGCGCCGGGCTTCGGTCCCAAGGGTGTGCTGCGTTGCGTCCTGCCGTTCACGGTCTTCCTGAAGTTGAAGGACATCGGCGGCAACGTGCTGCCGGCCTACGACGAGGAGTTTCGCGAGGTGGCGATGGACACGGCGCAAGCCGCGGCCTACCGCGACCTGTCGGGACGACTGACCTCGGAGCTGAAGCAGGCGCTGGCGAAGCGCGACACGACGCTGCTGGGCGTGGTCCTCAACGTGCTGCTGGCCTGGCCGGATTGCTGCTTCCGGTCGGAGACGGTGGTGCACCCGCGCACGCGCGCCACCCTGGCGTTCGTTCCCGCTCAGTTCAGCGAGCTGGAGGTGATGCCGAAGGAGCGCGAGCTGATCGAAATCTGCCGGCAGGAGAAGGCAGCGGGTCGCAAGACCCTGGTCTACAGCGTCTACACCGGCACGCGCGATACCACGTCGCGTTTGAAGGTGCTGCTGGAGCAGGAAGGCCTCAAGGTCGCGGTGTTGCGCGCAAGCGTGGATGCCGCACGACGCGAGGACTGGATCGCCGAGCAGATTGATCGCGGCATCGACGTGCTCGTCACGAACCCGGAGCTGGTCAAGACGGGGCTCGACCTGTTGGAGTTCCCCACGATCGTCTTCATGCAAAGCGGCTACAACGTGTATTCGTTGCAGCAGGCGGCGCGCCGGTCGTGGCGCATCGGGCAGAAGCAGCCGGTGCGCGTGATCTACCTGGGCTACGCCGACTCCTCGCAGATGACCTGCCTGGGGCTGATGGCCCGCAAGATCATGGTGTCGCAGAGCACATCGGGAGACGTGCCCGAATCCGGGCTCGATGTCCTGAACCAGGACGGCGATTCCGTCGAGGTAGCGCTGGCGCGTCAACTCGTCGTCGCCTGACCCACGTGCTCATGCCGGCGGCCCCACCAGGCCGCCGGCTTCTTTTCTTTCCCCTCATTCATTCAACGCCTCTGCGGAGGCCAGGAGTCATCTCATGGACAACATGCATATCGCGGTCGCGTGCCGCAATGCTTCGGGCATGCCCGACGTTCCCGTCTTCACCGTGGCTGTCACGCCGCGGGACATCGAAGAAGGCACCCACTACGACAAGGCCATCGCACTGGCCGAAGACGCCCGCTACGAAGGCCCCTTCGTCTGCTTCGACGCCGAGGAAGCCGGCCCCATTCTGGTCGCGGCAAGGGCGCTGGACCTGATTCCCCAAGTGGTCGTGATCGACATGACCGATGGGGCCGTGCAATCGGTGCGCTGCGACGCGGGCGAGATCAAGGTGATCTGCTACGACGAAAACGACACCGAAGAAACGTCCGCTGCCATGGCCGACCGTCCCTTGGGCGAAGGCGGCCAGCTCGTGCGGTGCTGGGCTCACGTCCAGACCGCCGATGTCGACCCAGGTTTGACCAAAGTCCGAGGCTGAACCGTCCTCGATCTTCAACGGCCCTCCGGGGCCGTTTCTTTTGGCACGACATGCGCAGCGGTCGACGCCGGTAATCGGTCGGCTTCCAGTTCCCTTTGTTTGCTGCCGCCGAGCGACGACGCGGCGAAGGTGGCGGCTCCACGTTTCGGGGAGCCGATCCAATGCGACTGTCCGCAAGTTTCCTCCGCCACCTGGCCGCGCCTGCGGCGATGGCTGGCGCCGTCTTCGTCGCGGGCTGCGCGACGAAGACCCCGCCACCGCCACCGGACCCGACGCCGACGTCGACAACCTCGATCGGCAATCCCGGCATGGCCGCCGAACAGGCGACGAGCACCGGGTTGCCGGTCGGCTTCGTTCCAATCGCCCGCTATGGCCGCTACACGCTGGTTGAGCTGGTGCCACAGCCAGCTCAGCGCGACCTGATGGGCCAAGTCGTCGAGGTGGCGATTCCGGCCGGCTTCGATGCGAACGTGGGCGATGCCTTGCGGCACATTCTGCTGCGCACGGGCTATCGCCTCTGCGATACGGCCGAAGCCGCCCCCCTGTACGCGCTCCCGCTGCCCGCGGCGCATTTGCGTCTCGGACCGTTGCCGCTGCGCGATGCGCTGCTGGCGCTGGCTGGGCCGGCCTGGGAACTCTCCATCGACGACGGCACGCGCCAGGTGTGCTTCGCACGCCATCGGGCTTCAGCGGCAGCGGCGCAGGCCGCCATCTCGGCTGCGCCCGATCAGGCTCCACGCACCGAACCCCAGGAGATTCAGCCATGACGTTCCCGCAGATGCCATCTACCGGCGAAGGCCGCACCCGCTGGACCAAGATCGCCGCCGGCGTGTGGCTGGCACTGGTCAGCGTGCTCGCCATCGTCAACAGCGTGGCGCTGTCGCGCCCGGCCGAGCAGGACCCCTCCTCGGCGCAGGACGCCCACGTGCAGGCCCTGGTCTCGCGAGTGGGCAACCTGGAACGGCAGGCCGAAGCTGCCGGACGCCAGCCCAAGGCGATCGCCCAAGCGGACTTCGAGGCCGCGCGCAATGCGCTGGATGTGCGGCTCGCGCAACTCGAACAGGCACAGGCGGCGCAGACGCCGACCGGCGATCTCGATGCCTTGCGCTCTCGCGTCAGCGAGATCGAGAGCCGCCTGAAGAAGGCCGCTGCGCCGACCACGGCACCGCGTCGCACGGCCGAGCCGGTGCCGCCGAAGGTGTCCGAGCCGCCATTCAAGGTGATCGGTGTCGAACTGCGCGGCGGCCAACGCTTCCTGTCGGTGTCCGCACCCAATGCGTCGTCGGTTCTCGACGTGTGGCTGGTGCGCGAAGGCGATACGGTCGGCGCCTGGCATCTGCAGGCCATCGAAGCGCGCGCCGCCGTCTTCCGTATGGACGGCCAGACGCAGCGCATCGCGCTGCCGTAGGAGCGCGCCATGACGCCCGGCATCGCGTCAATGATCGGCCTCGCCCTGGCGCTCGCCGCCGTCGCCACCGAGGCGTCCGCGCAGGCTGCGCCGGTGGCGACTTCCCGCGTGACGCCGAGCCAGGTGCAGGCGAGCACCGACGCTGCGCTTGAAGAACGCCTGGCGAAGGATTGGGGCCTGCGTGCCGACGAATGGGCGCGCTACCGGCAGGTGATGCAGGGGCCGCTGGGCATCTACTCGCCGAACCTCGATCCGCTCACGGCGCTGGGCATCGAAGCCCGAAGCGACGAGGAGCGCAGGCGCTATGCGGAGCTGCAAGTGCAGGCCGAATCCAAGCGCGTGGGCAAGACGTTGGCCTACCAGCGTGCCTACGACGCTGCATGGCAGCGCCTGTTTCCCGGCCAGCAGCGCGTAAGCCTACCCGGCGCGCAGGCACCGGGCGCGGGCAACAAGGGCTCGGGCCGGTTGGCCGTCTTCGTCAAGGCCGACTGCGCACCCTGCGACCAGCGTGTGCGCCAGTTGCAGGCAGCCGGCTCCGCCTTCGACCTCTACATGGTCGGCAGTCGGCAGGACGATGCACGCATTCGCCAGTGGGCGACGCAGGCCGGCATCGACCCGGCCCGGGTGCGCGCGCGCACGATCACGCTCAACCACGACGCCGGGCGCTGGCTGTCCCTCGGCTTGCCGGGCGAACTGCCCGCCGTGGCGCGCGAGGTGAACGGCCAATGGCAGCGGCAATAGCCACGTCGTGGCCAGCGCGCGCCGCACTGGTCATTTGCTTGTGGGCGTGCGCTGCGGTCTCGATGGCGCAGGAAGTGCCGCCACCGGCCTACCAACTGGCCGCGCAGCAGGCCGGCGTGCCGTCGCCGGTGCTCTACGCCGTGGCGCTGCAGGAGAGCGGCGCCAAGCTGCACGGGCGCCTCGTCCCCTGGCCCTGGACACTGAACGTCGCCGGCCGGGCGGAGCGTTATGCCACGCGGGCGGAGGCCTGCACTGCCATTCGCCGGGCGCTCGCCCGCGCGCCGGCCCATCGCGTGGACATCGGCCTGGGGCAGGTGAACCTGGGCTACCACGCGCACCGCTACGACCAGCCCTGCGACCTGCTGGACCCGTACCGCAACCTCGCCGTCGCCGCGGAAATCCTCAAGGAACAGCACACCCCCGGCGAGGACTGGTTGGTCGCCATCGGCCACTACCACCGACCCGCTGGCGGCGAGCCGGCCGCCCGTTACCGCCGCAGCGTCCACCAGCATCTCGCGCGCGTGCTCGGGCCGGACTCCTCCCTGACCTCCACCCGGAGCCGCACGCCATGAACCGCATCCCGCTTGCCCTTGCCGCCTGGCTGGGCGTTGCGACCGCCGTTGCGCAACCCGCCGCGGCGCCGAATCGCCCCGTGAGCAACCAACCGCTGATCGTCGTCGAGGACCGCGGCGGCGTGTCGGCGCTGCCGTACTACCAAGCGCTGAATCCGCAGGTTGCCGGCCCGGCGCAACCGCCTCTCAACTCGCCTCCGCCGCCGCGCGTGGGCAGTGCCGCCGGCGCGGAAGCCGCCATGCTGCCGGTGCGCTCGGCGCGGCTGACGCCGGGCGACGAACCGCGCCGCGTGATCCGCGCGCCGGGCCTGACGCCGCTGTTCCTGGTCGGCGACGACGACCGCTCGCGCGCCTGGCTGCGGCAGCGGCGCGCGGCGCTGACGGAGTTGCGCGCCGTGGGCATGGTGGTCAACGTGGCCACGCCCGAGGCGCTGGCCGCGCTGCGCAAGCTCGTTCCCGGCATCACCCTCGCGCCGGCCTCCGGCGACGATGTGGCGCAGCGGCTGGGCGTTCGGCACTACCCGGTGCTGATCACCGCCACAGGCATCGAGCCGTGATCGGGTAGCCCGGTGAAGCGCCCGCCATGGCCCAGTCCCAAACCGTCGAGGTGCTGCTGCGGCCAGCGGTGGAGCTATACACCGTCGCGGTCTGTGCGGGCGCCGCGCTTCTGTGCCTGGTGGCCCCGTGGTCGCTCGCGCTGAGTCCAATCCTCGGCATCGGCAGTGCACTCGCGTTCCTGACTTTCGGCGCCATCCGCTGGTGGGACGCCTGGGCCATCCTGCGCTACCGCCGCAACATCCGGCGCCTGCCGCGCTACGTAATGACGAGCCGCGACGTGCCGGTCAGCCAGCAGCGGCTCTTCGTCGGCAGAGGCTTCCGCTGGGACCAGCGTCACACGCACCGGCTGATGCAGACCTACAGGCCCGAGTTCGGCCGCTACGTCGAGCCGACCCTGAGCTACCGGGCAGCGCGACGCATGGAAGAGCGGCTGGAGTTCGCGCCATACCCGCTGTCCAGGCTGGCGAACGCGCTCGCCTGGGATAGCCCGCTCAACCCGGTGCGGCCGTTGCCGCCGGTGGGCGGCTTGCCCCGGCTGCATGGCATCGAGCCGCACGAGGTCGACGTGACCCTGCCGCTCGGTGAGCGAGTCGGCCACTCGCTGGTGCTGGGCACGACGCGCGTGGGCAAGACGCGCCTGGCCGAGCTGTTCATCACGCAGGACATCCGGCGCAAAGTGGGCGGGCAGCACGAGGTCGTGATCGTCTTCGACCCGAAGGGCGATGCGGACTTGCTCAAACGCATGTACGTGGAGGCCAAGCGTGCCGGCCGCGAAGGCGAGTTCTACGTCTTCCACCTGGGCTGGCCGGACATATCGGCCCGCTACAACGCAGTGGGTCGCTTCGGTCGCATCTCGGAAGTCGCCACGCGCATCGCAGGCCAGCTCTCGGGCGAGGGCAACAGCGCCGCGTTCCGCGAGTTCGCCTGGCGCTTCGTCAACATCATCGCGCGTGCGTTGGTCGAGCTGGGACAGCGCCCCGACTACCTGCTGATCCAGCGCCACGTCATCAACATCGATGCTCTCTTTATCGAATACGCGCAGCACTTCTTCGCCAAGAACGAGCCGAAGGCCTGGGACATCATCGTCCAGCTCGAAGCCAAGCTGAACGACAAGAACATCCCGCGCAACATGATCGGGCGCGAGAAGCGCGTCGTGGCGCTGGAACAGTACCTCTCGCAGGTGCGCATCTACGACCCGGTGCTCGACGGGCTGAGGTCGGCAGTGAGGTACGACCGCACGTACTTCGACAAGATCGTCGCGAGCCTGCTGCCTCTGCTGGAGAAGCTGACCACCGGCAAGATCGCCCAACTGCTCGCGCCGAACTATTCCGACCTGAGCGACCCAAGGCCGATCTTCGATTGGATGCAGGTCATCAGGAAGCGAGCCATTGTCTATGTCGGACTCGATGCCCTGTCGGACGCGGAGGTCGCTGCCGCGGTCGGCAACTCGATGTTCAGCGATCTCGTGTCAGTGGCCGGGCACATCTACAAGTTCGGCATCGACGACGGCTTGCCGGGCGCATCGGCAGGCACCAAGGTGCCGATCAACGTGCATGCCGACGAGTTCAATGAACTCATGGGAGACGAATTCGTGCCGATGGTCAACAAGGGCGGCGGTGCCGGCGTCCAGGTGACGGCCTACACGCAGACCTTGAGCGACATTGAAGCCCGCATCGGCAGCCGCGCGAAGGCGGGCCAGGTCATCGGGAACTTCAACTCCCTGTTCATGCTACGCGTGCGCGAGACCGCCACCGCCGAACTGCTCACGCGGCAACTGCCCAAGGTCGAGGTCTATGCCACCTCGCTGATGAGCGGCGCGACCGACAGCTCGGACCCGACCGGCAACACCGCCTTCACCTCCAACACGCAGGACCGCATCAGCAGCAACAGCGTGCCGCTGATCGAACCCGCGCACGTCGTCGCCTTGCCCAAGGGACAGTGCTTCGCGCTGCTCGAAGGCGGCAACCTGTGGAAGGTGCGCATGCCGCTGCCGGCCCCGGACCCCGACGAATTGATGCCCAAGGATTTGCAGGAGCTGGCCGGCTACATGCGGCAGCACTACGTCGAGGCCGGCGACTGGTGGGAGAACCAAGGCTTGTCAGGGCTGCAAGACAGCGCACTGCCCGCCGACCTGGTGGACGACTTCAAGCAGATGGCGGCCACCGCTGAGGACGCCGCGGCATGAGCGATCCCGCCGTCGCGGCGCAGCGCCAGCAGGTCCGGCAGCAAGGCGCGATCGCCAGCGTGGTCACGCTGCCGATTCGCTTCTTCGGCGTCTTGTGCGGGTCTCTCCTGCTGTGCATCGTGATCGAGTGCGTCGGCATGCACTTCTTCTGGCCCGACGACGGCTGGCGCCACGCGCAGGGCATGCTCAACGACGAGCTGGTGCACATCTCGGACTACTTCACGCGCAGCGTGGTCGTGCAGGAGCCGGGACGCAGTGCGCGCATGCTGATCGAAGGCGCCTACGACTGGCTGTTCGTCAAGAGCGGGTTGCTCGACTGGATGCGCGAAGCCGCCGCGCAGTCCCGCGCCGGCGCGAGCCGCCAGGCGCACGACTTCCGCTACTACCTGGGCCAGGTCTACGTGCATCTGGAGAGCTACCTGATCGCCTCGGCATACACGGTGCTGGTCTTCCTCGTGCGGCTGCTGGTGCTGACACTGACCCTGCCATTGTTCCTGATGGCGGCCTTCGTCGGCCTGGTGGATGGCCTGGTGCGCCGTGACGTGCGCCGCTTCGGCGCCGGCCGTGAGTCGGGCTTCGTCTACCACCGCGCCAGGGCGGCTCTGATGCCCCTGGCGGTGCTGCCCTGGGTCACGTACCTCGCGCTGCCGGTGAGCGTCCATCCGCTGCTGATCCTGCTGCCGAGTGCGGCGTTGCTGGGCATCGCCGTGGACGTCGCAGCGACGACGTTCAAGAAGTACCTGTAGGAACGGGCGCCACGCGAAAGCGGTGGTGCTGCGGTTCCGATTGATTGCAGCGCCGACGCGCCCGCAATTTGAGCATCAGGCCTTCCGCATCACCGGAGAACGGCCCGATGAGAACCGTCCGCAGTCTCACGCACGTCCTGCGCCTTGCCGGTGCCGCGCTGGTGTTCGCCGCTGCGGGGATTGCGCCGGCCGTCGCTGCCGATGCGCCGGACAACGCGGCCGAGCACGAAGTGCTTGCCGCCGTCGTGCGCCAGCTCGACCTGCTGGACCGGCTGGCCGAGCGCGCCGCGGCCGTCTCACCGCCCGAGCGCGCCCGCTACCACTTCGACCATAGCCGCCTGCGCGAGGACGTGAAGCGTATGCGCGCGGGCGTGCAGGACTACCTCATTCCCCAGCGCGCTCAGCCGCGTGATCCGGTTCCACTCGCGGCCGACTACACGCGCGGCGGCGTCGCGGACGAGAAGGCCAACAAGGAGGCGCCGTCGCCATGACGCCTTCCGCCGAACAAGTCGCCGCCTTCCAGGCCAACGGCGGCTTCACCCCCGCAGCCGTCTCCACCGTCGTGCTCGGTTTCGTCTTCGCCGTGCTGCTCCTGTGGGGCGTGTGGGCGATGCGAGCCGCTTACGTCGGCTGGGCCGAGCAGCGCCTGACCCAACGCCAGCTCCTCGGCGTCATCGTGCGCTTCGTCGCGATGTACCTGGTGCTGGGCTTCTTCCTGCTGTCCTGACCACCACGAAAGGGTGCATCCCATGAACGCTTCGACTTCTCATCGCACTGCTGCGCGCACCGGGCACATCCCGCGCTCCGCAGCGGCTTTGCTTCCGCTCAGTTTCACGGCCATCCCGCTGTCTTCCTGGGCGGCTTTGCCGACCCTGGAAGACCCGTCGCGCGGCACCGGCAGCGGCATCATGCAAACGCTCCAGAACTACGGCTACGACATCGTTTTGCTGATCGCGTTGCTCGTGGTCGCCTCGATGTTCGTCGGCGTCTGCTACCACGCCTACACGCGCTACGCGGAAATCCACACCGGCCGCGCGACTTGGGGCCAGTTCGGCTTGACGGTAGCCGTGGGCGCGATCCTGCTGGTCGTCGGCATCTGGCTGCTGACCAAGGCCACCGGCGTCCTGTAAGGACCGGCAGCGATGGCCGGCTACCCCGACAGCCCGCGCGAGGCCACGCGCGACGGGCTCGTGACCTTCCTGCCGCATCGCTTGAACAGGCATCCGGTCGTGGTGCGCGGGCTCACGGCCGACGAGCTGTGGGTCTGCGCGGGCCTGTCGGCGGCGGCCGGCTTCGTGGCCGGCGTGCCGCTCGCCTGGCTGACCCACAGCATCGCTACGGTACCCACGCTGGTCGTCGTGGGCATCGGCGTCGGCGTCTTCGTGGGCGGCGGCCTGTTGCGCCGGAACAAGCGCGGGCGGCCCGACATCTGGCTGTACCGGCAGATCCAGTGGCAGCTCGCACTGCGCTATCCGGCGCTGGCCGCGCACGTTGGCGGCGGACAGCTCATCTCCCGTTCGGGCCTGTGGAGCACGCGGCGCCTGCAGTCCGCGAACATCGCCGCCAAGGCGTCCGCAAAACCCACCGCAAGAGGTGTCGCATGAGCCGCTTCAAGAACGAGGTCGCGCACCTGCAGGCGCACGTCAAGACCTTGCGCATGGGCGCCGTCGTGCTGCTGGTGATGGCGCTGCTGCTCGGCATTGGCTGGTGGAGTGCGCCCAAGAGTCTGACCATCCACGTACCGCCCGACCTGCGCTCGGGCAGCACGCGCCAGTGGTGGGACGTGCCGCCGGAAAGTGTCTACGCCTTCACCTTCTACATCTGGCAGCAGGTCCAACGCTGGCCGACCAACGGCGACGAAGACTACCCGCGCAACCTACGCGCGCTGTCCGCTTACCTCACCCCGAGCTGCCGAGCCTTCTTGCAACAGGACTACGAGTACCGGCGCGGCAACGGCGAACTGCGCCAGCGCGTGCGCGGCGTCTACGAGATTCCGGGACGGGGCTATGGCGACGATCCTGCGACGCGCGTGCGGGTGATGTCCACCAACAACTGGATCGTCACGCTCGACGTGAGCGCCGACGAGTATCTGGGTTCCGAGCAGGTCAAGCGAGCGCTGGTGCGCTATGCGCTGAAGGTGGTGCGCATGGACGTGGACCCCGAGAACAACCCGTTCGGCCTGGCACTCGACTGCTACGCCAGCGCGCCGCAGCGCATCGAAGCCCCGCCGGCCGCAACGCCAGCCGGCAAGGCCGCCGGTGCTATCGGCGCCCCGCAAGGAGACCACCCATGAAGCGCCTTGCTGTGCCGGCCCTGGCCGGCGTCCTGTTGTTCCTGTCGCTCGCGTCCGCCCAGGCTGTGGAGATCCTGCGCTGGGAGCGTCTGCCGCTGGCCGTGCCGCTGGTCGTCGGCCAGGAGCGCGTGGTCTTCATCGACCGCAACGTCCGCATCGGCCTGCCGCCTGGTGTCGGCGAGCATTTGCGCGTGCAGAGCGCGGGCGGCGCCATCTATCTGCGTGCGAGCCAGCCCATCGCGCCCACGCGGTTGCAACTGCAAGACGTGGAGTCTGGCGCGCTGATCCTGCTGGACATCGCCGCTGAGCCGGCGAAGGCCGGGCAGGCCGCGCTGGAGCCGGTGCGCATCGTCGAAGGCGATGCGACCGCCTCGCGCGGCGGCGCGGCCGGCACGTCGTCAGGCGCAAACCCTAACGCGGAGGACGAGGCGCCGCGCGAGGAGTCCGCTTCGCCGTCCACGCCAGTGCGCAAGCGCGAGACGCCGGTGCCGGTGGTGCTGACGCGCTATGCGGCGCAGAACCTCTATGCGCCGTTGCGCACGGTTGAACCCGTAGCCGGCATCGGCCGCGTGAACCTGCGACACGACTTGGCGCTGGACACCCTGCTGTCCACGCTGCCGGTGCGCGCCCAGACGCTGGCCGCCTGGCGCCTCGAAGACCAGTGGGTGACGGCCGTGCGCCTCACGAACACGTCGGCGCGCTGGCTGGATCTCGATCCGCGCGCGCTGCAAGGCGACTTCGTGGCGGCGACCTTCCAGCATCCCACGCTCGGGCCGGCGGGCCAGTCAGCCGACACCACGGTGGTCTACCTGGTGACGCGCGGCCGCGGCCTGGCCGACGCCGTGCTGCCAAGGATCAGTCGCGTCAACGCCATGGTGAACCTGCCACCCGCGGGCGCGGCTGGCGCTTCCGGTATCGCCGAAGGGGCCAACGATGAAAAGTAATCCGCTCCTGAAGTGGCTCCTGATCCCGATGGCGCTGCTGCTGGTGTTCGCCGGCGTCAGGATGTTCTCGGGTGATCGCGTCGGCAAGCCAGCGCCGGCCGGCGCCGCCAGCCAGCTCACGCCCGAGGAGATGAAGGCGTTGGGCATCGAGGGCGACACGCCGCGCGATACGGTCGCCACGCTGGTGGCGCAGGTCAAGCAGTTGCGCAACGAGCTGCAAACGGCCCTCAACGACAACCGGAACCAGAAGGCCGAGAACGAGCGCATGCGGTCGCGCGAAAGCGCCATCGACCAGCGCATTCAGAGCGCGCTGGACGGTGAGCGCACCCGCCTGCAGCAGGCCCGCGAGCAGGTGGCGAGCGACCGGCAGCAGACCCAGGGGCTGCTTTCCGATCTGCAAAGGCGCCTGGACAGCCTCTCCGGCAAGGGCGGACAGGCCGACCTGCCGATCGGGTTGGGGCTGGAGGACGGCGACGGAAAGAGCTTCGGCGGCGGCCGGAGCCCTGGCAGCGCGAGCAGCAGCGGCACGCGCTGGGTCGAACCGGACGACGCGAAGCCGCAGGCCAAGAACGGTAGCGCGATCGGGAACTTCAACTTCCCGACCAGCTTCGGCCCGGCGCAGAAGACGCTTTCCAACGCCGCCGACGCCGTGACGGACGCCGGCAGCCGCGCAGTCGGCGCATCCAAGAAGGCGGTCTACACCGTGCCGTCGAACTCGACCCTGATGGGTTCGATCGCGATGACGGCGCTGATCGGCCGCGTGCCGATCGACGGCGTGGTGACCGATGCATATCCGTTCAAGGTCTTGATCGGTCCGGACAACCTCACCGCCAACGGCATCGACATTCCCGACGTGGCGGGTGCGGTGGTCAGCGGCACGGCCTCCGGCGACTGGACCCTCTCGTGCGTGCGCGGGCAAATCCGCTCCGTCACGTTCGTGTTCAACGACGGGACCATTCGCACCATGCCCGAGGACGGCAGCCGCAACCAGGGCAGCCAGGGCGGCAGCGCGCAGGCGCATGCCGGCAGCAGCACCCAAGGCGGCCTGGGCTGGATCAGCGATCCCTATGGCATCCCCTGCGTCAGCGGCGAGCGCCGCAGCAACGCGCAGCAGTACCTGGGCAGCCAGGCGCTCATCACTGCGGCCGGGGCTGGCGCGGCCTCGCTCATCAAGTCCAACAACGGCAGCGTCGCCGTGGTGGCCAATAGCAACGGCTCGCTGGGCACCGTCGGCATCTCGGGCAACGAAGCCATGGGCCGCATCCTGGCCGGCGGCGTGCGCGACATGGCCGATTGGGTGAACAAGTTGTACGGACAGGCCTTCGCCGCCGTCTACGTGCGGCCCGGCGCCAAGGTCGCGGTGCATCTGGAGCAGCCGCTCAACATCGACTACGACGCCAAGGGGCGCCGGGTCAATCACACCCTCGGAGGCGCCCATGCGTCGGAACTGGATTGAAGCGGCCGCGGCTTTGCTCGCGGCCATGGGCACAGTGATGGCGCTGGGCGGCTGCGCCACCAGCAAAGACGAACTGCTGCCGCACGGCAATCACACGATGCTCGACGTGTGGCAGCAGGAGACAGGTGGCAGCGGCAGCGCGGGCGGCGGCCAGGCGGCGCGGCAACTGCTCGATGCACGCCAGGGCCTGCGCCGCCCACTCACCGAAGCCGACGTACAAGCCGCGCTGGCCACCAATGCCGCCTACACGCGCACGGCCACGAATGAAATCCGCCAGCAGTTCCGTCGCCTGCCGAACCCGGACCTGGTGATGTACGTCTTCCCGCACCTGGCCGGAACCGACTCGGTGCCGGTGCCCGGCTACAGCACGGTGTTCCCGTTGCATCGGAGCGTGCAGTACGCGATGCCTGGTGAACGGGTGGAGGACTACTGATGGCTTGGTCCTTGCCGTGGCTGCGCAAGGCGGCTTCGCCTGATTTCGTCACGACCCTGCCGGCCGATGCCGCTGACGATGGTAGCGACGCCTGGCAGCGGCACGTCGCCAGGCTCGGCGAACAGGGTATCCCGGAACCCGGCATCCGTGACGATGCCTGCAGGCCTGCGACACAGGCCGAACATGACGCCCTGTACCACGTCGCACCATCGTTCGCCGACCTCCTGCCCTGGGTGGAATTCCTGCCCAGCTCAAAGAGCATGCTGCTGGAAGACGGTCAGTCGGTGGCCGCCTTCTTCGAGCTGACCTCCTTGGGCACGGAGGGGCGTGAGATGGCCTGGCTGTGGCAGGCCCGCGATGCGCTCGAGAACGCGCTGCAGGACTCGTTCGATGAACTGGACGAGAACCCTTGGGTGGTACAGCTCTATGCCCAGGACGAATCGAACTGGGACAGCTACCTGCGCGAGCTGGCCGGCTATGTGCGGCCGCGTGCTCAGGGCAGCATCTTCACTGAGTTCTACTTGAAGTTCTTCGCGCACCACCTGCGCGCCGTCGCCAAGCCCGGCGGCCTGTTCGAGGACACGACGGTCACACGCCTGCCATGGCGCGGCCAGGTGCGGCGCGTGCGCATGGTGGTCTACCGCCGCACGCCCACCGCATCGTCCGCCCGTCGCGGCCAATCGCCCGAGCAGGCGCTGGCTACCACTTGCGACCGGCTCGTCGGTGGCTTGGCCAACGCTGGCGTGAAGGCCCGACGCCTACTGGCCGCCGACATCCATGACTGGCTGCTGCGCTGGTTCAATCCGCATCCGATGCTGCTGGGATCGACGCCAGACGACCGCGAGCGGTTCTACGCGGCGACGAGGTATCCCGAGGAGCCGGAAGAAGGCGAGATCGAGCTCGCGAGCGGTGACTTCGCTCAGCGTCTGTTCTTCGGCCAGCCGCGCTCGGACGTTGAAACTGGCACTTGGTGCTTCGACGGCCTGCCGCACCGGATCATCGTGATGGACCGGCTGCGCATGCCGCCCGCGACCGGCCACGTCACTGGCGAGACGCGCAAGGGCGGCGATGCGATGAACGCGCTGTTCGACCAGTTCCCGGAGGACACGGTGATGTGCCTCACCCTGGTGGCGACACCGCAGGATGTGCTGGAGAGCCACCTGAACCACCTGAGCAAGAAGTCGGTCGGCGAGACGCTGGCTTCGGAACAGACCCGACATGACGTGCAGCAGGCGCGCGGCCTGATCGGCTCCGCGCACAAGCTCTATCGCGGCGCGCTCGCGTTCTTCCTGCGCGGCCGTGACATGGACCAGCTCGATGCGCGCGGCGTGCAGCTCGTCAACGTCATGCTCAACGCCGGCCTGCAGCCGGTGCGCGAGGAAGATGAAGTGGCGCCGCTCAACAGCTACCTGCGCTGGCTGCCCTGCGTCTACGACCCCGGTGCGGACAAGCGCCAGTGGTACACGCAACTGATGTTCGCGCAGCATGGCGCGAACCTGGCGCCGGTGTGGGGCCGCAGCCAAGGCACAGGGCACCCCGGCATCACTTTCTTCAACCGCGGTGGCGGGCCGATCACCTTCGATCCGCTGAACCGGCTCGACCGGCAGATGAATGCGCACCTGTTCCTGTTCGGCCCCACGGGCTCGGGCAAGTCCGCGACGCTCAACAACATCCTGAACCAGGTGACGGCGATCTACCGGCCGCGCCTTTTCATCGTCGAGGCGGGCAACTCGTTCGGCCTGTTCGGCGACTTCGCCGCACGTCTCGGCCTGAAGGTACATCGCGTCAAGCTCGCGCCCGGCGCGGGCGTGAGCCTCGCACCGTTCGCCGATGCGCACCGCCTCGTAGAGACGCCCAGCCAGGTGCAGACGCTGGATGCCGATGATCTGGACGAGGACCGCGACGAGGCGGTGCAGGCGGCCGATGCCGACGAGCAGCGCGACGTGCTGGGCGAGCTGGAGATCACCGCGCGGCTGATGATCACCGGCGGCGAAGACAAGGAGGAGGCGCGCATGACGCGCGCCGACCGCAGCCTGATTCGCCAGTGCATCCTCGATGCCGCCCAGCGTTGCGTGAGCGAGAAGCGCACGGTGCTCACGTGCGACGTGCGCGATGCGCTGCGCGAGCGCGCCCAGGACGCCACGCTGCCCGAGGCGCGCCGGGCGCGGCTGCTGGAGATGGCCGACGCGATGGACATGTTCGCCCAGGGCGTGGACGGCGAGATTTTCGACCGGCCCGGCACGCCTTGGCCCGAAGCCGACATCACCATCGTCGATCTGGCGACCTTCGCGCGTGAGGGCTACAACGCGCAGTTGTCGATCGCGTACATCTCGCTGATCAACACGGTGAACAACATCGCCGAGCGCGATCAGTTCCTGGGTCGGCCGATCATCAACGTGACCGACGAAGGCCACATCATCACGAAGAACCCGCTGCTCAGCCCGTTCGTGGTCAAGGCGACCAAAATGTGGAGAAAGCTGGGCGCTTGGTACTGGCTGGCGACGCAAAACATCGACGATCTGCCCAAGGCGGCCGAGCCCATGTTGAACATGATCGAGTGGTGGATCTGCCTGTCCATGCCACCCGATGAAGTGGAGAAGATCGCGCGCTTCCGCGAGCTGAACCCGGCGCAGAAAGCGTTAATGCTGTCGGCGCGCAAGGAGGCCGGCAAGTTCAGCGAGGGCGTGATCCTCTCCAAGAGCATGGAGGTGCTGTTTCGTGCGGTGCCGCCAAGCTTGTACCTCGCGCTCGCGCAGACCGAGCCGGAGGAGAAGGCCGAGCGCTTCCAGGTCATGCAGCACTACGGCATTGGCGAGCTGGATGCTGCCTTCAGAATCGCCGAGCGGATCGACCGCGCACGGGGCATTCAGTCCCTTGCGCTCGATGCGTTGACGCCGAATGGAGGGGCATGATGCGCGTACCCGCATTCGCCCGGTCCCGTCGATTCGTCGTCGCCGCGTCATTGGCTACGGTGGGCACGCTGGTCCTGGTCGCTTCCCTGCAGAAGCACGGGCCTTCTTCAGAAATGCCAGTCGCTGAACCACCAAATGCGGAGTCGGCTTCTATGCTGACCGGCACGCAGGGCGCGTCATCGACGCCTGCAGGCTCGCCCTGGCGCTACGGCCGGGCCGATGCGCGCTTCACGGTGGTCGGGTACGCCGACCTGGAATGCCCGTTCTGCCGCGCGTACTTCGCGGTGCTCAAGCGCTGGATCGACGCGCATCCCGAGGTCAACTGGCAGTGGTACCACCTGCCGCTGTCGATGCACGAGCCCGCAGCATCCGCGCAGGCACGTCTGGTCGAATGCGTCGGCCAGACCGGCGGCTCGACGGCGTTCTGGCAGGCCGTGGAGTGGGTTTATGCGAACACGCGCGGCGAAGGCCAAGGCTTGCCCGAAGGGCTGCGCTACCCCGGCCTCACGGCCGACGCGCAGCGCTGTCTGGACAGCGACCGTCCCGATGCGGTGATCCGCGCACAGGCAGACGAGGCGGCTAAGCAGCGCATCGCCGTCACGCCCACGCTGCGGCTGCAGGACAACCAATCCGGCAAGACGCTGCTGCTGCACGGCCCGGTCGAGGGCGACGCCTTGATGTCGGCCATCGACTTGCTGACTGCCGGTGATGCCGAAGCCCCGTCAACAAAGGTAATGCCTGCCGACGCCGCCGGCGACATACCCAGGTAAGCCAAGTTCAAGGCCCTACGGTCTTCGATTCCCCGCGGGAGCTTCGGCTCCCGCTTTCATTTGAACAGGCAAATCGGAACGGTTGCGATGCACTTTGTTTGTCGCGGGCGAATTGGCGTTGTCGTTCGATTGGGGCTTCGACCGAGTTCCCGGGGACTTCCGACATGACGGCTTCCATCTTCACGCGCTTGCCGCGGCAGCGGGCTACCCACATCGCCGTGATGCTGGGGTTGGCATCGGCTGCCATTTGCCAGGCGGCAACGGCAGCCGATGTACTCGTTGTCACCGACAGCCTGCATCCGGTGCAGGCACCGGCCGGCGTGCGCGTCATCGAACTGGACCAGGCTGCACGCATCGAGGCTGAGTTGGCCGTCAACCTGCCTGCCGATCCCGTCCGCGCCACCGCCATCGTGCAGCAGCGTTTGCGCGAGGGCGGCCAGGACTTGCAGCGCCGCATCGCACGCGCCTACCAGGACGTGGCCGATGCGTGGGGCTTGGGGCTGACCAAGCTGCCCGCCGTGGTCGTCGATCGCCGCTACGTGATCTAAGAAGTGGCGCCGGATAGTCGGACAGCCGGGTAAGTGGGAGCTCTGCTCCAATGGGCGACGTTGTCGCCGAGGAGCAGACCATGAAACGACCGCGCAGGAACCACGCACCGAAGTTCAAGGCCATGGTGGCGTTGGCGGCGATCCGGGGCGAGAAGACCCTGGTCGAGCTGGCCGAGCAGTACAAGGTCCACCCGAACCAGATCGGGCAGTGGCGGCTGGAGTTGCTGGAGCGCGCCGCCGAGGTGTTCGCCACGGCCGCCGAGAAGCGCGACGCCGGTCCGGATGTGAAGACGCTGCACGCCAAGATCGGGCAGCTGGCCTTGGAGAATGATTTTTTGGCCGGCGCGCTCGGTCGCATCGGCGATGCGAGCGCAAAGCGATGATCGACCCGACACATGAACTGCCGATCGTGCGCCAGGCGCAGCTGCTGGACCTGGCGCGCTCGACGGCCTACTACCAGCCGCAGCCGACCTCGGACGCGGACCTGACGCTGATGCGGCGCATGGACCAGCTGCATCTCGAGCATCCCTTCGCCGGCAGCCGGATGCTGCGCGACCTGCTCAACCGAGAAGGCATCGCGGTCGGCCGCAAGCATGTGGCGACGCTGATGCGCCGGATGGGCATCGAGGCGCTGTATCAGCGGCCGCGGACCAGCGGCCGGCATCGCGAGCACCCGGTGTTCCCGTATCTGCTGCGCGGCGTCACCATCGACCGGCCGAACCAGGTCTGGGCGATGGACACGACCTACATTCCGATGCGCCGCGGCTTCGTGTATCTGACCGTAGTCCTCGACTGGGCCAGCCGCCGAGTTCTGGCGTGGCGACTGTCGATCAGCCTGGCCGCGGACGCTGCCGTCGAAGCGTTGGAGGAGGCGATCGCCAAGCACGGCGCGCCGGAGATCATGAACACCGATCAGGGCAGCCAATTCACCGCATCGGCCTTCATCGATGTCCTGCGCCGCCACGACATTCGGATCAGCATGGACGGCAAGGGCTGTTGGCGCGACAACGTGTTCGTCGAGCGGCTGTGGAAGTCGGTCAAGTACGAGCACGTCTACCTCCACGCCTACGAAACCACGAGCGAGGCCCGCACCAAACTGGCGGTCTACCTTGACTTCTACAACCGCCGCCGGCCGCATTCCAGCCTTGACCGGCAGGCACCGGATGACGTGTACTTCGACCAGCCGCCGCTACGACTGGCGGCTTAACCCGCAGAGCAACCACTTAAGAAACCCGAAAAACTGTCCGACCGCGTGGGGCCACCTCTCTACGGCGAGACGGACGTGGCCCGCGGCGTGGCGCGCATCGAAACCCACCGGAGAACCAAGCCGTGATTCGCATGCTGACCGCATCGTCGCGCCGCGCGCGCTTGGCCGTCGCTTCGCTGCTGCTGGGCGGCGCGGCCTCGTCGTTCGCCGTGAACACCGCCACCATCGTGTCATCTGCGCTGTCGCCGGACTGCCTCGAATACCGCGTGGTCGGCATCTGCTATTGGCTCTTCTGCACGTGGACGGGCTGCACGGTGCGCACCTCGGTGAAGGTGCGCCACTACGTCCCCGATGCCGT
>WBZO01001471.1_pt1 | contig 36728 bp, 32 predicted proteins | sample 5204261 | NCBI WGS metagenome assembly WBZO01 (sample SAMN12412400, study PRJNA552823) | activated sludge metagenome | isolation source: activated sludge from anammox sidestream of wastewater treatment plant... | place: USA: North Carolina | collected 2017-09
TCTACGCGATTACCTGGATGAGTCCGGGGGTCGCTACGTTCACGTTATTGCTGACGGAGCTATGGGTTCCAGCGGCGCCATCGTCAAGGCGATCGCCTGCGGGGCGGATGCAGTGATGGTTGGCTCGCCATTGGCGCGAGCCAATGATGCTCCCGGACGCGGTCGTCACTGGGGCATGGAGGCCGCGCATCCTGAACTCCCCCGCGGTGAGGTCGTTGAACTTGGCGCGGTCGGGAGCCTGAACGAGGTTCTGCTCGGGCCGTCTCGAGTGAGTGACGGAACGATGAACTTGGTCGGAGCCCTGCGCCGCGCAATGGCGATTTGCGGGTACAGCGACCTGAAGGAGTTCCAGCGCGTCGAGGTGATTCTCGACGCCTAGGAGCTCGCGCGAATAGGTGAGTGGGCACCCGCTCACTGATCCACCCACCTATTCGCGCGAGTTCTAACGGCGTTTGCGTAGGCTCTGAACATGGTTGCGCCTGGTTCCGATGTGCTCGATCGCGCCTCTCGCGCAGGTGCTCTGGCCCGAATGGCGGCGGCCGATTCCACCAGTCCACTTGACGTCCTGGTCATCGGCGGCGGAGTTGTCGGCTGCGGCAGTGCCCTAGATGCGGCACAGCGAGGCCTTTCGGTTGCGCTCGTTGAGCGCCAGGATTTGGCCAGCGGCACATCAAGTCGCTCAAGTCGACTTGCGCATGGCGGCTTGCGGTACCTCGAACAGCGAGAATTCTCCCTGGTTCACGAGGCACTGACTGAACGTGGTCTGTTGCTTGACCGTCTTGCCCCTCATCTCGTTCGACCGGTTCCGTTCTTGTACCCCGTCACCCGCCGGGGTTGGGAGCGGCCGTACGTGGGCTTTGGGATCACGGTCTACGACATGCTCAGCCGCCTAGGCGCCTACGGCGGTGCCATGCCACGACCGAAGACGCTGTCGGCGAAGATCGTCAAAGGCATCGCTCCGGGCATCAAGTCCGATGCCCTCGTGGGTGCTGTGCGCTTTCATGATGCGCAGATCGACGACGCTCGCCACACCGTTGCGGTCGCTCGCACGGCGGCCGCTCATAGCGCCGCGATCGCAACGCGGGCATCTGTTGTTCGGCTCCTACGTGAAGATGGACGGGTCGTCGGTGCCGTCGTCAGAGACGAACTCACCGGTAGGGAGTTCGACACCAGGGCGCGGGTCGTGCTCGGTGCGGCTGGTGTCTGGACCGATGACTTGTTGGAAATGGCTGGGGCGGCGTCCCAGCATGCGGTTCGCCAGAGCAAGGGGATACACCTCGTCGTCCCTCGCAAGGCCTTCCCTTCCACGAGCGCGCTGATCGCCCGCACACCGACGTCGGTACTGTTCCTGCTGCCCTGGGGCCGTCACTGGCTCATCGGAACAACCGATACCGACTACGTTGGGCAACGAACTGAACCGCAGGTCGACGAGGCGGACGTCGACTACCTGCTTGATGAAGCCAACAAATGGCTTGCCACCCCACTGACGAAAGACGACGTAGTCGGCATCTACTCCGGATTGCGACCACTCCTGAGCGCTGGGACCCAGGAAGATGGAACAGCAACACTGTCACGCGAACATGCGGTACTGCGCCCCTCGCCGGGACTGGTGCTCATCGCTGGTGGCAAGTACACGACGTATCGGGTGATGGCTGCGGATGCCGTCGATGCCGCCGTGGCGTCCCGCAGTGAGGTAATTACCGACACGGTTCCCGGCAGCAAGACCGAGGAGCTGCCGCTGGTGGGAGCTGCTGGCTACGGCGCCGCGTGGGCTGCCCGCGAACGGACGGCCCGTGAGGCGGGACTGTCGCTGGCCACAGTTGAGCATCTGCTTCGCCGCCATGGGGATCGGACCCGAACAGTGCTTGACCTGATTGCCAGCGACCCCAAGCTCGCCGAGCCGATGCATCCAGATTCCCCGTATCTGCTGGCCGAAGGCGTGATCGCGGTGACTCGCGAAGGCGCCGTCGGGCTCGATGATGTGATCGTTCGTCGTACTCGATTGGCGCTTGAGACTCGGGGAGGTGGCGTGGACGTCGCGGAGTCGGTCGCTCGGGTGCTTGCGCCATATGCGAACTGGAGTGAAGACGACATCGCGGCCCAGGTGGCCACCGTGGCAGCCCGCCGAGATGCGCTGCAACCAGTTCCCGGAGGCCAGGCCGATCAACAGGAGGTTGTCGCCGATGACGACGAATTGGCCGTGGATAGCGTCGAGGCTGCTCTGTTAGAGGAGGTGGAATTCGCTACCGGGCTGCCTGGCGAGGGGACGAGCGCCTAGGCTGTTGGCATGACGGCTCTTGTCGACCAACTCCCCTCCAGTCCAGCTACCAGCGACCCGCACGATTCGGTGTCCAGTGAACGAATAGATGCCCTAGTGCGGCATCTGTGTGTCGGATCCCAACCGCACACCACCCCGGCCATCTCGCCATTCACCGGCCGACCCATCACCCAAATACCGCATTCCAGCGAAGATGCCGTCGACACGGCGTTTGCTATTTCGCGGGAGGCCGCCAAGCGTTGGGCGGCTGCGCCGGTGCGACACCGCGCCGACGTGTTGCGTAGATTCCACGATCTCGTCCTCAACAAGCGCGAGGAGGGCCTGAACATCGTCCAATTGGAATCGGGTAAGGCCCGGATTCATGCGGTCGAGGAACTGGTCGACGTTGCCATCCAGGCCCGGCACTATTCGAAGGTTGCCCCCGGGTATCTCAGGCCGACTAAGCACTCAGGGGCCGTCCCGCTCATCACGTCGGCGGTTGAGTTGCACCATCCGAAGGGTGTCGTTGGTGTCATCTCCCCGTGGAACTACCCGCTGACCTTGGCAGTGGGAGACGCGATCCCGGCGTTGCTTGCGGGCAACGGCATCGTGCTCAAACCCGATCTTCAGACCACACTGACTGCGTTGTGGCTCGTGGACTTGTTGTACGAAGCGGGATTGCCTGACGGCCTGTTCGGCGTTGTGGCCGGTGAAGGCCCCGAGGTTGGTCCGATGATCACCGAGCGCGGTGACTACATCATGTTCACAGGATCAACGGGGGTTGGCCGACAGGTGGCTGCCCGCTGCGGCGAGCGACTGGTGGGCTGTTCAATGGAGCTCGGCGGCAAGAACGCGATGATCGTTTGCGACGACGCCCCCATCGCGAAGGCTGCCGAGATTGCTCAGCGGGCCAGCTTCGCCAATGCCGGTCAGCTATGCATCTCGATGGAAAGGATCTACGTCCACCGAAGCATCGTTGACGAATTCACGAATGCGTTGGTGGAGCGAGTCAAGAAGATGAGGCTCTCGGCCGAGGTCGGATGGGACGCGGATTGCGGATCGCTCATCAGTCGGCGGCAATTGGACACAGCCGTGAGCCATGTCGACGACGCGTTGGCCAAGGGCGCGACCGTTTTGGTGGGGGGACGACCCCGTCCCGATGTTGGACCGTTCTTCTTTGAGCCGACCGTGATGGCAAACGTCAGCGAAGATATGGCGTGCTTCAGCAACGAGACGTTCGGGCCGGTGGTGAGCGTCTACCCGTTCGACACTGAGGCAGAGGCCATCGCTTTGGCGAATCAGTCTGACTACGGCCTCAACGCCTCCGTCATCACTCGGGATCTGCGGCGCGGCCGGGAGATCGCCTCCCAACTGCATGCCGGGACAGTCAATGTCAACGAGGGCTACGCAACCGCTTGGGCCGCCACGGGCGCGCCTATGGGAGGATTTGGTGATTCTGGTCTCGGGCGACGTCATGGTCGCGAGGGACTGATGAAGTACACCGAATCACAGACAATTGGAACCCAGCGGGTGTCCGGCTGGGGGACCCCGCCATTCCTTACCCACAAACAGTGGGGCGAAGTTCTGGTGGGTTACGTGCAACTGATGAAGAAACTGGGTAGGCCATGAGTGACTACGACGTACTAATTGTTGGATCGGGCTTTGGGGGGTCGGTTTCGGCCCTTCGGTTGACCGAAAAGGGCTACAAGGTCGGAGTGCTTGAAGCAGGTCGTCGGTTTGAGGATGCGGACTTCGCGAAGACTTCGTGGCGCCTGCGCAAGTTCCTGTTCGCACCGAAGCTGGGCCTTCAGGGCATCCAGCGAATCCACTTTCTGCGCGACGTGATCGTGCTTGCTGGTGCCGGGGTTGGCGGCGGATCCCTCGTCTACGCGAATACCCTCTACGTTCCACCCGAGAAGTTCTTCAATGACAAGCAGTGGGCCCACATTACGGATTGGCAGGCCGAACTCGCGCCGTATTACGAGCAGGCGACCCGCATGCTTGGTGTCACCGAAAACCCATCGATGACACCCGCTGACGTCGCAATGAAGGAAGTTGCCGATGAAATGGGCGTTGGCGACACGTTCAAGATGACCCCCGTGGGCGTCTTCTTTGGGGCACCCGCGGGAGAGAAGGTCGCGGATCCGTTCTTCGGGGGTGTTGGACCAGAGCGCACCGGTTGCATTGAGTGCGGCGAATGCATGACGGGGTGCCGCCACAACGCCAAGAACACGCTGGTGAAGAACTACCTCGCACTCGCTGAGAATGCTGGGGCGCAGGTTCTGCCCCTGACGACAGTCCGAGGCGTGCGCAAGACAGGCAATACCTGGTCAGTTGATGTTGAGCGCAGTGGTAACTGGCTCGGCAAGGGTCGAGAGACGCTCACCGCTGATCACGTGATCATGGCGGCCGGAACCTTCAACACCCAGAAGATCCTGCACCGGATGAAAGACACTGGGCATCTGCCGAACTTGTCGCCGACGCTAGGGCGGTTGTCTCGTACAAACTCCGAGTCGCTCATTGGCGCAGTCGCCAACACCCCTCCGTCGAAGGGTGGCGAGGACTTCACCAAGGGTGTCGCGATTACTTCCAGCTTCTTCCCCGAACCGCACACGCACATCGAACCGGTTCGTTACGGCAAGGGCTCCAACTCGATGGGCCTGCTCGGCACGATCTTGACTGACGAAGAGACTGGAGTTCCCCGGTGGAAGGGCTGGGCGCGCGCGCTGGCCGCCGACCCAATCGCTGCGGCGAAGTCCATGAGTGTGCGCGGCTGGTCGCAGCGAACCGTGATCGCACTGGTGATGCAGACCCTCGACAACTCCGTCACGGTCGGCGGGGGTAAGGGCTTCCTCGGCCGGTGGAAGCTGACGAGCCGCGCGGGTGATGGCGATCCAGTCCCGACGTGGATCCCGTCAGCGAACAAGGCAGTTCGGATTCTTGCAAACAAAATCAATGGTGTGCCAATGGGCAATATGGGTGATGTTGTGAACGCCTCCATGACAGCCCACTTCGTCGGCGGTTGTGTCATCGGCGATAGTGCCGAGACCGGGGTTGTTGACCCGTACCACCGCGCCTTCGGGTACGACGGTCTCCACGTCGTCGACGGGTCGTCCATCACTGCAAACCTTGGGGTTAACCCCTCATTGACGATTACCGCACAGGCCGAACGGGCGATGGCGATGTGGCCGAACAAGGGTGAAGCAGACCCCCGTCCGCCGATGGGTGAGGGGTACCACCAGGTCGTTCCGGTGACCCCTCACCAGCCAGTTGTGCCACCAAGTGCTCCAGGCGCACTGCGGTTGCCAATTATTGAGGTGCGCCACAGCGTGCCTGAAGGGGTGCCAGTGCGCTAGCGTCGTCGCCGAAAGATCCAACGACGAAAGGCACAGATATGTCGACACCAACTCCGCCGCCCTCTGGTGGCGGCAATGCCGGTGGTCAACCTCCGGTTCCACCGCCTCCACCCGGTGGCGGCGCACCCGTTCCTCCACCCCCGCCACCCGTTGGCGGCGCACCCGGTGGCGGATCTCAACAGGGCAACAATGGCCTGGCTATCGCCTCGCTCGTTGTCGGGTTAGTTAGTTATCTCTGTTGCGCCTTCGGCTTTGTCCCAGGAGCCGCTGCAATCATCTTGGGGGTTGTCGCAAAGAACCAAATTAAGCAGACTGGTCAGAACGGCAACGGAATGGCAACCGCAGGCATTGTGCTCGGCGCGATTGCTGCGGTTTTGGGAATCGTTTGGCTGATTTTCAGTCTCGTGAGCGGAAGCGGGAACTACTACTACTACGGACGGTAGAACTCTTCAACCACGAAGGGCCGACGGGGCAACCCGTCGGCCCTTCGTCTTGCGAGTCCCCTAATCGCGGGCCGCGCGAACCTTTAGGGTTGACCCGTGTCTGAGGATCAAAAAGTACTCGTCGTTGACTTCGGCGCCCAGTATGCGCAACTGATTGCGCGCAGGGTGCGTGAGGCCAACGTCTTTTCCGAAGTTGTGCCACACACGGCAAGTGTCAGCGACCTGATGGCCCACGACCCTGCAGCCATCGTTCTTTCCGGCGGTCCTGCGAGTGTCTATGCCGAAGGTGCGCCGCAAGTTGATCCGGCGCTGTTCGAACAGGGCATCCCGATCTTCGGCATTTGCTATGGGTTCCAAGCGATGGCCGCCGCTCTTGGCGGAGAAGTCGCTCGCACCGGGGGCAGTGAGTACGGCCGTACGCCGCTTGAGGTGCTGCGCACCGAATCGCGTTTGCTCGAACATCAGCCGCCAGAGTCCTCTGTCTGGATGTCGCACGGAGACGCGGTTACCGCTGCGCCAGGCGGATTCACGGTCACCTCGTCGACACCGGGTGCACCGGTCGCTTCCTTTGAAGATCTTGAGCGTCGCTTTGCCGGTGTCCAGTTTCATCCCGAGGTGATCCACACCGAGGGCGGTCAGCAACTTCTTCGGCAGTTCTTGCATGGCATTGCAGGGCTGGGATCCGACTGGACGACGGACAACGTCATTGCCGAGCAGGTCGATGTGATCCGGGCGCAGGTGGGCCGCGGGAAGGTCATCTGCGGCCTTTCCGGAGGAGTCGATTCGGCCGTCGCCGCTGCACTGGTACAACGAGCGGTGGGTGATCAATTGACGTGCGTATTCGTTGATCATGGGCTGCTGCGCAAGGGCGAGGCCGAGCAGGTTGAGCAGGACTTCGTCGCGGCCACTGGCGTCGATCTCAAGGTCGTCAACGCGCAAGAGCGTTTTCTGACCGCTCTGACGGACGTGTCCGACCCTGAGCAGAAGCGGAAGATCATTGGCCGCGAGTTCATTCGAGTCTTTGAGCAGGCTGCTCGTGAGGTAGTTGCTGATGCTGGCGAACACGGCCAAGAGGTCGAGTTCCTCGTGCAGGGCACTTTGTACCCGGACGTTGTCGAGTCAGGTGGGGGAACAGGGGCTGCGAATATCAAGAGCCACCACAACGTTGGTGGCTTGCCCGACGACCTCCAATTCAAGCTGGTCGAACCGCTGCGTCTGCTGTTCAAGGATGAGGTTCGCAGTGTCGGCCTTCAGCTCGGTCTGCCGCCGGAGATTGTGTATCGACATCCCTTTCCGGGTCCGGGCCTAGCAATCAGGATCGTCGGCGCCGTGGATGCCGAGCGGTTAGAGATCTTGCGCGATGCCGACGCGATTGCGCGGGAGGAACTGACCGCTGCTGGGCTTGACGGTGATGTGTGGCAGTTCCCGGTGGTGTTGCTGGCCGATGTGCGATCAGTAGGCGTGCAGGGTGACGGCCGGACGTACGGTCATCCAATTGTGCTGCGACCGGTGTCGAGCGAGGACGCGATGACCGCTGACTGGTCACGGCTGCCGTACGAGTTGTTGGCCCGGATCTCTACGCGTATAACCAATGAAGTGCCGCAGATCAATCGCGTGACTCTCGATGTGACCAGTAAGCCGCCAGGAACCATTGAATGGGAGTAGCCCCGACTTCACAGGTTGGTAAGGGCGCGCGGGTGGATTCAAGCGGTCGTTGCAACGGCCGGTATTTCCGGCGGATTTGAGAGTAGCTCGTTGAGTATCTCTTTCGGGGTGTGAAATCCGAGGGTTTTGCGTGGCCTGTTGTTGAGCTGGCGGGAGACGTCTTCCAGATCGGCGCGGGTGTGAACGGAGAGGTCGGTTCCTTTTGGGAAGTACTGGCGTAAAAGCCCGTTGGTGATCTCGTTCGAAGGGTCTGCCCCAGTTCGGTTGACTACTGGTCTGTGAGGATTGTGTCCTCTCGGGAAGGAGTCGTTATGCCGAAGTCGCATCCGAAGGAGTTCCGTCGTGACGTGGTCGAGGTTGCCCGTCGTGGGGATGCACCGATCGCTCATGTCGCGCGTGATTTCGGGATCTCGGAAACGCGTCTGCACAAATGGATGAGGGCTGCCAATGTCGAGGATGGAATCCGTCCAGGCCTGACGAAGAAAGAAGCAGCCGAGCTGCGGGAGATCCGCAAAAACAACCGGATCTTGGAACAGGAAGACGAGATCCTGCGGAGGGCTGCAGCGTTCTTCGCTCGTGATATTTCCCCAAAATGACGGACCCGCTTGTCACCGATTTAGCGGCTGATGGAATCCCAGTGCGGCGCACCTGCGTCGTGCTGGGATTCTCACCACAGGCTTATTACAGATGGCGCGCTGATCCGGTGAGCCAGGGGATTGGGACGACGCTCACCTGATCAACGCCGCAGTCGATGTTCACGATGATGACCCGACGTTGGGCTACCGGTTCATCGCCGACGAACTGGCCGCAGCCGGGATCGCGACCGGTGATAATCGTGTTGCCCGGTGTGTTCGCTAGTGGGAATCTTCAGCATTACCAGCAAGAAAGACCGAAAGGGTCGTCTTTCTGGCCCGGCGGTCCACGACGACTTGGTTCAGCGGCTGTGCACTGCCCCGGCACCGAACCGGCTGTGGCTGGTCGACATAGCAGAACACCCCACCTGCGAGGGCAAGCTCTATGTGCGCAATCAAAGATGTCCATTCCAACCGCATCGTTGGCTACTCAATGAGCGACCGGATCAAAGCCATATTGGCTGTCGCCGCACTACGCAACGCGGCCGAAGCCCGGCGCCCGAGTGGCCCCGTCATTGTTCACAGCGATCGAGGCAGCCAATTTCGATCCAGGAAATTCGTTCGCGCGTTGGCCACTAGTGGGCTCATCGGATCGATGCGACGTGTTGGGGCCGCGGCAGACAACGCCGCGATGGAATCGTTCTTCTGGTTGCTGCAGAAGCACGTTCTCAACCGGCAACGCTGGCAGGCACGAGACCAGTTGCGAACAGAGATCACCTACTGGATCGAAGCGAAATATCACCGCAGTCGGCGCCTGCGAGCACTTGGCAAGCAAACACCCATCCAATTCGAGACACTAGACAAAGCCGCTAACGCGGCGTGATCAACTGCCCAGTCGAATCGTCAACCAGACTGGGGCGGACCCCCGCGTCACCAACCTGTCTGGGAAGTACAGCTAACCAACGATCGGAGCCCGCATGAACTTCTGTACTGAGTGCGGTCGCCGCTTCTTCGGGCCTGAGGACCACTTCTGCATCTACTGCGTAGCTGCTCGGGCCGCCGCAGGAGAGCAGCAACAGCAACCGAATCCGATGGCGGAGACTCCAAAGCTTGAGCCGGAGCCGCTGTCAGCTCCGCCCGCAGTTGGCACTGATGGCACTGCGGGCCGAGATTCCTGGCTGGTGCCGATTGGGGCGAATGTCGGGCTCTTCATTTGGGGCGTCGCCGGAAGCGCGATCTGGGGCAGTCGGGAACCGCATTCAACTACATGGATCACTTCGAATGGGCCGTCGCCCACAAGCGTGGCCCCAACCACGAGTGAGGCGCAAAGCACGCCTAGCGAATCTGCGGCTCAAGATCCTTCTGTTCTCGCCTGTCGGCAGAGCCTCCCGAACAACCGGACGTTGCGGGCGGGAGATAGCGGTAACGCCGTCCGAGCCCCCAATGGGGTCTCGCGGCGCTCGAGTACGAGACATATGGAGGATCTGGTCAATTCCTCCCCTACACGGGCACGTTCGACCAACAGACAGTCGAAGCGGTGCGCCGCTTTCAGCAGAACCACGGTCTCGCTGTGGACGGTTCTGTCTATGAATCGACGTGGCGCGAAATCAACGATCAACTCAGAACTTGGGGGACAATGCATGCTTGCTGACTGTCGCCACACCCTGCAATCCGCGCGACCAGACGATCAGTCAACAAGCGGGAGTCAGCAATGACCAACGCTGACGAGCCGACCACCAACAAGTGCGCCAACTGCGGAACTCAGAGTGAGTCACCGGCGAAATTCTGCGGAGAGTGCGGCGGAACGCTTGCTCAGCGGCTTGAGCCGACACGTGCGGTTCAACCGGCACAGCCAGCCCCGAACTACGACGTCCCCCGACAGGCAGCCGGGCCCGGCTGGTACCCAGATCCCTACAACGCATATGTGCAGAGGTACTGGGACGGGCAGGCATGGACCGCACAAAGCCCTTTGCGGCCATACGTGGCGGCTACTCCGCAGAAGTCTGTCGGAATCGCGATCCTGCTGACGTTCATTTTCCCCGGCCTAGGTCACGTCTACATTGGAATGAACGAGAAGGGGATGCCGTACCTCATCGCGAACATCGTCGCGTTCGTGATATCTCTCCTTTTCTTCATCTTCCTGCCCTTAGCACTGATTCTGTGGCTCGTGACACTGATCATCAACCTAATGAGTATCAGCGACGACACGAATCGCGTGAACGCAGAACTCAGCAGCGGGGTTAGGCAGTAGTTCGCAGCCTTGTCCGCTGTTAACGGGATGGCTAACCGCGAGCAGTTGAGCGAGATGAACACAGACGTTCCACGTTTAGCAAGGCTCCAGCTGCCGCGAACTGAGATGCAATCGTGCAATAAGACAGCGAGCCCCCATTTGAACTCAAGCCTGCCGCGCGAAGCGCTACCTGTGCTTGCGAGGGCTAAGCCCGATGATGTCGGCACCACCATCTCGACCTACGGTGTTGGCAGTGCGGGCTGAGTGGACTGGTACTGGCGACTCGGAGTCGTGGACGCTTTGCTGCCAGTGTTACTTCCAGACGCTAGGTCACTTTGCGGGAGGTTGTATGGTTCGCCGGGCTCACCGTTTTGGTTGGCGGTGGGGTCGCGTAGCTCCCATTGCATGGTGCACTTCCTTGGGTCGTCGTAGGAGGTGAACCCTTGTAGCCAGTACACCTCGCTCGGTCGCCAACCAGTAGGTGGAGTGCCCTTGAAATTGACTGTGAGGTTTGTGTAGATGCACATCGCCTTGAAGGATGAGGGTGCCGCGAATACAAATTCGGCTGGGAATTTCTGGCAGCCGCCTTGTGCCGACCTGACCCCTTCTGGTTGGTCCAGCTGATTTGAGAGTCTTGTGGCCCAGACTTTGGGCAGGAAGGCTTAATCTTGATGGCGACAAGAAGGAAACACACTCCGGAGCAGGTGGTCCGCGAGTTTCAGGACGCTGACCGGATGCTGGCCGAGGGCGCTGATGTCGCGGATGTATATCGCGAGCTAGGCGTCACCGAGGCGACGTACTACCGGTGGCGTACCAATTCGGCGGTTTGAATGCCGAGGACGCGACACGCCCAAGGATCTCGAACGCGAGAACTCCACAATCAAACGACTGCTCGCACACGCCGAGTTGGAGAAGGCCGCGCGTGAGGAGATCGCAAAGGGAAACTTCTAAGCCCGGTTCGCCTGCCGGGTGACCGGGCAGAACCGCACAACACAACGCCATGAACCGCTGGACCAGACACCAGCCGATCCGGATGCAGACCTTCGTAGCTGGCTTCGGGCCTATGCCAAGAAGTATCCCCGGTGGGCATACCGTCGCGCGTATCACGATGCCCGCGCCGAGGGTTGGGTAGTCAATCACCAGAAGCTGCAACGGTTATGGGCCGATGAGGGCTTACGGGTGCCGCAATAACGGCGACGTAAACGCCTCGGCGCCAGCAGTACTGAGATCGGACAACGGGCCAGAATTCGCCTGTCAGATCATGGCAGACTGGGCCGGGTAGCGATCCGGGCTCTCGTTCATCCCGCCCGGACAGCCATGGCGCAACGGCTACATCGAGTCCCACAACGGCAACTGCGCGACGAATGCCTGAAGATCAACGAGTTCTGGCCACTGACCCACACCCGCATGACGATCACCGACTGGAAGGAGGAATACAACCACCACCTGCGGAACTCATCACTGGGCTACCAGACCCCCAGCCGGATACGCTGCCAACTGCACACACCGAAACCCCAACTGACTCCCACTACGGCTGGACCAGTCCACGGGGGCAGGTAAACGCTACTGCCAGAAGACGGCGATGACGACGTTGAGGATCGCCAGTCCGCCGATCGCACCCCAGACGCCGTTGCTGATTGACGGCTTCTTGCGGTTAGCCAAGATCAACCCCAGAATCACCAGCAGGAACAGCAGTTTGACGGCGATCTTCGCGTTGTCCGGGAGTCCGTATTCCTCCGGGTCGGTTTTGTGGAGTGGGTAGCTCAGCCCGACAAGCAGCACGCCAGTGACGAGTTGTGTGAGCGCGCCGTGAAGCATCGCATTGTTGACCTCGCGTGGCGAAGTCTTGATCTGCACCAGGAATCCACCGATCAGCGACGCCAGGCCGAGGAAGTGCAGGACCACAAGGATGTTGAAGACGATTGACATGGCGACATCCTGTCACCCATGGAATCGGCGCAGCGGACTGGTCTCAGGCGGTTGAGACCACCATGAAGGCTTCGGCCAAGCGGCCTTCGGGGAGGTCAGCGGCCTCGGCGTTCATCGTCAACCAGCCACGGATCATGTCCTCAAGATCGTCCCGATGAGCGGTCTGGGATTCATGCGCTCGCAGCGCGGCCAGCTTCCGGTCGAAGAAGTCCGTCACGTCAACGAAGTGATTCGGTTCCTTCGCTGCCATGACCCAGACCTCGGGAACCGACCAGTCGGCAAGCGCTTCATCCTGCAGCAGGGTGGGGTGGGCGAACGGGTTGCGGGCGTCCGGGTACACCGCCTGGATCGCGGCCTCACCGGCCGCCAAGTGGTCCGGGTGGGAGGAGTAGATGCGACTCCAGTTGCGCTCCGGGGACTGGATGACGACCCGCTGCGGGCGGACCTGCCGGATAACTCGGGAGATGTCACGCCGCAGTTCATGGCTGACAGTGAGTTCGCCGTCGCGGTACCCGAGGAACCTCACGTCGGCGACGCCACACTCTGCCGCTGCGGCGGTCTGTTCCGAGCGGCGGATTGTCGGGATCTGCGATCTGGGAACGTCCGGATCAAAGCCGCCCGCGTCGCCATCGGTGATCACGCAGTAAGTGACGTCGATTCCGGCGGCAGTCCACGACGCCATCGTTCCGCCTGCGCCGAAGTCGACGTCGTCAGGATGTGCCGTCACCACAAGTGCGCGCTCAATATCGGTATCCGCCAGCACGTGTTTCCCCTTTCGACTTTCCGCAAGATGTCCGAAAAGTCCGGTTAGTTCTGTTTATCGCCTGAAATTTGTCCGACACCGCACCCGTTGAGCGTGAACTCGGCGGCACCGCTCGCCATCGTAGAGCCCGTGCCTTCCCCCCAGAAATGGCGCACAGTTCGGCGTGGTCGCGGTATCGCGGCCATTGGCGTCGCCTGTGCCGCTGTGCTTGCACCAGTACTCGTCTCAGTTGCACCCGCGGCGACCGCGGGGTCAGTGAGGGCGGTCGTCGCGTCTGTGCCGCGCGAGAAGCTGCTCCCAGCGAAGATGGATGTTCCCCAGCAGTACCAGGGTCAGAGCATCTGTAGTCCAACGGCCAAGCCCGGCATCACAAAGCTGTCCAGTCTGCTGCGCGCCACCTACGGTCCTCGCACCATGTATTCGACGAGGGCGTGCAAGGACGATCCAACGTCGGAACACACCGAAGGCCGTGCGCTCGACTGGATGGTGAGCCTGCGCGTTCCCGACCAGCGGGTCCAGGCTGAGGCCTTCCTGAACTGGCTGCTGGCCCCAGGCCCAGACGGAACCAAAGCGGCAATGGCTCGGCGCATGGGCATCATGTACATCGGTTGGAACAACCAGATCTGGCGCGGCTACAACAAGGTCGGTTGGGGCGAGCTGAAGGGTTGCTTCAGCAAGTCGAAGGCATCGAAGCAGTACGACACGTTCTGCCACCGCGACCACGTGCACTTCTCCATGACCTGGGATGGGGCGGCAGCCATCACCTCGTACTGGGACGGCACCACTCAGTCCACGCCGCCGTGCGCAACTTCGCGCACGAGTGGCAAACCTCCGGCCCTTCCGGCGGCCCGCCGGGTAGTCAACCTGCCCAGTGAGAAGGTAGTCATCAACACGGCGACGGGTACCGGCAACAACAAGCGCATCTGTCGAATCCAGGAGCCCCGCTGGTCAGGGGACGCACAACGCCTCGACGCGAAGGTCGCTGGTAAGGCCGGGGTGCCGACCAATGCCAAGCGAGCGCTCGTTCGAATCACGGCGGCTGCGCCGAATGCTCCGATGAAGGTGTTCCTTTGGGCCACTGGCGGTAAGAGACCCGCGAAAGCGACTCTCACCACCTTGCAGAATCAAGACGGCTCCGCGCTCGTGTGGGTGCCGGTGGGTGCGAAGGGTTTCGTCTCGGTTGCGACCAACACCGGTGATACCTACATCAGGTTGGGCGTCGTCGGCTACGAGGTCGCGGCCTAGCCACTGCCCGATTCGCCGAATTGGTGGCCCCGGGTCACGTCGGGGATTCGATGTCATCGCGGCCATCTAAGATCGGCGGGTGGCCGACCCTCTGCTGGACGATCTCAACGAGCGGCAGCGCGACGCCGTGCTGCACGAAGGCGGGCCGCTGTTGGTTGTTGCCGGTGCAGGGTCTGGGAAGACCCGCGTCCTCACTCGCCGAATCGCCCACGCGGTACGCGATCGGGACGTACCGCCGTACCAGATCATGGCGATCACCTTCACCAATAAGGCCGCCGCGGAAATGCGTGAGCGGGTTGTTGAACTGGTCGGATCGCGAGCGGCCGCGATGCAGGTTTCGACGTTCCACTCCGCCTGCGTGCGGATACTTCGGCGGGAGGCTCATCATCTGGGCTTTCCCAGTGCGTTTAGCATCTACGACTCGGCTGACTCACAGCGTTTGATCACCACAATCTCCCGAGACCTGGAGATTGACACCAAGCGGCATTCGGCTCGCAGCCTCGCCGCAGCAATCTCGAATCAGAAGAACGAATTGGTCGACGCCCAATCGTTTGCCGCCGCAGCAACGAGTCCCGCGGACAAACTGGTGTCGAACGTCTACCTGGAGTATCAGCGACTGCTCGGCCAATCGGGGGCGTTGGACTTCGACGATCTGATCGGGCACACCGTCGCGCTGTTCCAGGGTTTCCCGCAGGTTGCGGAGCTCTATCGAGACCGGTTCCGCCACGTGTTGGTCGATGAGTATCAGGACACCAACCACGCCCAATACGTCTTGGTGCGCGAACTCGTCGGAGGTGCCCATACCGACGACATGGCAGAGCTTTCGGTTGTGGGTGACGCCGACCAGTCGATCTACGCCTTCCGTGGCGCCACCATCCGCAATATTGACGATTTCGAATCGGACTACCCAGATGCGGTTGTCGTCGTTCTGGAACAGAACTACCGCTCTACACAGAACATCCTCACCGCCGCGAATGCGGTTATCGCTCGCAACCAGACCCGCAGAGAGAAGCACCTGTGGACGGCTGCCGGTAACGGCGAGAAGCTCATTGGCTATGTGGCAGACGACGAGAACGACGAAGCTGCGTTTGTCGCGAACGAGATCTCCGCGCTCACCGATTCAGGCAGGTTTCAAGCTGCGGACATCGCCGTCTTCTATCGCACGAATGCTCAGTCACGTGCCGTGGAAGAAGTCTTCATCCGACTCGGACTGCCGTATCGCGTTGTTGGCGGTGTGCGGTTCTATGAGCGCAAGGAAGTTCGCGACGTTGTTGCCTATCTTCGCGCGCTGGTGAATCCGCACGACGACGTTGCGTTCCGGCGCATCATCAACACGCCTCGGCGGGGCATCGGTGACACCGCTGTGGCCGGAGTGGATGCCGTGGCCAAACGCGAGCGAATTTCCTTCGCCGAGGCACTGCGCCGCATCGACGAGACCAGTGGGCTCGCTGCGCGGTCGCTGAGGTCGATCCGCGCATTCGTCGCCATGATGGATCACCTGCGCAGTGAGTGGCGTGCGGGGCTTGGGGCGGCAGATCTCGTGCACGAGATTCTGGAGCAGTCCGGCTACCTCGTCGGTCTCAAGGATAGTCGCGACCCACAGGACGAGGCTCGGGTGGAGAACCTCGTTGAGCTCGAGACCGTGGCTGCGGAATTCGAGCGTGACTATCCGGACACCAGCCTCGAGGACTTTCTTGAGCGGATTTCGTTGGTGGCGGATTCCGATGAGATTCCGGATTCGGACGGCGGGGTTGTGACGCTCATGACTCTGCACACCGCGAAGGGGCTGGAGTTTCCGGTCGTGTTCCTCACCGGTCTCGAAGAAGGAGTCTTTCCGCATCAGCGCGCTACTGATCGCGATGAGATGGAAGAGGAACGGCGCCTGGCGTACGTGGGAATCACCAGAGCGCGAGAACAGCTCTATCTGTCGCGCTCAGTGGTTCGTCGGCAGTGGGGCGCACCGACTCATAGTCCGGCGAGCCGATTCATCGATGAACTGCCAACAGAGTTGATTGAATGGCGTCGGGACGAGGCGGAAGTGTTAGCCCGTCGCAGGTTCGTCGGCGGTTCTGGCTACGGCAACGCAGCTGGTTACCAGGACTCAGACGGTTACTCAGGGTCGGGTCGTCACTCCGGCTACGACGATGAAGACGCGTACCGGCGCCCGGCGCGGCGACCGGAGTCAGCCTTTGGCTCGGCCCCCCAGTTGTCCAAGGCCGCAGCTAGTCCGAGGGCAAAGGTGTCGGGGAATCGCGACATCGTGCAACTGGCTGCGGGTGATCGTGTGCTGCATCCTCGATTTGGGATGGGCACCGTCATCACGATCACCGGCGAAGGTGATAAGTCGGAGGCGAGTGTGGACTTCGGGGGAGAGGGCGTGAAGCGACTGCTGCTTCGCTACGCGCCGGTTGAGAAGCTCTGAATTCGACCCAGAACTCATCGGTCTCACGCTTAGTAGTTGGCGATTACGGCGCATGTCACATTTCCATTCGTCCTCAATTGCTCCGTTTAGTCCGGTTCCCTATGTCGTCCAATGGGACTTGTTGTGTTTGTCGGGGGCTTCGCAGGTAAACCGGGCTTGGAGGATTGAGTAGATGGCTGGCATGAGCCACGCAGGAATTGTCCGAGTGGAACATGCGGCACTTGCGATCGGCACGGTATTGGTCGCCGCGCTCATTCCGCTTTGGTTCATCACGTCAGATGCGCAGGCGGCCGGAAGTGCAAGTGGCTCGGCCGCGAATGCAGTCGCAGGCGCACGTGACTCCGCTGCCCCAAGCGCGTTTGAAGCAGCAGGGGTTGAATTGTCGGGTGGTGAGGACGCAAGCGCAGGTGGTTCACGTGCGGCGGCGAATGCCACTGACACGGGTAGAGCCGCTCCCGCTACACCAGCTCCCATCGCCGTCGCCGTAGCACCCGCGGAACGGATCGCACCCCGGGCGCTCAGCAAGTTGGCAGAGCCGGTTGGGCCTGAGGCATTTTCGGAAGTGGCACCATCCGTTGAGGCAGCGCCGTCCACCCCAACAGCTCAGGCTCCCGCCGAGCCGCCCGTCGACCTATCCCATACGCCGTCAGGTTGGTACACACCGGTTGCGAGGTACTACTTCTCAGCACGCTTCGGCGTCTCCGGGCCATGGTCGAGCGGCCACCACACGGGGCTGGACTTCGTCACGAAGGAAGGCACACCCATTCGGGCTGCAACTGATGGCGTGGTCGTAGCGGCGGCATCGGCCGGTGCGTACGGCCAGTTACTCCAGATCCGGATCGCACCCACGACCGAGATCTGGATGGCGCACCTCGACAAGTTCCTCGTCAAGAAGGGCGATGTCGTCAAGGCGGGCCAAGTCGTTGGCAAGGTCGGCATGACCGGCAATACCACCGGTCCACACTGTCACTTCGAGGTGCGGGTGAAAGACAAGCCAAAGAACCCCGAGCCGTACTTCTGGCCCGACGGCAAGTCGGTTACCAAAATTGGCCCACGCCCCGAATAGCGGAGCTCAGTCGGCTAGCGGATCGGCGCGTGCGGCACGTACTTCAACTCGTCCTCGACTTCCTTGAACTCGCTGTAGCCCTCAATTGGCTTCTCCCAGTACGGCTTCACCCAGCCGGGGACTACTCCAGGGACTCCGGGGGTCGTGAAGAAGAAGACGCCTGGATCTGTGGGAAGTCGGTTGATTCGAACTTCCACATGCAGGTGCGGCCCGGTCACGTTGCCGGTTTCGCCACTCAGGCCGAGGACCTGGCCTTGGGTCACTTGCTGACCAGGCACAACGGCGACACTCGACAGGTGACAGAACCAGATCTCCACCTTGTCGGCCCTGACCAATCGCACAACCTTGCCGTACGCGCGGTGCAATGAAACCGAAGCGATGCGCCCACTAACTACTGCCTGGATCGGCGTTCCATTCTTGACCTCGAAGTCGATCCCGGAATGCGCAACTTTCCAGTGATCGCCCTTGGCGCCAAAGACCTCGTTCACCCGGGCACCTGGCACCGGCGAGATCACCGGGGCGCCGGGCAAAGCCGCAGCGAGCACCGCAGAAGCGGTCTGCGGGTCAACGGCCGCTTGGGTCGCCGTCGTGAGGTTGGGATCGGCCGATGCGGCCACTTTTGACATCGATAGGCCGAAGAACCCCGCGGCTAACCACCCGGTTGCCACGATTCCGATCGCAACCGCCATGCGATGACTGGGCTTGGGCAAGAGGGTGTCCATGGCGCGATGAATGAGTTCTCGGAAGTCCGGCGAGAATTAGTTGGCAGCGGGCGAGGCGACGGGAGGCGCCGACGAGCGCTCACCATCCCTGCGCTGTTGTGGTGGACGGCGGCCGGGGCTACTGGAAATTGAGGTCGCACCTGCGGCCAACGTCGTGCCATCGGTGTCGAGGTGCGAAAGCGCGGTGCAGATTTCGTGGACGACCCGTCCATCCACTGGAAGCGACATGTGGCCGATGCCCCGGATGAAGACGTTGCGCGAGTTCAGGTCGGGATGGACGATCCGGGCGTTGCGCTGGGGGACGATGACTTGATCAAGTTCCGACCAAATTGCGATCATCCGCGTGTGGCAGCCAGGCGCCGGTTGGTTCAGTTCTTGGATGAAGTCGCTTTCCGGCCGGAGTTGGCGCGCGAGCGAATGAGGCAGAACCTTTGCGTAGGCCGAGCCCATGTGTGGTGAACCGAGGGTGACGAGGGTGTGGACTCGAGTGTCGCCCCCAAGACATTGCACGTAGTGGCGGGCGATCACGCCACCCATCGAGTGGCCGACGATGTGGACTCGTTCGTACCCGGTTTCGCGGCACACGGATTCGACCAACATCGCCAGACGCCGGGACACCCGCCTGATGTCGTCGGTGAGCGGTGAGTAGTTCAACGAGATGACGCGACCGAATCCTCGTCGACTCAGGCTGCGTCGCAACACTGTGAAGATCGAGTGATTGTCGATCACGCCGTGGACCATGATGATCGGAGTACCGGCTGCCTCGACGTCACCAATGATCAATCCGCGTTGAACCGGAGGCAGGCCTTCGAGGTTGTGGCGAAGGACCTCCTCCCGCGCACGCTCTTCCATGAGGCCCATCGGATACATCGCAATGTGGGTCGCAAGCCAGGCGACTTCGATCGCGACACCTTTGAGGCCAGCTGGAGTGAAAACCGCTTTGCGGGCTTTGCGTCCGGAGATCCGTGCTCTGGTCACCTTGGCGCGAGCCCTTTTGATGGGGCCCAACTGCTCTTCGGCGGCTGCGGACATGCCTGGAAAGGTAGCTGACGGATTGGCCTTCTGTACTGCATTAGACCTCGACATTCGGTTGGAACTTTTTCGCGGCTACTCTTTGTAGAGCGGTAATCAGGACAATTCCCTGCGACAGTCACGCACAGTGACAATTGACTCGGATCTGTTCTTGTTCCCACCAATTTGGTTGCAGCACGTAGGCATTGAGCATGGAAAGGACCCCACATGGCCTCAGCTCCCATCCGCGTCTTGGTCGCCAAGCCAGGCCTCGACGGACACGACCGTGGTGCCAAAGTGGTCGCCAGAGCCCTACGGGACGCCGGCATCGAGGTTGTCTACACCGGTCTCCATCAGACGCCGGAGATGATCGTCGAGGCAGCGATTCAAGAGGACGTTGACGCGATTGGCATGTCGGTCCTGTCGGGTGCTCACATGACCTTGTTTGCCGCCGTCATTGACTTGCTCAAGCAGCGGGATGCCAGTGACATCGTGGTGTTCGGTGGCGGGATCATCCCGGAGGACGACCTTGCTCCACTGCACGACTTGGGCGTTGCGAAGGTATTCACTCCCGGCACGACTACGGCGGAAATCGTTGAATGGGTGCGCTCGACGGTAGGCCCAGCCACCGCTGCGTAACGGCGCACCGACTACTCTTCGAAGAGTCCGCCAATGCTGTGGCGGGCGTGAAGATGCACTTTCACCGACCTTTGCGGCGGGGAGCCAGCCCCGGCTAACCAGGCCGCAGTCGACGATTTCTTGCGGAGTTGGACACGTGGATCTGTACGAGTACCAGGCCAAAGAACTGTTTGCCGCTCACGACGTTCCCACCATCTTGGGTGAAGTCGTCACGGACGCCGCCGCCGCGCAGGCCGCGGCCGAGAAGGTCGGTGGGCCCGTGGTGGTGAAGGCCCAGGTGAAGACAGGTGGTCGCGGCAAGGCGGGCGGTGTGAAGTTCGCCCCCACGGCCGCCGATGCTGGTGAGAAGGCAGGCGAGATCCTCGGCCTCGACATCAAGGGTCATATCGTCGGCAAAGTCCTCGTGGTTGAGGCCGCTGACATCGAGTCCGAGTACTACGTCTCGTTCCTGCTCGACCGCACCAATCGCTGCTTCCTGGCGATGGCCAGTGTTGAGGGCGGTGTGGAGATTGAAGAGGTTGCCGAGACCAATCCTGAGGCGCTGGCCAAGGTGCTCATCGATCCGCTCAAGGGCGTTGATCTGGACCTTGCCAAGGAAATTACCCGCCAAGCCAAGTTCCCGGCCGAGATCGTTGACCAGGTTGCCGATGTGCTGGTGAAGCTTTGGGAGACCTTCGTCAGTGAAGACGCCACCCTGGTTGAAGTCAACCCGCTCGTGCTTGATCCGACCGGCAAGATCCTCGCGCTGGACGGCAAAGTCACGCTGGACGAGAACGCCGATTTTCGTCACCCCGATCACGAAGCGCTCGTTGACGATGCGGCGACGGATCCACTTGAGGTGAAAGCCAAGGAAAAGGGCCTGAACTACGTGAAGCTTTCCGGTGAGGTCGGCATTATCGGAAACGGCGCCGGGCTGGTGATGAGCACCCTTGACGTGGTCGCTTACGCCGGTGAGGAGTTTGGCGGCGTGAAGCCATCGAACTTCCTTGACATCGGCGGTGGCGCATCGGCACAGGTTATGGCCGATGGGCTGGAGATCATCCTTGGAGACCCAGAGGTCAAGTCGGTGTTCGTCAACGTGTTCGGTGGCATCACCTCGTGCGACGCAGTGGCAAACGGGATCGTCCAGGCACTGGAGATGCTGAGCCAGCATGGCACTGCTATCACCAAGCCACTGGTGTGCCGCCTGGACGGCAACAACGCTGAGGAAGGGCGTCGAATCCTCGATGCGGCCGAACACAACGTTATTGAACTTGTCGACACCATGGACGACGCCGCTCGCCGGGTCGCCGAACTAGCTGCAGCAGCGTCTTAGGAGACCAAGAACATGGCGATCTTTCTGAACGAAAACTCTCGTGTACTCGTGCAGGGCATGACTGGTTCTGAGGGCATGAAGCACACCAATCGCATGATTGCGAGCGGCACCAACATTGTGGCCGGGGTGAACCCGCGCAAGGCCGGTGAATCCGTCGAGGTCCACGGCCAGTCGATCCCCGTCTACGGCACCGTCGCAGAGGCGATGCAAGCCACTGACGCCAACGTTTCGGTCGTCTTCGTGCCGCCGACGTTCACCAAGACCGCCGTCGTTGAGGCGATCGACGCGACCATCCCGTTGTGTGTGGTCATCACCGAAGGCGTGCCCGTCCACGACACTGCGTTCTTCAATGCTCTGGCAGCGCAGCGCGGCACCACTCGCATCATCGGTCCGAACTGCCCCGGACTGATCAGTCCAGACAAGTCCAACGCGGGGATTATCCCGGCCACGATCGCGCAATCCGGTCGCATCGGCTTGGTCTCGAAGTCCGGAACGCTGACCTATCAGATGATGTACGAATTGCGCGACATCGGTTTTTCGACCGCTGTTGGCATTGGTGGAGATCCGATCATCGGCACCACCCACATCGACTGCCTTCAGGCTTTCCAGGATGATCCGGAAACTGACGCGATTGTGATGATCGGTGAGATCGGTGGCGACGCGGAGGAGCGGGCAGCCGCCTACATCAAGGAGAACATCACCAAACCAGTCGTCGGCTATGTCGCCGGGTTCACCGCACCTGAGGGCAAGACCATGGGTCACGCCGGAGCGATCGTTTCCGGTTCATCCGGAACTGCGTCTGCCAAGCAGGAAGCGCTCGAAGCGGTTGGCGTCAAGGTCGGTAAGACGCCGTCGGAGACCGCTCGCCTTATGCGCGAGGTCATCGAAAAGCGCTAGCGCCGAACCTGGACGCGAACCCCTGTCATTTGACGGGGGTTCGCGCGTCTAAGTGGTCATGTCTTAAGTGGTCATGTCGGTCTACGGAAGCCCGACGTGACCCTTCTTCATCTTCCACAGGGAGTACTTTTCAAAACCGACCTTCATTGCGTGGTTCTGCGGGCCGGGGACCAGAACGCCGTGTTTGCGTGGCGGCAGCATCTTGTCCGCCAGGATCATCACACCGTTGTTACCGGCATCCATCACGCAGATCGCCTTGATGTCGGCAAACTCCTTGTGATCTTCAGCCACACCGCCGCGAATCTGGTTGACGATGTTCTTCGCTGCCACGTGTGCCATTTGCTCGGTCGGGAAGCCGGTCTTCGGAATTCCAACCGGAACGGCCGTCTGCCACGGAACGTCAACGGCGGCGGCGATTCCGACGGCGTAGATGTTCGCGTGCTGGGGTGTTTGGTAGGTGTTGAGAACCTTGATGTAGCCCTTGTCGTCGGCAAGTCCGGTGGTCTTCAAGAAGTCCTGCCCGACGAAGGGCGGGATCACCATCGCAAAGTTGTACGGAAGTTCAGTCCCGTCTGCCAACTTGAGGTGATCCTTGTCGACGTATTCCATCGACGCGTTGGTGATTGCCCTGATCTTCTCCTTCTTGAGGAACATGCCGAGTAGTTGTTCACCATGGGGCAGCCCGCCGATCCCGAAGTGCCCGAGGAACGGTTCGCTCGTCACGTAGGTGAGCGGAGCGCGGTCTTTGATCTTGTGCTTCTTCAGTTGGTACGACACGTTGAACAGGAACTCATACGCCGCACCGAAGCAACCGGCGCTTTGGCTTGCGCCGATAACGACAGGGCCGGGGTTCTCGAGAAACTTCTTCCAAGCCTTGCCGGTGGCTTCCGCATCGGCGAGTGTGGTGATGGTTGATGCGTATCCGTCGGGACCCAGGCCCGGAATGATGTCGAACTTGTTCCGGTAGCCGGTCGCGATGACCAGATAGTCGTAGTCGTAGGACTTGTCGCCAACCGCAACCGTCTGGGCGATCGGATCGATGCCGGTCGCAGCCGCATGGACGAAGTCGACGTGGTTCTTGTCGAACGTGGGCGCCAATTTGAAGGTGATGTCCTTAGCCTTGCGCTTGCCGAATGGCAACCAGATCAGGCTCGGATTGAAGAGGAAACGGTCAGATGCGCCGATCACCGTGACATCAACATCGTGCTCAAGTTCGTGTTTGATTGCTATCGCAGCGGTGAGTCCACCGAAACTGCCGCCGAGTACTAGGACTTTCTTCGCCATCGTCATCAGATCCGTTCGTTGAATCGCCGTTGCACACTCGTCTGGTCATTTCAAGGTACGGGAAAATACCCCCCGAGGTATATGGTCGAAAGTCCCGACTTCGGTTCTGTGTGATCTCGGCGGTTTGTCCTATGGCGGAGCCGATCGCGTGTAACTCTTGTCCCCATGGCTTACCGGCGGGCGGAGCAGCGCAAGAATGCGCGCCGCGATGGCTCCAGTGGTGCCCGCCCACCGAGCCGATCCCGCTCCGGACCAGCCCCAGAGGGCGGCAGCAGGCAAGCGTGGACTCGCGTCGCTCGCAGCCGAGCCGACGCGGTAGCGGATCGGCTGAGCGGTCCAGTCGCGGGTGCTTTTGCGGCCGGCTGGAGCGCCGTTCTGACCCTGTTGGCAGTCGCCTCCGTCATTGCCATCGCCTGGATCCTCGGCGCAGGCTCGGGTTCCATCACCGATGCCATGCATGTGTCAGGTATTAGCTGGCTCGCGACACACCTGATTCCGATCTCTGTGCCAGAGGGATCGATTTCCGCCCTGCCGATCGGCTTCGCGCTGATCCCGGGCTGGCTTCTGTGGCGCGCAGGTTCATGGGCTGCGCGACGCAGCGGGGCTTGTCTCTGGCAAGACGTTCGACCGATGGTCGGAATTGGCGCCGGTGTCTACGCGACGATTGCTTTGCTGGTCGCGACGTCCACCGCCAACGAGGCCGCAGCTGTGACACCGGTGTCGGCAATCGTGGGCGCCGGAGTTTTTGCGTTGTTGGTGTTCGGCGCCGGAGCAACCAAGGAGGCCGGACTTTGGCCGAGCATTGTCGACCGGTTCACTCCGAAGATGCGGTTGCGCCTGCGCGCCGGCTTGGTGTCCTTCGGTGCGATCGTTACCGCCGCCGCAGTCTTGCTCGCGGGATCACTCGCGTACCACTTCAGCACGGGCCTGACGATTTTGGACACACTCTCCGCCGGGCTGGTCGGCAACCTCCTGCTGTTCATCCTGGGGTTGGCGTACTTGCCGAACGCCCTGATCTGGGCGAGCGCGTTTGTGGTTGGGCCCGGTTTCTCGGTTGGACAGGACACGATCGTGTCGCCGTTTGGTGTTCAAGCCGGTGCGGTTCCCGCGTTCCCATTGCTGGGAGGCGTCCCCGAAGTTGCGACCAGCTGGATGCCCGGGCTGCTCGTCATTCCAGTGGTCGCTGGCGGGATGGGAATTGCCTTAGCCAGCGGAAAGCGCCCATTGGCTGTCTTCGACAAGTCAGCGCTGGTTGAGCGAACGTGGGTTGCCGGAGTCGCCGCGGCCGTGATGCTCTTCGCGAGTTGGTTGGCCGGCGGTGGATTGGGTTCGGGTCGAATGTCGGAACTCGGTCCGAACGCGATTTACGTCGGTCTTGCGACATTCGGGCTGACGTTCATCGGTGGAGTTTTGTGCGACCAATTTCGTCGGGCGCGCAATTGGCGGGCCGACAGACGAGCAGCGCGTCTGGTCGATGTGCGAGATCAGTCCAACAGCATTCTGGATGTGGGTCGGCACATAGGATGAGCCGGTGAACGATTCGTCGGCTGACGCTACGCAACGCGAGCCCGCGAAACTCGTTGTCTTGATCTCTGGCAGTGGTACCAATCTGCAGGCGCTGCTGGACGCCATGGATCGTCCGGACTTTCCCGCTCGCGTGGTCGCCGTTGGGGCCGATCGCGCGGATGCCGCAGGGCTCGCCAGGGCCGAACAGGCGGGCGTTGCGACTTTTGTGGTCGACCCAAAGGCCTTCGTCGACCGAACCGAGTGGGACATTGCCCTTGCCGATGCGATCGCGCAGTATCGACCCGACTGGGTGGTCAGCGCAGGCTTCATGCGCATCCTGGGCCCGACCGTCCTGCAGCAACATCAGCACCGGATAGTCAATACCCACCCAGCGCTGCTGCCGAGCTTTCCGGGTGCCCATGCCGTGCGGGACGCGCTGGACTACCGCGTAACAGTCACTGGATGCACGGTGCACCTTGTTGACGACGGCATCGACACTGGACCGGTGCTTGCGCAGCAGGCGGTGTCGGTGGAGTTCGGGGATACGGAAGAATCCCTCCACGAGCGCATCAAATCAGTGGAGCGAGTGCTCCTGGTCAACGTCGTTGCGCAGCTGTGCAGCCACGATGTCGAAGTTATTGGTAGAGAGGTTGTCATCTCGTGAGTACCCGCCCGATCCGCCGCGCCCTTATCTCGGTCTACGACAAATCCGGTCTCGTGGAGCTGGCAACGGCCCTCGCTGACCAAGGCGTCGAGATTGTGTCCACGGGATCAACTGCGGCGACCATTAGCGATCAAGGCATCAACGTGACTCAGGTCGCGGACTTGACGCAGTTCCCGGAAATGCTTGACGGGCGGGTCAAGACCCTGCATCCACGAGTGCACGCAGGCATCCTCGCCGACACCCGGCTGCCTGACCACGTCGAACAACTGGAGGAAAGCGGCATCGCTCCCTTTGAACTGGTCATCGTCAACCTGTATCCATTCAGCGAGACCGTCGCCAGTGGCGCCGATGAGGACCAGTGCGTTGAGCAGATCGACATTGGTGGGCCGTCCATGGTTCGAGCGGCCGCGAAGAACCATCCGTCGGTGGCCGTCGTGGTGTCGCCGGATCGCTACGGACAGGTAATCGAAGCGGTGCGTTCGGGCGGCTTCACGCTCGATCAGCGCAAGACGTTGGCGGCGGAGGCATTTCGTCACACCGCCAGCTATGACGTCGCCGTTGCCTCCTGGATGGGTTCGGTCGTGGCTCCCGAGGCCGATGGGGGAAAGTTCCCCGGCTGGGTTGCCGGGGTCTGGGAACGGGCGGCCACCCTGCGCTACGGCGAGAACCCGCATCAGCCAGCCGCGCTGTATGTCGCGCCGGACAGCGCACCGGGTATGGCTCAGGCTGAGCAACTTCACGGCAAAGAGATGTCCTACAACAACTACGTCGATGCCGACGCCGCCTACCGGGCGGCCTATGACTTCGCCGAACCGGCAGTGGCAATCATCAAGCACGCGAATCCGTGCGGGTTGGCGACGGCAGCCACGATCGCTGCGGCACATCGCAAGGCTCACGAGACCGATCCGGTCTCCGCCTTCGGTGGAGTAATCGCCACCAACCGGGAGGTCACCGCCGACATGGCCAGGCAAGTCGCTGAAGTGTTTACCGAGGTGATCGTCGCGCCAGGTTTCAGCGCGGAGGCCCTTGAGGTCTTGCAACAGAAGCAGAACATCCGAATCCTGATCGCGGCGCCGGTCGGTGTCGGAACAGGCGTGGAGTCTCGTCGGATTTCCGGCGGACTGCTGATGCAGGCGACCGACCGCATTGATGCCCCAGGCGATGAGGCCTCCACCTGGACACTGGCCTGTGGTGACCCAGCCAGTGCCGGGGAGCTTGCCGACTTGGAGTTCGCCTGGCGGGCCTGTCGAGGCGTCAAGAGCAACGCGATCCTCATTGCCCGGGACACCGCTGCCGTTGGAATCGGCATGGGTCAGGTGAACCGCGTCGACAGTGCTCGGCTGGCGGTTGCGCGCGCGGGTGAGGAACGGGTGCGTGGCGCAGTGGCAGCCTCAGATGCCTTCTTCCCCTTTCCCGATGGGCTTGAAGTGCTGCTCGAAGCGGGCATTCGGCACATCGTCTCCCCGGGTGGGTCGGTGCGCGACGAGGAGGTTCTCGCGGTGGCGAAGGCAGCGGGCGCGACCATGTACTTCACCGGCACTCGACACTTCTTCCACTAAACGCCAACACCCCTTTGCCATCAATGACTTCTCAAGGCAAGGCCAGTCGCGCAGTCGCAATGGTTGCCGCGGTCACCGTGAGTGCGCTGACGGTGGTTCAATCGCGAATCAACGGACGACTTGGCGATGAACTCGACGACGGAATTCTCGCCGCTTGGATCTCCTTCTCGGTTGGCCTCATCGCAATTTCGCTGGTCGTGCTTGCTCGCAAACGGGACCGTCGGGCCGTCGCTTCGCTGTTTGATGCCGTTCGCAAGAAGTCCGATCGAGGTCGGCTGATCCAGCCATGGCAGTTACTCGGCGGGATTGGCGGAGCTACGTTCGTGACCGCGCAGAGCACGACGGTGCAGTACCTCGGCGTGGCAGTATTCACGGTCGCCGTGGTAGCTGCACAGAACGCCAACTCCCTCGTCGTTGACCGCATCGGACTGGGTCCGGCTGGTGTTCAGGCGGTGACCGGCCGCCGGGTTATCGCGGCGATCATTGCGACGTTCGGCGTGGCTCTCGCTGTTTCGAGCCGTTCCAGCAATGGCGACTTCCAGTTTGCCGCCTTGGTGTTCGCCTTGGTCGCTGGACTGTTGATCGCGGTGCAACAAGCTCTGAATGGTCAGGTTGCGGCGACGTCGGGATCACCCTTTGTGGCAGGACTGGGAAACTTCGTCGTTGGATTCGTTGCGCTGTCAGTGGCCGTCGTTGCCTATCAATTGATCTCTCCCCACGAGATCGGCCGGGTTCCGTCGTTCACGGCGGAACTGCCGATCTACGTCGGCGGCTTGATTGGTGTGGCCTTCATCGTGGTGGCAGCAGCTGTTGTTCACAAACTTGGAGTGCTGCTGTTTGCGCTGCTTTCGATCGTTGGCCAGATGGGCGGCGCGTTGCTCCTCAACGTCGTTGTGGCTGACCCGAATCAGCCGGTGAACCTGCTGCTGGTCCTCGGCGTTGCGATCACCGGTGGGGCGGTTGCGTTGGCTGCCACGGCAAAGAAGCCCGCGTCCGAAGACGAACTCCCGATTCCCAACGACTGACCCATCTGCTCATGCACCATTTCAGCGGGCAATACTTACGCCCGTGACGGCAACGATCCTCGATGGCAAGGCTGCAGCGGCGCAGATCAAGAATGAGCTCCGGACCCGAGTGGACGCTCTGCGCCAGGTCGGCGTGGTACCCGGACTCGGAACAATCCTGGTCGGCGATGACCCGGGCAGCCACTCGTACGTCGCCGGTAAGCATCGCGACTGTCATGAGGTCGGAATCGAATCGATCCGGGTCGACCTTCCGGCGGATTCAACTCAGGACCAAGTACTCCAAAGCGTTGAGCGGCTGAATGCCGATGACTCGTGCACGGGATACATCGTTCAGTTGCCGCTGCCAAAGGGCATCGATCAGGAGCTCGTCCTTGAGCGGATGGATCCGGCAAAGGATGCCGATGGATTGCACCCGGTGAACCTTGGTCGCCTCGTCCTGGGCGCGCCAGGTGCGCTGCCCTGCACCCCGCGCGGAATCGTCGAATTGCTTCGACGCTACGAGGTGGAACTCAATGGGGCCGATGTCTGCGTCATAGGCCGCGGTGTCACAGTGGGCCGTCCGCTGGGATTGCTGCTGACTCGGAAAAGTGAAAACTCGACAGTGACCCTGTGCCACACCGGAACCCGCGATCTGGTGAGTCACACACGTGACGCGGATGTGGTGGTTGCGGCCGCCGGCGTTGCTGGGCTGCTCACCGCGGACATGGTGAAGCCCGGCTCGGCGGTCCTCGATGTGGGCATTACTCGGACGGATGCGGGCCTCGTTGGCGATGTGGCACCTGACGTGCGCGAGGTCGCCGGATTTGTGGCCCCGATGCCCGGAGGCGTCGGACCAATGACCCGCGCGATGCTGTTGGCAAATGTGGTTGAGCGAGCCGAACAATTGGTGTCGGCCTAGCCGCATCCAGTGCGGTAGACGCACGAGCGGCCTCTTGGTTCCCCGCGCGAGCTAGAAAAGCGTCACATCTGCGCATGCCGTGTTCGGCAAACCCTGTTGTGAAGGTCTACCGTGGTATCTCGTGGGTGTGACGAGTGGGTCAAGCGCGCATGATCGTGATGATCATGCCGAACCACTAGTCCCCGGATTTGACCCAGTAATCCCCACGGTTGACCCGTCGGAGCTACCGGAAAACGTAATTCCGCTGCGTCCGTTCCCGGTGGTTCAACCCACACCGCTGCCGAGCGAAGCGCCCGCGCTGATCGTAGCCGATCCAGCGAATCCTGCTCATACGCCCGCTCCGATCTTTGGACGAGCCGCACTCAACCTGCCGGAATGGCCGACGGTGCTGGTGTTCACCTCGCTGGCAATCTCCGTTCTGGTGGTGCTGTTGGATTCGTTCCGCCGCGGGGCACTACTTTTTGGTGCCTCGATGGCGTTGGCCTTCTTCCTCCGACTCGTCTTGACTGACCGCGAAGCGGGAATGTTGAAGGTTCGCTCGAGGGCGATCGATCTGCTGATCTTGGGACTGTTTGCCACCAGCATCACCGTGCTGGCTTTCTGGGTGCCTGCGCCAAGCTAGTTGACCGGGCTTAGCTCACCTCGGTACTTTCTGCGATTCACAATCAGATAGCCTCGCGTTGCTGAGTTCCGGCTGATCGTCTGCGCCTCTCGCGCAGCCTGACCCCGCAGAAAGGTCCCACTTCATGGCCCCGAGTCCCGTCACCGTCACCGTCACCGGAGCCGCTGGTCAAATTGGCTACGCGTTGCTCTTCCGGATCGCTTCCGGGCAGATGCTGGGACCTGATGTTCCCGTTCGGTTGAGCCTGTTGGAGATCCCGCAAGGGGTGAAGGCGGCCGAAGGCACCGCAATGGAGTTGGACGACTGTGCCTTCCCACTGCTTGCCGGTATTGAGATCTCGGACAGCCCAACAGACGCCTTCAAGGACACCAACATTGCCCTGCTGGTTGGTGCCCGCCCGCGTACTGCCGGCATGGAACGAGGTGACCTGCTTGAGGCCAACGGGGGCATCTTCAAGCCCCAGGGTGAGGCCATCAACGCTGGTGCTGCCGATGACATCCGAGTGCTCGTGGTCGGGAACCCGGCAAACACGAACGCGCTCATTGCGTCGGCTCACGCGCCGGATGTCCCTGCCGACCGCTTCACCGCGATGACTCGCCTGGACCACAACCGAGCGCTGACCCAGGTCGCCAACAAGGCACGGGTGACGATCACGGAGGTCAAGCACCTGACCATCTGGGGTAACCATTCCGCCACCCAGTACCCCGACATCTTCAACGCCGTGATCAATGGAGAAAGTGCAGCGTCGGTGATTGACGACGAGGTCTGGCTGGCCGACGACTTCATCCCAACGGTCGCAAAGCGTGGCGCTGCCATCATTGAGGCGCGAGGTGCCTCGTCGGCGGCTTCCGCAGCGAATGCCGCGATCGACCATGTGAACTCATGGGTCAACGGAACGCCTGAAGGGGACTGGACCTCTGCAGCTGTGGTGTCCGACGGCTCCTACGGAGTTCCTGAGGGAATCATTTCGTCGTTCCCCTGCGTCTCCCGCAACGGAAAATGGGAAATCGTTGAGGGGTTGGAAATCAACGACTTCTCGCGGCCGCGGATTGACGCTTCGGTTGCCGAACTTGCTGAAGAGCGCGAAGCCGTTCGCGCTCTCGGTCTGCTGTAAGTCCCCGCCGCAACCAGTCCGTCTTAGTAATCGTCGTAACAAGGAGCCGTGATGGCGAAGATCAAAGTCGAGAACCCAGTCGTCGAACTCGATGGTGATGAGATGACGCGGATCATCTGGTCCTTCATTCGTGAGCAGTTGATCCTGCCGTACCTCGACGTTGATCTGAAGTACTACGACCTCAGTGTGGAGAATCGCGACGCGACCGACGACCAGGTCACGATCGATTCAGCCAACGCCATCAAGCAGTACGGGGTCGGCGTCAAGTGCGCGACGATCACCCCGGACGAGGCCCGGGTTGAGGAGTTCGACCTGAAGGAAATGTGGAAGTCGCCGAACGGGACGATTCGTAACATTCTTGGTGGCGTCATCTTCCGTGAGCCGATCATCATCAGCAACATTCCGCGGTTGGTCCCCGGCTGGACGAAGCCGATTGTCATTGGCCGTCACGCATTCGGTGACCAGTACCGTTCGACGAACTTCGTCGTTCCCGGTGAAGGAACGCTGACGATGACCTTCACGCCCAAGGATGGTTCGGCTCCGATGGAGTTTGACGTGTTCGAATTCCCGGGCGGCGGTGTGGCCATGGGGATGTACAACCTTGATGAGTCGATCCGCGACTTCGCTCGAGCCTCGATGCGTTACGGGCTCAATCGCGGGTACCCGGTGTACCTGTCGACGAAGAACACCATCCTCAAGGCCTACGACGGCCGGTTCAAGGATCTGTTCCAGGAGGTCTTCGACAACGAGTTCAAGGCCGAGTTCGAGACTGCTGGGATCACCTACGAACACCGCTTGATTGACGACATGGTTGCCGCCGCGATGAAGTGGGAAGGCGGCTACGTCTGGGCGTGCAAGAACTATGACGGCGACGTGCAGTCCGACACGGTTGCGCAGGGCTTCGGATCGCTTGGCCTGATGACGTCGGTGCTGATGACGCCAGACGGCAAGACCGTTGAGGCAGAGGCTGCTCACGGAACCGTGACTCGCCACTACCGGGAGCACCAGAAGGGCAACCCAACTTCGACGAACCCGATTGCTTCGATCTTCGCCTGGACGCAAGGTCTGACGCACCGCGGTCGGATGGACGGCACCCCGGAGGTCACCGCGTTCGCCAAGACCCTTGAGCGCGTCTGTGTCGAGACTGTTGAGTCCGGCAAGATGACGAAGGATCTGGCCCTGCTCATTGGCAAGGATCAGCCGTACCTGACGACGCAGGAGTTCCTCGCCGCGATTGACGAGAACCTGCAAGCCGCACTGGCGTAGCGGCCTGAGTTCATTTCTCACGTGCGTCAAATGTGACCTCCCGGGACATCGTTCGTGGGTGTCCGGGTGGGGTGGGCGGGGTGTTGGCACATTTCGCCGACCTGTGCGCCGCCCAGGCGTTCACCGATTTCCCGGTCCTACGCGAGGCCTGGAAATCCGGGACGGGGGATGCGTGTTCCCCGGCTGCCGGAAACCGCCCAGCTCGGCCAACGCCCACCACATCATTTGTGAGTGTGTGAGTTGGCGTTCCCGGGTGGATCGCCGCCAGGATCGATGCAGGCATTTGGAACTGACCCGCACGTCATCTGGCCACGCAAATGTGCCATTCAGTGGACTTGCCGTTCTAGGTGCCAGCGTCGACCTGGCGTCAGCGGTGCGCAACCGTTCGAGCGGACTTCCCAACGTGATTCGGCCCGAGGCGCTGTCGTTGTTGGCTGATCTCACGTCAATTCGAAGGCGTCGTGTTCCGTGGCCCGAATCGTTTGGTAGTCGCGCTCTAGTTGCTCGGCATTCGGTGAACTCAAGATGATGTGGCCAGGGCACGTTGGGCCGTCAACCGTCGGCTGAACGGTGTCGCCGACGCCAACCGCCATTATCTCGTCGCGATACGACGGCAGATCCCGGATTGCGGGTAGCCCCGGAATGGACGTCACAATGCCGGACCGGTCCATCATGAAGTTCACGATTTCGAGATTGCGCGTCAGTTCGTAGTGGCTGCCGTTGTTCTCGGTGGCCAAGTGCTCGCGGAATTGGTCTGGGTTCACCAGAGAGTCGGCCAAAGCGTCGAGCTGGTTGTACCCGATCGCTTCGGTGAAGATCTCCGGGTTCAGCGCCCCGCCCATGAGGCGGGCACCCGTTTCCCCCAGCACGGGGCCGTCGTCGGTCATGAATACCTCATTGTGCGCAGCGCCGTACTTCAGGCCAAGCGCGTTGAGCGCCGGACCGATGTAGTCGGCGAGTACACGTTGGACTTCACCGTCGGGTGGAAGCAGTTGCATTCGCAGACAGACGCGGGTAGACCCGTACACAACCTTCTTGTCGTATACCCACATGTCGGTGATGAGATTCTCCCCGTCCAGGCTCACCGTATTGACGACGTACTCAACTCCGTCTACAAAGGCTTCCACCAAGGCCGCTTCGTTGACCTGTTCAGTCCGGTTGAACTTGCCGATGATGGTGTGCAATGCCTGCTGCGCTTGTCCCTCGTTTTCGCAGATGATGACGTCCTGGGTATCACCGGCGTTGAGCGGTTTGACAACCAATGGCCAGTCACCTAGTTCGGTGGTTGCAGCGGCAAGTTCGTCTGAGGTCTTCACCATTCGGAACGGAACGTGCGCAAGGTTTGCGGCAGCAAGCGCGGCCTGCATCGCGGCCTTGTTCTGGCGCCGGTCACTCGTCGTGGGGTCGTTTCCCGCGAGTCCGAGGTGATGGTTCAGCGCATCGCTGAGGGAGACCCCCACGCCCTCCATCCCCGGCGTGACGCAGTGGACGTTGTATGAACCGAGTCGAGCCACGACATCATCGATACTTCCCTGGAACTGGATAACTTCGAGGTAGTCCGAGTCGCCCTGGTACGCGGCACGCCCACCGATAGTCTCGCTGCTGCGAACGTGGACCGATGGCAGCCCGCGAGCCGCGAATGCGGCAGGTAGAAACTTCCCCGTTGAGTACCCATCGACCACGACAGCGACCGCGCGACCACTCGCGTGTTCGGACATGGTTCGCAAGCTATCAGTGGAGCGAATCGGGTGCGATCACGAAGAGGTCCCGCTCGATCGACCTGAGCGCCGCGTAGTCGCTGTCGATCTCGGCCGGGTCGGGCGACATGAGGACAGCCCAGCCTGGACACGTCAGCCCGTCGACAGTCGGAACGACGTGGTCGCCAGGCTTGACTGCGAGCCTGACGAATCGAAACGACGGCAGGCCTTCGATCACATCAAGTCCGTGGATCGACTCGACTGTCCCCGTCCGCTCGTTGAGCAGATTGACGATCTCGAATTCCTCGCGCACGCGGTATGGCAGCGCCAAATGCCGCTCCCATTCGTCTGCGTCGATCATTGAATCCACAAGCGCGGTCAACTGCGGGTACTCCAGGGCGGCGACGTAGTAGTCCGCGGGGAGCCCGCCGCCCATCAGGCGAGCGCCCGTCTCCACCAGCACGGGTCCCGACGGGGTCAGAAAGACCTCACTGTGGCCCGCGCCGTTCCGAACGCCGAGGGCGTCGAGCGCCTGTTTCGTATATGAGATCAGCGCATCCTGTACGTCACCTTCTCGCGGCAGCAACTTCTGCCTCAACCGGCAGACCTGGGTGGAGCCCGGGACGATGCGCTTGTCGTATTTCCAGATGTCGGTGACCAGATGAGTGCCATCGCGGCTCACCGTGTTCACGACGTACTCGTCGGAATCAATGAATGCCTCGACGAGCACCGCCTTGTTGACCTGATCTTTGAAGTTCAGCTTGCCGACAACGGCCGCAAGTGCCTGATTCGCCTCGTCGTCGTTGTGGCAGACGAAGACGTCTTCGGCATTCCCGGAATTGATGGGTTTGAGGACGATCGGCCAGCTGCCGAGTCGTTCGGCCACTTCCTGCAGTTCCTGCGGATTCGATGCAACGCCGTACGGAATATGCGCAAGCCCGGCGGCCGCGAGGGCTTCCAGCATGTCGAGTTTGTCTCGGCGGGCGCTGCTGGTGGCGGGGTCATTTCCGGGAAACCCCAGACGCTCGTTGAGTTCATCCGTGAGGGCACCACCAGGGCCCTCGTATCCGTTGACGACGCACCGAATCGTGAAGTGAGACAAGGCATCGATCAACTGGCCGATATCTCCGGTGTGCTGAAGGCACTCGACGTAGGGGACAGGACTCCAGGCGCCGTCGCGGTTGCCGATCATGGGCGAGCTTCTGACATGGACGCAATCCACGCCTCGGCGACCGAATTCGAGTGGCAGATTTCGCCCGCTGATGTACCCATCGATCACCACCGCGACCTGAGGCGTCGAAGTTGGTTGAGTCACGTTTCGATAGTAGCCACGAGTTTGGAAAGTTGGTAACTCGCAGAACGCGCCTGACACATCGACCGGCTGTCGGCAAACCCAACTGGCGCAGACGTCGACGGTTCTTGACAGCGACATCCCGCCCCGGTGTCACTAGCCTCAGTATTCTGGAACGACCGGTCTTCATCCCTGCACGGTCTTTCATCCCTGCACTGTGTTGCGCGCTTGTCCGAGACCCGGCGAGGTGTTCGTGTTGTGAGTGACACTCTGGACGGCCGCGCACGCACTCGCGCGATGACCGCCCTCTGCATCGCTGTGGCGATTGACAGCATCGGCGCGGGCGTCATTCTTCCCATCTTCACCGACATATTCATCGGCCCTGATTCGCTGGCGGGAAGTGATTCCCTCGGTGTTCAACAGCTCTATCTGGCGGTCGCCATCGCCATGTATCCCGCAGGAATGCTGGTCGGCGCACCCATCCTCGGTCACCTTTCCGACAGGTTCGGCCGACGCAGGTTGATGATCATCGCGCTGGTGGGTGGTGCTCTGGCCTCCGTGGTCAGCGGTGCGACAGTGGCGGGCGGCTCGCTGTTCTTGCTCTTCGCCTCCAGAATTGTGGCGGGCTTCTTCGCCGGCAACATGGCACTTGCGCGGGCAGCCGTGGCGGATCTGTATGGGCCGGAAAACAGGTTCGTCCACATGTCCACGCTGTCTGTTGCCGCGAACGGTGCATTCATCGTCAGCCCGATCATTGGCGGATCTCTGAGCGTTGTGGACCCAGCGGTTCCATTCCTCATCGTCGCCGCGATGGGACTCGCCTCCGCGGCCCTCGTGGCGCTCCTCATGCCTGAAGGCAAACGCAGCGCCACGCCGGCCGCGCAACCGTCCAAATTCCGTGCGGTTGTCCAGATGTTCGGCGATGCGCGCGTCCGGCCGGAGATCCTGGCGTACCTCGCGCAGATCCTCGGCTGGAACATCTTCTTCCAGTTTTCCTCCGCGCTGCTGACCGTGCGTTTCGGCGCCGATACCCAAGAGCTCGGAGTCTTCCTCGCCTTGGTCGGTGCGTACTCGATGGTCGCCTCATTCCTTGTGGCTCGACTGCTCGATCGCTGGATGTCAGTCGGCAGGATCGTCAACCTGAGCTTGATCATCATGATTCCGAGCGTTCTGATCTTCGGTTACACCGAGTTGGAATGGTTGGTGTGGCTGATGGTGCTCCCGCTTTCCATGGGTAAGTCGCTGGCGAGTTCCGGTATTGCGACCCGCT
>WBZO01001472.1_pt1 | contig 36710 bp, 23 predicted proteins | sample 5204261 | NCBI WGS metagenome assembly WBZO01 (sample SAMN12412400, study PRJNA552823) | activated sludge metagenome | isolation source: activated sludge from anammox sidestream of wastewater treatment plant... | place: USA: North Carolina | collected 2017-09
CGGGACTCCGGCCTCTTCTGAGGAGCGTGCCGGCTGGGTGGGCCTTATCGATGATTATCCGGTCGGACAAACCGATCCCTTTACAGATGATCTGCACCTCCTGCAGACCACCAAATTAACCAGCAGTGAAAGAGAAAGAATTCAGAAGGATTTCCCGAACTGGCAGGTTGATCCGGCCTTGCTGGCCACCTTCTTTGGCCCCTGTTATCAATCCCTGCAGCTCCGTTTCGACCCCCATGATTATGAGGAAATCGGGATGTTCCATTTCGAAAAGAAATTCGAGGAACATGATATCAGCAAACTCTCACCGATGCAGAACAGCCGGACCTACAGCATCCATGTCGACCGATATGCCGACCCGCGCTGGGCAGGCAAATATTCTGGTGCAATTCTGATCGTGCCGGGGACCGGATCCTATGGTGGGAATTATGTGAAATTCGCGCTGGTGATGGCCAGCCTCAAAGGCTACATCGTTTATATAGTCGATCCGATTTTCCATGGCCGCAGCCATGGCCATAAAATCATTTCAAGAAACCCCGAGGGATCCGGAACTGCGGTGTACCTGAAAAAGGCGATCGGCCAGGATGGGGCCTGGCACATGGAGAACGCTCTGGAATCCGGCTGGGAAGAAAACCAGGCCTGTGAGATCGACATGAACAAAAATGTCTCGGTTATCCAGGCAGTGGGGCGCAGGATCGCCCAGATAGAAAAGGAGAATCTCAAACATCTGGATGCCGAGGTCCTCTCAAAGCCTGCTGAAGTGCGCCAGGATGAATGGTTCGGCAAATCGGTGAACACACTGACCCATGTCACCCTCATCGGTACCAGCCAGGGGGGTGAAACTGCATTCTGGAGTGCCGACCCACGAGGAACCGGCCAGGGTGAACAGGCGGCTTATGGAATTTACCTGCCCTTTGACAGTGTCATCTGCCATAACGTGTACAACACTGCTTTCACTGCCCCACAGGGGAAGATGCGCATTCTGCGATCCGACTTCCCGGGCGGGTTCCTGGTCAACCTGATGCGTTCGAAGGACAGCCTCTGGAACAACACCGACTGGACTAAGCTGTATAATGGTGTTGCACTGTTTTTAAGGGCCGCGGACCGCTGGGTGCGCTGGCGGTATGACCTCGATGATTACCGCAGGCTGCTGCGTTATGGGACCGAACATCGTGAAACCCTTCCCCAGATGCGGATTCCAGTTCTGGTGCTGATCGGCAGCGATGATCAGCTGTACAGCAGCGAGGAACAGAGCCGGGAACTGGTAAAGAGGTTATTTGAAGAACTGCATCGTGATCCAATTGGCGAGTCACTCTGGCATCTGGAGTATATGACCCCGGTGGATACCAATGGGCATCAAATCCTGGTCCATCACAGCCTGCCGACAGCCGATCTGGTTGATGCCTGGATTCGATACCGCCGTGGGGGGCCGGGATCTTCCTTCCGGTATGAATCAGGAACCTGGCGGCGGATCCAGTAATTCCACCAGGACCCCTTTCATTCCTGCATTTTTCCATCCCGGGCAGGGGAGTGCGGCTGGATAAGCTTGTTATTTTCTGTCCCGAGGGCTTCGCCAGACTTTGACTTGAGGATCATAAGCCCAGGCAGCATCTTTCAGCCGGGCATCGAGAGTCGGCCTGTCGATTTCGAGCATTGGCTCTGTCTGGTCCCAGGACTTGATTCCAGAGACTGCATCAAGTTCCTGCAGGTTCTGCCAGCCAATCAGGATGGATAACCGCAGTGTCTTTTCGATGGAATAGCCCCGGAGCAATCCAGTGAGAAACCCGGCAATGGATGAATCTCCAGAACCTGTGGCGCTGGCGATTTTCTCCGGCCTGATTGCCTCCACCCAGATTTCACGGTTCCCCCATGATTCCAACACTTCAGGAGAACCATTATTTTTAGAAAGAATGCTCACTGTGGGGCCTGTCCGCAGATAGAAACCTCGATGTCCAGCCTTGAGTGCCACGAGGCGGGTTCCGAGGGACAGGCATTCATCCGCCAGCTTTGAAAAGAGAGCTGGTTCGATGAAATCAATCAGCTCTTTATTGGCATGAGCTTTTTTCATCTGAATGAATTCATCCGGATACAGCATGTAGAAGCACTCTTCGATCGAGGGCAGGAAGAAGTCGACATAAGGAAGCAGCTTGGTCAGGATGCTTCGCCAATTCACCTGGCCGGAAGGCGAGTCCGGATCCGGAAGGCTCATATCACAGGACGTGGTGACACCCACCCGCCGGGCCATTCTGAAGATTTCACACAGCTCTTCCCCGTCCCCGCTGTACATGCGGCGCATCAGGGGCGGATAGCCAAAATGAAAATGACGGCAGCGGGCGATCAGTTTCTCATCGAGATCCTCCGGACCAAAGTCATCATTGGTGCTGGGGTTATGGATAAAAATCCGATCGATGCCCGGGGGGGCGAGTGCGATGGTGTAGGAGCTCGAGGCTCCGGAAGCCAGACGTATCCCTTCAGCATTTCCCCGTTGGCGGAGCAGATCCAGAATAATGCTTCCAAATGGGTCATCCCCACAGCGTGCCGAGAAGCAGACACGGTTTCCGAGGGTCAGCAGATTGATGCCTGTGTTGGAAACCGGGCCACCAGTGCTCATGGTCGCTTTGCCGACATTGACCAGTTTGCCTGGACGAAGGATTTCATCGATTTTCCGGGAGCCGGTATCAAAAAACTGTGGGATAATGTCCAGGCACAGATGCCCGGCAGCCATGACATCAAAGTCTTTCACCATTGGATTCACCTCAAAGAAAATGGATGATTCATATTATCCCCCCGGACAGCCCTGAGGAACCACTCCGGGAGGCGATGAATCACCCAGTCAGCAGTTTCAAATGCCCGATTCAGATCGAGTGCTGAAGCATCTTAACACAAAGTGCAGGCTATTCTGCCCGCTACCTGATTGCAAGTTAACCATCCGGTGCGGAGATCGCCCGGAGGGGAAGATCAGAGGCGGTCTCCCGCTTCACAGGCGGCGGCGTTCGACCGGCACGAAGGGCCGAGGGACTGATGGCTGGTGCTCAGGCCATTCCGCCTCATCCGGCACCCAGCCACGTTCATTCCCGTGAATGTCGACCTGCGGGTCAGATGAAATCGGAGCGGGCGGTGGCGCACCCGGTGGAGGAATCGGCTGCAGCCGCTTGCTCTGAACCGGCCGGGGTTGAACGATGCCTTCCGAAGCTTCCTCAGACATCTCAGGAATAACATCCTCTTCTCCCGGAATGGGTGTGGGCATGGCGGAAGGGACTGTCTTGTAAACATACCGGCAGTCCGAACAAACCTCCCGCGGCTCCTGCCCTTCCTTCACCCAGATCCAGATGGTGGGTTTGCACAGCGCATTGGGGCGTTTGAGGGAGTAGGAACAGACCTCCACTCGCTTCACGCCTTTGCCGGGTGTATCGAAAGCCAGCACATGATTCGGGCTTACAGCATTCCCGGAAGCCGCTTTGATATCGGCATCACTCCAGCCTTTGTTGTGCTTCAGGTGGTACGGAATCGCTTCTTTCATGAAAGACAACCAGGGAGGCAATGCAACTTTTCCAGCAGACATAGCCCCACCCAGTGAAGTTCTCCGGTCATGCCCGATCCAGACAGCGGTTGTCAGTGTTTTCGAATAGCCGACAAACCAGGCATCATTGTAGTTGTTGGTGGTCCCGGTCTTGCCGGCGATCGGATAAGGAAAATCATGCGCCCTCGAATAACCGGTGCCACCTCGTTTCCGGAGAACATCTTTAAGGATATCGGTAATGACAAAGCTGGTGACAGGATCCAGCGCGTTCGGATCACCCGCAGGCAAATGGAGATAGATTTTCTGGCCGGAGTTGCGGGTTTCGATCGATTCGATCGCATAAGGCTCCACCAGAACACCACCATTGGCGAACACTGAATAGGCTGTCGCCATCTCCAGCGGGGTGACATCGGCTGTGCCGAGCGATACCGATAGTTCCTTGGGGATTGGGGAACGAATCCCAAGGCGCCGGGCAATTCCCAGGGTCTGCTGGAATGTGCCTGGATCGTATTCATAAGCACCACCGATGATGGATTCAAACACTCTCACAGTGGGAATGTTGAGAGACCGCACCAGGACATCACGGATCTGGAAACGCCCCCCAATCCTTTCCTTGTCGTAATTCCTCGGTTTCCAGACATCGCCATTCGGAAGCACTTTGTAGTAGGCTTCATTGCTGACATAAGTGGAGGGTGTATACCCCTTCCCGAAGGCTTCAGCAAAGATGAGCGGCTTGAATGCCGAGCCAGGCTGCTGGCCATCGATGCAGCGGATCCGCTGCCGTCCTGGTGTTTCCTCGGACCAGTCGAACCCACCTGCCCAGGCCAGGATTTTCCCGCTTCCATTTTCCAGGCAGACCATCGCCCCCTGGGCATGCATGTCCTGCTTTGTGCTGATCAGTTCAAACTGGCAGGCCTGCTTCGATACCAGCCCACGGTCGATCAGCTCCTGTTCGGAAATAACCGGACTTCCATCGCCGACAGTGGGACGTTCAACCGCCTTGATTTCGACATAAAAATTTGGCAGCAGAACACCGAATCGCACCCGCCAGTCATCTTCCGGAGGGTACCTTACAGCCACAATCGAATTCGATTTGGTGTCGATCAGCCTGACAGTCAGCCATTTCTTATCGACCACACCCGTGATGACTCCCAGCAATGTGGCATTGGGAGTGACTCTGCTGGCGAATTTCGGCCGGTTCTCTTCGGACAATCCCCACCCTGGAGGTTGTTTGCGGCGAATTTTTTCAACATCGATCAACGCTTTCTGGAGTTCTGCAAGGGCCAGATCCTGGAGCTTGGGATCCAGTGTGGTGTTGATTTTCAATCCACCACGGTAAATCTGATCTTCAGTGAGGTTTTCGATCCGGTCATTGGTCAGCGGCAATCCCCCCTGGACCTTCCTGGCACGAAACAGAACATCTTCGAAATAGGCGCGCCAGTAAGGGAAACGGTTGACAGTCGGCGGTCGATCGGCGCTTTTCTGTTTCAAAACCAGGTCTTCTTCAGCAGCCTTATCCCGTTCTTCCTGGGTAATAAATTTGCACTCGAGCATCGAATCCAGAACCACCCCACGGCGTTCCTTGGATCGTTTGTAGTTGATCAGCGGGGAGTAGGTGGTATTGGCTTTCAGCAGTCCGACCAGAGTGGCGGATTCTGCCAGGTTGAGCTCCTTCGGTGTTTTTCCGAAATATTCCTCAGCCGCAGCCCAGATGCCGGCTTTGTTGTGTCCGAATCCCGACTGGTTGAAATAGATGGTAATAATCTCTTCCTTGGAGAGCTCCTGCTCGATCTTCATGGCGTAGAGGGCTTCTTTGATTTTGCGCTCGTAGGTTTTTTCAGCGCCAACAAACAGGGCTTTGGCGATCTGCTGTGTAATGGTGCTTCCCCCCTGGCGGGTGCCTTTTGTGAAATTTGTATAAAAAGCGGTCAGAATGCGGAATGGATTCACTCCATTATGTTCATAAAATCTCTGGTCTTCAGTGGCAATCAGAGCCTGAATCAGGTGTGGAGGAAGATCCTCGTATCGAGCGACCCGCTGGCGTTTCAGCTCCTTGTAGAACTCAGCGATCATGTTGCCATCGGCATCGAACATCTGCGAACCAAGATCGGGGCGGTAGTCGTTAACAATTTCAATTCCGGGGAGCTGGTCGATATAGTCCTGAAGCATCGGCCAGCCGAATCCGAGTGCGAAAAAAACCATCGCAGCAAGAGTCAACAGGCTGCCAACATAGAGGTATGAAAAGAGGAATCTCATGGTCCCCGGCTGCCTGGGAGGCCGTGGAGGTTTCGATGGCTGGCGTGGAGGTGGAGGCGGAGGTGGTTCTGGGATTTCCGGCCGGGAAAGCCCGACTGGCTGCGAGGCATCTTCCCCTTTAAAAACATTCCCCCACAATCCCAATGACTGCCGACGGCCAGGATTTGAATAAGGCTGTTCTTTAGACGGCTGATTCTCTGAACTCATATATGATTTTCTGCTCCCCCCGGACTTCACTCTCTATTAAACCGTTTAAAACCTTCCTTGTGGAGGGGTAAATCCGGCGAATCGGGGGATCAATCAACCGGTTGAAGAACAAAAGGAAAAGATTTGCCAGGCTTTTCGACACAACGGCATATCGGGACATCAGGTTCATGCGACAGAACGAGAATCCATTCCTCCCGGCAAGCCTGTTCGAGCAGGCGCCGCTTGCTTTGTGCGTTGATGACAGGGGCGACATCGAATGCCATGTTGTAGTAGGGGACTGCCAGGCGGAACAATGGCAGAACATCGCCGGTAAACAGAATTTTCCCTTTTGCCCCGGTAATCAGAACGGATTGGTGTCCATTGGTGTGACCCGGTGTGGGATAGTAACTGAACCCCATTCCAAGGTCGGCCCCGGGGGCAGCCGGGATTAAGTCTCCATTGTTCTCAAGGGCCTTCCAGTTTCGATCGTCATAGGCATTGGGAGTAATGCCAATCCCCAGCCGGGCCTCGTCGAGCTCCGTACTGCAGACCAGGACTGTGGCCTGGCAAAAGGTGGGTGAATCGATTCCATTCGTATCCATGCAGACAATTCCTCCCGCATGATCGGTATGCAGGTGGGTGAGGATGACACGGTTGATCGAAGAGGGAGTGTGGCCGATGGCTTCCAGGGAGTGGCCGACCCAATCCGGGTTGGAACCCCCATAAAAACGGCGTTCCTTTTCGGTCAGTTTGTTTCCGCAGCCGCTTTCGATCAGAAATTTTCCCCATTCGCTTTCGATGAGGAGGCAATTAGTTTCGAGCAGGATCCTATTCTCAGGGTCGGGGGGGTACCATTGGCTCCACAGGGGTCGAGGGAGGATGCCCATCATCGGCCCGCCATCCATCAGGTTGATCCCCCCGCTGATCAGAGTGGCGGCACGATCGCCAAGGTCAATAGTCCGTGGTTCCTTCATGATGCGCTGGACTCCTCTTTCCACCACAGGAAATCCTGGTATCCCCAAGGGTAATCGGTTACTTTTCCATCTTCGATCTCGATGATGCGTGTTGCCAGGCCGCCAAGAAAATAACGGTCATGGGAAACAAACAGCATGGTCCCCTGGTAATGCAGGAAGGCTTCGAGGAGGCGCTCTTTGGTGACCAGATCAAGGTGATTGGTCGGCTCATCGAGAATCAGCAGGTTCGCAGTGCCACACAGGATTTTTGAAAGACAGAGCCGGCTCTTTTCTCCTCCTGAAAGCACCATGGTCTTTTTGAAGACATCATCCCCTCGAAACAGAAAAGCGGCCAGCAGATCCCGTACACGGGCACGCCACTCATCGGGTGCATCCTGTTCCGCTTCAGCAAGAACTGTACGGTCCGGCAGCAGGCTGGAAGCCTGATCCTGGGCAAAGTAACGGGGAATAATGGACTGCCCCATCTCCACATTTCCTGTAGTGGGTGTTTCGGTCCCCATAATCATCTTCAGGAAAGTTGATTTTCCAGCACCATTTCTTCCGAGCAGGGCGACTCGATCGCCACGGTATATGTTCAGTGTGGCCGGTTCAAAAACCTGTTTCCCATCATACGACTTTGAAAGACCGGTGATCCGAATCACCTCTTTTCCGCCTCGTGGGGCGGTGGGCAGGCGCACCTTGATGGTGGCATCCTCTCTTGGCAGCTCGATGATATCCATCTTTTCGAGTTGCTTCATCCGGCTTCTGGCCTGGGCCGCCTTGGTGGATTTTGCCTTGAACCGTTCAATGAAGCGTTCGGTCTGGCGGATTTCCCGCTGCTGGTTTCGTGCAGCATTTTCCATGATCTCATACCGCTTTTCACGCTCGTTCAGGTAGCTCTCATAATTTCCCTTATAATCAGAAACTGTTTTCATTCCCACTTCAGCGACACGATTGACCGCTCGATCCAGCAAGGCGCGATCATGGGAGACCATCACCACCGCACCGGGGTAATCCCGGATGATGGATTCCACCCAGAGGATATTTTCCAGGTCAAGGTAGTTGGTTGGTTCATCGAGCAGGAGGACATCAGGACGGCGAATCAGCAGCTTGGCCAGATGGAGGCGCACCTGCCACCCGCCGCTCCAGTTTTCTGTGGGTTCTTCCCAGCGGTCCCGTGGAAATCCAAGCCCGCTCAGCACTGCGGCGGCATCGCTTTCGGCCTGATATCCGCCTTTTTCTTCGAATTCTTCCTGGAGTTGAGAGTAGCGATTCAGACGCCGTGAGAGTTCAGGGGAGTCATGTGGCAGCTCGGAGAGCATTTTTTCATAACGGCGCAATTCCCCTTCGAGCGCAAGGATTTCATCCTTTCCCTCCATGGCTTCATCCCAGATGGAACGGCCACGGATCAACGTGACATCCTGAGGCAGATATCCCACTGTGATGTTTCCCGCACGAACCACTCTTCCTTCATCCGGAACAATTTCTCCGGCAATGATCTTCATCAGTGTCGATTTTCCAGCCCCGTTCTTTCCAACCAGGGCGACACGTTCACCTGGATTCACCTTCCAGGTGAGATCCTCGAACAGGATCTGGTTTCCATACGCGAGAGAAAGGTCCTGGACTTCTATCATGGGATTATTCTTTCAATGACTCCAGCATGTGCGCAAAGAAAGAGGGATTTCATACCGGGGGTTTTTATTCAAGCGGGTCGAGAATTTCAAAACCATCAGGTGCGAAGCGTGCTGTGACCGGAGCTCCCTTCCCTTCCCGGGCATATTGGAAGTTCCGTTCAGCGACAGCAGCGGCGGCTTCCAGAATCATGGCAATCCATCTCTGCTCCGCGGCGGATGGGTAAGAGCCTTCAATCTCCTCCAGAGGGGCGCCGAGGCATCGATGCCGAAGTATGGCCAGGAAGCAGGCAGCCAGGGAGGCTTTGCCATATCCATACAGTTCCGCTCCACCATCCGGACAGAGAACCGGCCCTCCGAATGCCGGATTGCGGGTTCGGGATCCATCCCCGGTGATGGCTTCGCGAAAACCTCGATCCTGCTGGTCCACCATGCCCCTTCCCAGGATCCCGATCACCTCGATCTCCTGATTCACCGCTCCTTCAAATTCAGGTGGGTTGATCCAGGCATTGTTGTAGTCACCACGCATCCCATTGTCATAAGTGATGTTCACATTGAGGGAGTCCCAGGTATGAATCGCATTTTTAATCTTGACCGACTGAGGATCTCTGCCATGGCGGGCAGCGATCAAGGGTCCATAAGTTTCCCAGTTTTCCAGCAGGTTCTTTTCCCCTGTGGCATAGAGAGCAACCGGGCGAACCTTGAGGTAATGCTCGACTACATCGAGCCAGTGGCAGCCCACATAGGTGAATGGGTTTGACTTTTCAGCCCAGGCGAAGACCTCGGACGAAACCGTCAGGGGCTCCTCCAGAACACAACGCACCCGATTCAAGGCTCCGTACCTGGGCACCGAATGGGTCATCATGTGGCGGATGAAAGGATCATACCGCTTGTGCATGTCCACACCAACGATACGATCGTTATTCTGGGCCGCCTGGATGATTCGATCTGCTTCGGAAAGGGACATGCAGAGCGGCTTTTCAGTGATGACGTCAACACCTTTTTCAAGCGCCTTGAGGATAGCGGGGGTATGCAGGTGGTCGGGTGTCGCGACAATGAGGGTGTCAGGGTTTTCTTTTTCCAGGATCTCTTCCCAGACCATTCGGCCATAAAACGGAACAGGACCCGGCTGGCCGGTGACCTCAGCAACCCTGTCACTGATCTTTTCGGCAGTTCGGGCAGCTTCACTTCGGGTCCCGATGGCACAGAATTGAATTGGAATGGAAGCCACTTCCGGCGCATGGTGGCTCATCCCGATGCTGGAGAGGGCGCCAGCGATGCCTCCCCGGCAGAAATCGACCAGTGCGGGGCCGATAATCTCATCGAAAAACATGCCTCCCCCGATGACTGCAACACGCACCGCATCAGTCATGGCTGTGATCTCCTCTTTGCCGATTCCAGCGTGTTTCGAAGCAGCATGGCAATCGTCATGGGTCCCACACCACCGGGAACCGGGGTGATCCAGGCCGCTTTACGTGAAGCTTCCTCGAAAACCACATCCCCGGCAATTTTCGCTTTGCCGCCGCCTTCCGGTTCGATCCGGTTGATACCCACATCGATAACCACTGCTCCGGGACGGATCCAGGCTCCAGGAATGAAACCAGCTTTCCCGATGGCCGCCACCAGGATATCTGCAGAGTGGCACACCACCTGGAGCCGTTCGGTCCGGGAATGGCATGTAGTGACAGTGGCATGTTGAGCCAGCAGCAGCATGCCCATCGGTTTTCCGACAATGTTGCTGCGTCCGACAACCACGGCATGGCGCCCTACGAGGGGGATGTTTTCGCGCTTCAATAACTCCATAACTCCCGCAGGTGTGCAGGGGACAAATCGGGGATTTCCCTGTGAAAGCAATCCGACATTCTCCGGATGAAATCCATCGACATCCTTGGATGGATCTACAGCCATCAGGACCCTTTTTTCATCGACACCCATCGGCAGGGGAAGCTGAACCAGAATTCCATCGATGGCGGGATCTTCGTTGAATTTCTGGACCTCCCGAAGGACTGCCAGTGTTGAGGTATCTGCCGGAAGATGGGCTTCGACACTCCTGATTCCAGCTGCCTCACAGGCCTGCTCTTTCCTGGAGACGTAAATCCGCGAGGCTGGATGGTCACCGGCCAGGACGACTCCGAGTCCGGGAGGCCGAAATCGTGGGGCCAGCTCAGCCACCTCCACTCGGATTTCTTCCTGAATCACTCCAGCCCACTTTTTCCCATCAATAATTTTCGCCGCCACGCTACCCTCCCGGCCCCCTTGGATTCGTCATAAAACAAGTGACCGAACTCAACCTATACCCTGATAAACCACTCCACGGAAGACCTTGAGGCGGGATCAACTGGAATCTGAGAACAGAGCCAAGCTCTGGAAACAGGGCTGGTTTTAATATGGCCATTCGGTTGTGAGTCAGTTATCCGAATCCGGCTTGTCCGGATGCAGCCCGGGAATCGCCATCAAATCTCGCAGCATTTTGAGTGAATCCCGGATCCCGTTGATCTGGGAGCCTTCCGAAAAAATCCAGGTGACAGGAATCTCCACCACACGCAATGACATCCGGCGCGCCAGAAGAAGGTGTTCCACATCGAAGGTATATCCATCGATTTTTTGAAGCTCAGCCAGTTTATGCGCAATCTCACGGCGGTAAGCCTTGAAGCCGCATTGGGTGTCCGAAAACCCTGGTAGAACCAGCAGCCTTGAAAGCAGGGCGAAGAATTTCCCCATTAATTGCCTGGAATAGGGCAAACCAACCACCTTGGAGGCCGGAAGCCGCCTCGAGGCGATGGCGATATCGGCTCCGGATTCCAGCCCCTGTATCAGGAGTGGAAGCTGATCGATCGGTGCTGAAAGGTCAGTATCGGAAAAGGCGACAAATTTCCCACGGGATTTTCGAAGCCCCTGGGCAACCGCAAATCCTTTTCCCCGGTTTTTATCGTAATGAAGCAGCTCGAAACGGGCGCCTTCGGGGTGGGTTGCGATAAAATCACGGACAAGATGAGCGGTGTTATCGCGGCTCCCGTCATCCACAATCAGGACTTCTGTTTCCCTTCCAAATATCGAACAGAATCGGGCAACCTCCTCGAGGGAGGGCCGAATCCGCTTTTCCTCGTTGTAAGCAGGAATCACCAAGGATATTTCTGGAGAATCGATCGGCATAAGCTGGGGGAAGTTTATCGGATCGGCCTGAAGGGTCAATCAGAGTCAGAAAGAAATTTACAAAGGAAGGAAAAAGGAACTATTCTTCCAGTTTCATCCAGAGGGGATCCTCTGATAGACTATGGGAAATCTTCGCAAGGGGGAAAAGGCGTTGTCAGTTGCAGTGAAAAGTCTACCAATCGAAAGCAAGAAACCATCACGGCCCAGAATATCGCGGCGGGTTGAGAACCTGAAACCATCCGGAATCCGCCGTTTCTTCGACCTGGTCCTCGGGCGTGCCGATATCCTTTCCCTTGGCGTGGGTGAACCCGATTCTTCAACCCCATGGGGGATCCGTGAGCAGGGGATCTTTTCGCTCGAAAAAGGCCACACCTCATACACCTCCAATCAGGGGTATCTTCCATTCCGTCAGGCCATCTCGCGCTGGATCGAGAGGGAAATGCATGTCTCCTACAGCCCTGAAAAAGAAATACTCGTAACAGTGGGGGTCAGCGAGGCGCTGGATCTGGCCTGCCGTGCACTGCTCGAGCCGGATGATGAAGTGCTGATACCTGAACCTTGTTTTGTCTCCTATCCCGCTCTGGTGGAACTGGCTGGAGGAGTTCCGGTCCTGGTTCCCACTTATGCCGATGCACAGTTTTTGCCGAGCATCGAAGACCTGGAAAGGAACTGGTCGCCAAGAACAAAAGCTCTGATCGTCAATTTTCCCGGGAACCCGACCGGCGCCATCATCGAACCTGAATACATGAAGGAAATTGCACACTGGGTCATCAATAAAGACCTGGTGCTGATCAGCGACGAGATCTACAGCTCCCTCACTTACGATACCCATCATACCTGTTTTTCTTCGATGCCGGGGATGAAAGAACGGACTATCCTCCTCCATGGGCTTTCTAAAGCCTGGGCCATGACCGGCTGGCGGATCGGATTTGCTGCCGCGCCGGATGACATCCTCGCCGCCATGACAAAAATTCACCAGTACCAGATCATGTGTGCCGGAATCACTGGCCAGATGGCGGGGATCGAGGCACTCGACCATGGAGATGACGAATGCCGGCGGATGAAAGATGATTATGCCCGGCGGCGGCGTTTTATTGTAAAAAGCCTGAATGAAATGGGTCTGTCCTGCCACATGCCGGGTGGGGCCTTTTATGTCTTTCCCTCGATTCGCAGCACGGGCATGACCAGTGAGCAATTTGCATTGCGCCTTCTCGAAGAACAGGCGGTTGCGGTTGTTCCAGGAGATGCTTTTGGCCCATCCGGAGAAGGTTTTGTACGCTGCTCTTATGCCACAAGCCTCGATGTCATCGAAAAGGCCATGGAAAAAATGAAGGCTTTCATGGGTTCCCTCCAGGCGCGCTAAACGTTAGGGTGAATGACAGGGCGCGAGGGATTGGGAAGCTTAACCACTCCCCGGTTCTTCGATGTGCCATCGTGTTCGACCAATGGAGAAAGCATAGTGAACAATAAGTTTTTCCATGCGGGGATGATTTTCCCGCTCGCAATCCTGATCAGCCTCTGGCTGGCAGGGAGCTGCCTGGCTGAAGCAGATCCTGAAGTTCGGCGCCAGATGATTCGTGAATTCGAGGAGAAACAAAAGGCCAGGCGAGAGGCGCTGTATCCTCAATCCGCGACGACAACCCCCGATAAAATCGGCGGCCTGGATGAGCTGCGAGAAGCCATGGGGAAGTCACGGCTCGAACTGAATTCTTCCAAGTCAAAAAACAACAGGATCGCAGCAGCCCAGGCGACCATCAACTACATCGATCCTCTCATCCGAATGGAACAGTATGATGAGGCTCTCAGGCAGATAAACACCTCTCTGGATATGGGCGCCGATCCGGGAGTATTGATCCTCAAAGCAGCTGATATCCGAACGATCCAGGCAGAGGCTGCCATGAATGAACTGGACTGGCAGAAAACCTATCAGCTCCTTGAAGATGCCTGGCGGATGGCGAAGCGCTTCGAGCAGAATGAGGCCCAAAACGATTTCGCTCAGCGTCTCAGAGATTTCCAGTTCGATTGGGCTGTTACCCTTTTCCATGAAGGCAACATGACTGATGCTCAAGCGAAGGCAGTCGAAGCTTTGACCTGGAAAATCGATCCGGAGCCAATCCATGCCTTTCTCATGAATCTTTATTTCCGTGAAGATAAATACAAAGAAGCCCGGGAAGAACTCGGCCAGGCACGCCGTGGGCCGCTTCGCAGCGATCCATTTCTGGTCGGTTTTGATGAGTTTATGAAGCGTGAGAAAAGATTTGAGCGAAGCTACCGCAGCCGCCAGGACGATGGTTTGATCCTGAAATGGCCATCTGGAATGACTTTCGACCCAAATCTGTTAACCAAGGCTTTTAACGATGCCCGGCAGACTGTGGAAAAGATGTTCAAGATCAAGACACCCTTGCCTGTCCGGGCATCCATCTACCAGGTATCGGACTTTCCGCAGATGATTCAGGGACCTGACTGGGTTGCTGCCTGTGTGCTGGGAGGAAAGCTGAGACTTCGCGCCGATCTTGTCAGCCTGAAGGAGAAGGATCTCCAGGTTGTAGTGCGTTATGCCTACGCACTCTGGATTGCGGATCTGCTGTCCGATGGCAAAGCGCCCGCATGGATCCTGGAAGGGATTGCTCATCAAACTGCTTTTCCGAACGGCCCTCCTCAGGAATCCCTGGCCGAGATCCGCAAGCGCCTGTCGCAGCAAAAGATTGCCACCTTCCGGGAGCTCCAGACCCCTTTTCAGGGACTGCCGGAAGCTCGGGAAGCCTCGATCCTCATGGCTCAATCCCAGTCCGGTGTCCGGGTTCTGATCAACCTCAAGGGGCTTGATTGCATCCCCTCTCTCCTGGATGGTTACGCCACCGGCAAAGAGGCTGAGGATGTCCTCAAAGAGGTTTGTGATCTTTCATACGATGATTTATTTGAGGCGTGGGAAAAGGAGTTGAACAAGACTTCGAAAGAAAAGTCGAAATCGGATTCAGCCATAATTCGATCGCTCGGTTATGTCAGCCCTCTCGGCTCCCAATGGCAGAAATGACACACACAGCGCTTGCATCTATTCTCCGCTGCCTGAATCTTTCGAGCAGCGATAAAATCCGCATACTCTCTGAAAAGGAAGTGCCAAGCACTGTTTTCGCAGCCTTTTTTCGTCTGGGAGCCCAGCCAGCAACAAAGGATGAAGTAATCGGGCTTTTCGAAGAACTCTCTGAGTTTGGGGAGTGCATCCGTGCTCTTCCGGATCCCCTTAAAATCGAAGGAGCACTTGATCCCAGCCAGGATTTCTTCCTGGTGGCCATTATTCCCCAGAGCGAGCGAACCACCTTTCATTCGCTGTTCACCCGCCCCTGGATCGAAAGGTTTACAACCACTGAATGCTTAGATCGATCAGAGCTCAGCCGAATCTTTACCGAAATCAATCCCGCTGAGCTGAAACCAGTCGAAGAAGCTCCGGAAATCCTTCTGGATCGTGTCCGGAGTTTTATATTGTCCGGAGCAGAATCCACCATGACCGAGACCCAAAACAGCCACCCCGTGGATCCATTGATTGCGCTCACCCTGCCGGAGGGATTCCGGGCATCGGGTGTGGCCAGTGGAATCAAACCAGGCAAGAAAGACCTGGGGATACTGATCAGTGACCTCCCCTGTCACACTGCCGGGCGATTCACACAAAACCGTTTCTGCTCAGCCCCGGTGCTGATTTCAAAAGAGCATCTTCGAAATGGCGATGTGCGTGCTGTTGTCGTCAACAGCGGGAACTCCAACGCGGCAACCGGCGCACAAGGATACCGGGATGCACGGATTATGGCAGAGCTGGCGGCACAGGCAGTGTCACTCGAACCTTCCCAGATAGCTGTCTGCAGTACCGGTGTGATTGGCCGCTTTCTCCCGATGGAGCGTGTCGAATTCGGGATTCGCGAAGCTTCACAGAAACTTCAGAGGCATCATGATGAAGATTTTCTGGAAGCAATCATGACGACAGATGCTGTCATGAAATCCTCAACCCGCTCATTCCAGCTGGGAGGGAAGACAGTTCATATCGGTGGAGTCACCAAGGGAGCGGGGATGATCCACCCCAACATGGCCACCATGCTCGCATTTCTGACCACCGATGCAGCCATCCGCCCGGCAGCGCTTGATCTCTCGCTCGGCCTGGTGGTTCAGGAAACATTCAACTGCCTGACAGTCGATGGTGACACAAGCACCTCAGACTCAGTTCTGCTGTTCGCCAATGGTGCGGCAGGCAATGAAGAGATCGGAGTCGATCATCCCGAATATGGCCTGTTTGTGGCTGAACTGCGTGCATTGTGCCAGGATCTGGTTCGCCAGATGGCACGGGATGGAGAAGGAGCCACGCATCTGGTTCAGGTGGTGTGTGACAATGCTTTCAGCCGCAATGATGCACTGGAAGTTGCCAAAACCATTTCCGGCTCCCTGCTTGTGAAGACCGCTCTGTTCGGACGGGATCCAAACTGGGGCCGCATCATCTGTGCAGTCGGCAATACATCGGCACGTTATCAGCCTGAGGCGGTTCGCCTGTGGATGAATGGCTTACTGCTTTTCGAGAATGGCATGGCCACAGATTTCAACCTCAAGGATGTGGCTCAATCGATGGCTGCCGAGGAAATCGAAATCCGTGTCGATCTGGCGGCAGGCCCTTTTTCTTTGACTGTTTATACCTGCGACCTGACCTACGACTATGTCCGCATCAATGCGGAGTACACCACCTGAACAATGGCTGGCATCCGTATCGAAGGGCTGCATCAGGCCTATGGTTCGGTGATCGCCCTGCGGGATATTCGGTTGGAAGTGGCTGATGGAGAATTTCTGTCTCTCCTGGGACCGAGCGGAAGTGGCAAAACGACCCTGCTTCGCATCCTGGCGGGATTTGAGCCTCCTGTATCAGGCCGGATCTTTTTTGACGAGAAAGAGGTGACCTTCTTCCCACCGGAGAAAAGGCAGGCCGGGATGGTTTTTCAGAATTATGCCCTTTTTCCGCACCTCTCTGTCGGTGAGAATATCGCCTATGGGCTTCGTGCGGCTGGCGCCTCCCGCCAGACAATCACGGACCGGATCCGGGAGATGCTCGAGCTGGTGGATCTCCCCGGCTTCGCCGAGAGAGATGTGCATACTCTCTCCGGTGGACAGCAGCAGCGAATCGCCCTTGCTCGAGCGCTGGCCCATCATCCCAAAGTCCTTTTGATGGACGAACCACTGTCCAATCTGGATGCAAGGCTCCGAGTGCAGACCCGGGTTCAGATCCGGGATCTTCAGCAACGGCTTGGGATGACCACTGTTTATGTCACCCATGACCAGGGGGAAGCTTTCTCACTCTCGGACCGTGTGGCTGTTCTGCTCAAGGGTGCCATTCGACAGGTGGACACCCCTCTTTCGATCTATCGCCATCCAGCAGACCTCGAGGTTGCTGAGTTCCTCGGTGAAATGAACCGCTGCCTGGCGGCAATTCAACCTTCAACAGGCGGCTTTATGTGCATTTCACTCGATGGGGCAGGCATCACCGCATCTCTGCCAATGGACCAGTGCACAGGCAATTTGGATGGAAACCGGGTCCTGGTTGGCATCCGGCCTGAATCTTTTGGCCCGCCAGGTCACTTCAATCTGAATGGTAAAGGAATTCTCGAAGAAGCCAATTTCGAGGGAGAACGCTGGAGGCTGATGGTTCGCATCGGGAGCCAGGTTCTCCTGCAGCATTGGCCCTCAGCATGGATCGATCGAATGCCGGCCAGAGGGGAGCCATTTGGATTCTCAATGAATCCAGCCACCTGGAATCTGTTTCCAGCCACTGAAAATCAACCATTATGACCACTGTTAATACCACTCATCCATCACCTCCCCAGCAAGGCGCCGAACTGGTTGTGGAGATCGAAACACTGACCTCCTCTGCGGAAGGCCTGGCCCGCCACCAGGGTCAGGCAGTATTCATCCCAGGGCTGCTTCCAGGGGAATCTGCCCGAGTGAGCATCCAGAAGAGCGCTCGAGATTATCTGCGTGCCAATCCCCTGCAAATTTTGAAGGGATCCGCCACACGGAAACGCCCTGAATGCCCGTACCACCATGCACCTGATGCAGATGGGCAGTTCCCAAATACTTTAAGCTGCGGTGGCTGCCAGTTGCAGATATCCAATAGAGAGCAGGAACTGGATTTCAAGCGCCAGTCTGTCGGTGAAATCCTGTCTCGCATCGGGCATCTCGAAGTGGAGGTTCAACCCGTGGTGGCGGGCCATCCATTCCATTACCGGAACAAAATGGCCTTGAGCCTGACTTCTCATGATGGGCAACTTGCCTGGGGGCTGCGCAGCTCCGAGAGCAATTCAGCCACAGTGCCCCTGGCCACCTGCGAGATCGCCGGGCTTGATCTCTGGAAAGCAGCCGGTCAGATTCTGCAGGTCCTCAATCAGGACATGGGGCCATCCCTGATGTGGAATGGGCAGGAGGGGATCATTCGAGGAGCCACCATTCGGAGCCACACCGGAAGGATCTCACCCCCACGAACCAGCCAGGATCGGGCGGAAACCCAGCCGGCACGTGTGGTCCTGTTCGCAGTGGCGACACACAATTCCGACATTCTCATCAGGCTGCGGGATGCGCTGAAAGTCATTCCGGATCTGCATGTTCATTTTTCTTACTCCGATCCGCGGGCCAATGCGGTTTATTATGACCGCGCCCAATTTCTCCATGTAAGAACCAACAAAACCACCTGCTGGACAGAAGCCAATTTCAAGGAAGAAAACTGCTGCTGGCACACAACCGGCCCGTGGTCCACACTCGCCGGACCGACAACCTTCCTGCAGGTGAACGATGAAATGGCCGCCCAGCTTTACTCACGTGTTTTGAATCTTCCATTTGAGGGTTCTGGATTCGCGGTGGATGCCTACTGCGGGGTGGGCATCCTGACCCGCGCCCTTCTGGGGCGATTTGATGAAGTAATGGGGATCGAGCTCGACACCCAATCGATCAAACTGGCCCGGACAACTTCTCGAAGATTGCAGGACTGCCGTGTCGAATGGGTGGCTGAAGCCTCCGAGGCAGTTTTCGGGCGTGTGGGAAAGGGTCCGGAACGAACCATTCACTCAAAACCGGATCTGGTCATCCTGGATCCTCCCCGCAAAGGGTGCCAGCAGGAAGTGCTGCGCGCTCTTCTTGAGCTGAAGCCATCCGATGTAGTTTATATCAGCTGCCACCCGGCCGCACTGGCGCGTGATCTTCGCCTGCTTTGCCGCCAGGTCTACGAGGTCGTTTCAGTGGAGCCTTTCGATCTGTTCCCAAACACCCACCATGTGGAAACACTCGTGCACCTGAAGAGGAAATAGATTGCCAGAAGCAGGAAATGATTCAGATTGCCCTGTCTGGAATCGAGCCATGACCTGATTGATGATACAGGAATCCAATTTCTGGAGAGGAGTTACTTGATGAATTCTCGTGAGCGAATGTTACGAACCCTTGAATTCAACCATCCTGACCGGGTCCCACGTGACCTGTGGGCGCTTCCCTGGGCAGATATGAACCACCCCGAAGAGGTAGCCGCGCTCCGGCGGGATTTTCCGGGTGACATGGTGGGTGCTCCAGCCATATTGAGCAAGATTCCGAAAACAGAAGGCGATCCCCACCTGAAAGGAACCTACCAGGACGAATGGGGATGTGTTTTTATCAATATCCAGGATGGAGTTATCGGGGAGGTCAAGGAGCCGATCATCAAGGATTGGGAAAGTGATGTCGAAAAAATCCACTTCCCTCGTGAATGGTTTACCTTTGACCGGCAGGCTGTGAATGACTTCTGCCGCTCGAGCGACCTGTTTGTTCGCGCCAGCTGCTGTCCCCGCCCCTTTGAGCAGCTGCAATTCCTGCGGGGGACCGAGAATCTGTATATGGATATCGCCACCCGTGATCCTGGCTTTATGGCATTCCTGAACCGCATCCATGAGTTTTACCTTGAACTGCTTGAGGAATGGGCCAGAACTGAGGTGGATGGCCTTTTTATTATGGATGACTGGGGAGCTCAATCCTCACTGCTGATATCCCCCAAGGCCTGGAGGGACATATTCAAGCCACTCTATCGCGACTACGCCCAGCTGGCTCATGAACATGGAAAGAAGCTGTTCATGCACAGCGATGGTTATATCCTGGCCATTTATCCGGATCTGATTGAAGTTGGAATCGATGCCCTCAATTCACAGGTTTTCTGCATGGGCCCGGAGGCTCTGGAACAATTTCGCGGGAAAATCACCTTCTGGGGTGAAATGGACCGCCAGCACCTTTTGCCGAATGGAACGCCTGAAGAGGTACATGCAGCAGTCAAACGCTATATGGACCATCTGTACAGCGATGGTGGAGTGATTGCCCAGCTGGAATTCGGACTCCTGTCACGGCCTGAAAACGCACGTGCCGCTTTCGAGGCGTGGGATCAGTTCAAAGCCTGAATGAAAGATGAGGGGAAAGAGGGTGCGGGTTGAGGTGGGGCGGGTATGAAGATCCCGCCCCGAATAGATTGATTTATCGACCGGAGCAGGGTTTCTTGCCATGGTTGGCCTTTTTTGAGCGCCAACGCAGCTTCCGGGAAATTTTTCGTTTGCCTGTTGCCATGATCATTCTCCTCAAATTGGTGCACAAGTCAGTAAACCTACCCGAACCTTTCCCTTTGTCAAGAGGCTGTGCCTGTTTCGCCGGGGGTTTGGGGGCGTGGGCACTCATTATGATCTCATCTGGTTTTGGCTTTGGCCGGGTGGCTTGGATTGAACCTATGTGTTGCCTAAGATGAAATCAAAGTGTTTGGTATTCACTGATATTCAGAATCCTTGAGAGGCAGCCATGAAGAAAATCCACGAATTTACTGTCATTCCTTCCCTACCCACTCGTCTGGCTCGCCTTTATGATATTGCCTATAACCTGTGGTGGACCTGGGACAGCGAAGCCATCGAGCTGTGGCGACGGCTCGATTTCGATCTCTGGGAAGTGGTTTACCACAACCCGATTCGCCTTCTGGGCAATATTCCACAGGAAAAACTCCAGGCTCTCTCCGAAGACGACAGTTTTCTCGCTCACATGGATCGTGTCACCTCCCGCCTCGATTCCTATCTGAGCTCGACCTCCTGGTTCGACACACGTTATAGCGATCGGGACAACCGAACCATTGCCTATTTTTCTTTTGAGTATGGCCTGGCTGAATCCTTTCCGATCTACTCTGGAGGGCTTGGCATTCTCTCCGGGGATCACCTCAAGTCTGCCAGTGATCTGGGGCTGCCGCTGGTTGGAGTGGGCCTGCTGTACCGTCGCGGATATTTCCGCCAGTACCTGAACACGGATGGATGGCAGCAGGAATACCTCCCCCCCATCGATGTTTTTTCCCTCCCGATCGAGCTGCAGACTGAGTCCACAGGGAATCCCCTGATCATAAAAGTCCGCATTGGGAAGCATGATGTTTCCTGCCAGTGCTGGAAAGTTCGTGTCGGCAGGGTTTCCCTCTACCTGCTCGATACGAATCTGCCTGAAAACACCCCGGAAGACCGTGAAATCACATCGCAGTTGTATGGTGGTGATACCGATCTTCGAATCCGCCAGGAGATGGTCCTGGGTGTCGGAGGATATCGCGCGCTTCGAAAGCTGGGATTCAACCCGGCTGTGTGCCACATGAATGAAGGACATGCGGCCTTCCAGGGGCTGGAGCGGATTCGGGAGGCAATCGCCGAAGAAAAACTGACGTTCGATGAAGCCAGGATTGCGACCTCTTCAGGCAATGTTTTCACCACACATACCCCGGTTCCGGCGGGAAACGACCGTTTCCCCAGCGACCGTATCCTCGATTATTTTGCCGAATTCATTACGGAGCTGGGTTTAACGGTCGACAAATTCCTTGGGCTTGGGCGGGAAGACGAAAATGACCCGGGAGAAATGTTCTGCATGACAGTCCTGGCCCTCAAGCTCTCGGCGCATTCCAACGGAGTCAGCCTGCTGCATGGATCGGTCTCCCGGAACATGTGGAAAAGGTTATGGCCTGAAGCTCCGGTGTCTGAGATTCCAATCACGGCCATAACCAATGGGATCCATATTCGCACCTGGCTTTCCGGGGAGATGGCGGCACTTTTCGATCGGTACCTGGGAGTGCGCTGGTGGAGCAACCCGGTTGATACCAGTGTCTGGGAACGGGTGGACCGGATACCGGATGCGGAATTGTGGCGCACTCACGAGAGGCGTGCCGAGCGCCTGGTCTCTTTTGTCCGCAAACGCCTTCGGGAACAGCTGATCCGAAGGGGATTGCCTTCTTCGGAGATCAAGCTGGCCGATGAGGTTCTCGATCCGGATCGCCTGACCATCGGGTTTGCCAGGCGTTTCGCTTCCTACAAGCGGGGGACACTCCTTTTCAAAGATCCAGAAAGATTAGCAAAAATCCTTGACCATCCGGAGCGTCCGGTACAAATCATATTCGCCGGCAAGGCCCATCCTGCCGATCATCCCGGCAAAGAACTGATCCGCCAGATCGTCCACTTCTGCCGTCAGCAGGAATTCCGCCACCATGTGGTCTTCCTGGAAGATTACGATATCGATATCGCCCGTTACCTGGTCCAGGGAGTGGATGTCTGGCTGAACACACCACGCAGGCCTCTCGAAGCCAGTGGCACCAGCGGGATGAAAGCTGCGGCGAATGGTGTTCTGCACTTGAGCATTCCAGATGGCTGGTGGAATGAGGCTTATGAAGGCGATAATGGCTGGAGCATCGGTTCCGGTGAGAATTATAACGATCCGGAATATCAGGACCGCATCGAGAGTGAAACTCTGTATGAGCTGCTCGAAAAGGACATAGTCCCATTGTTTTACGAACGCGGCCGTGATGATCTTCCGCGAGGGTGGATACAGAGGATGAAACGCTGCCTGATCACCCTCTGCCCGAAATTCAACACGAACCGGATGCTGCTCGATTATGCGGAAAAGTTTTATTTCCCTTCGACTGACCGTTATCATGCCTTGACCGCAGACCATTTCAAAACCGCCCGGATTGCTGCGGAATGGGAGAAGAGGGTGCTGGGCCACTGGAAACAGGTTCAAATCGTTTCAGTAGCGTGTGACGCTGAGAATCAAGTAGTGCAGGTTGACCAGCAGGTTTCTATCGAGGTTGAGATCAACCTGAGTGACCTGCATCCAGAGGATATCAGTGCACAGATTTATTATGGACGCATGAGCTCGGAGGGTGAAATCCTGAATGGGAAAGTTCATGTTCTCCAGTATGCAGACCGCCAGCCCAACGGAAACGCTCTTTTCAAAGGCACCATTCGTTGCCGTAATAGTGGACGGTTTGGTTTTTCGGCCCGTGTGGTCGCCAGTCATCCGGATCTCCCTCTTCAGGACCGGATGAAAAACCTGACCTGGGGATAAGGCACAGAACCTGAATGGCGACACAGAAACCCCTTCAAGCCCTGGCGGTGATCCCTGCACGGGGAGGCTCCAAAGGCATTCCGAGGAAGAATATCCGGGAACTGCATGGAAAACCCTTGTTGTGGTACACGGTGACTGCTGCCTTGGAGAGCGGATGTTTCGAGGATGTGGTCGTGAGCACCGACCACGATGAGATTGCCCACATTGCCGAGGAGTCCGGAGCGTTAGTCCATCACAGAGCAGCTGACCTTGCCGGGGATGAAGTCACTCTGGATGCCGTCATCTATGATGCAGTCCAGGGAAAAGGCAGACAGTACGAGGTCGTCGCCACCCTCCAGCCGACTGCGCCATTACTGCGAGCGGAAACACTCCGGAAGGCATTCGATCATATCAGAGACAATCCCCACATCGACACACTGATATCGGTGGTGAATGATCCCAGGCTTTCCTGGATTGAACAGGAGGGCCGTATTGTCCCCAATTACACAGAGAGAGTGAACCGCCAATATCTCCCGCCGCTTTATCGTGAAACCGGAGCATTCTTCCTCTCCCGGACGCGCTGTGTCACCCCCACAAGCCGCTTTGGAAATGAGGTGGCTGTGTTTGAGATCAGCCCCGAAGAGGCCATCGACATCGACACCATGCAGGACTGGTGGATTGTGGAGAAGTATCTGGAGCGCCGACGGATTGCGATCCGTGTGGATGGATCACGGCCGATCGGCTTCGGCCATATCTACCGGATGCTCCTGCTGGCGAATCGGATGCTCGATCACCAGGTGCATTTCTTCCTGGATGAGAGCCAGGAAGAGGCGGTTTCAATGATTCGGAATGCCTTTTATCCGCATACTGCCACTCCACGTGGAGAATTAGTCTCTCAACTGATCGCCCATCAGCCGGATATTGTCATTCTCGATATCCTCGATACCTCAGCTGAGGAAGTCATGCAACTGCGGGAAAAGGGAATTTTTGTGGTTTCGTTTGAGGATCTTGGCGCAGGGATGGCGCATACTCACTTGACCATCAATGCCCTTTACGAAAGCACCATTCCTTATCTGCATGTTCACAGTGGCCAGGACTACTACTGTCTGCGGGAAGAATTCACCCACACATCTCCAATCACGATCAAGGAGAAGGTCGATCATCTGGTGATCACTTTTGGAGGCTCAGACCCCACCAACCAGACCCTGCGCTGTGTTCGGGCACTGGCGGATTTCCTGCCAGAATGTGCAACCAGGGTCACTCTCATCCTGGGATTGGGTTACCCGGCTGAAGCCGAAGAGGAGTTAAGGAGGTTTCTCGAAAGCAGCCCTCTGTCCGGCTGGGTGACTATCAAACGTCATGTGCTTTCGATGGCAAGTGAATTCAAAGCCGCCGATCTGGTCATCACCTCCTGTGGGAGAACCATGTATGAGATCGCCTCTCTCGGGGTTCCGGCGATTCTCATTGCGCAAAATCGGCGTGAGATGCAGCATACCTTCGGCCATTCTGAAAATGGCTTTGCAAACCTGGGACTGGGAACTGAATTAAGTGATGAAGTATTATTGCGAACCGTGCGAGAATTGTGTGAACAGTGGGAGTTGCGCCGTGAAATGCAGCACAGAATGCTGTCAACGGATTTCCGAAATGGGCTGGACCGGGTCTACCGCCTGATCATGGATACATACTGGAAGACAACCGGCAGGAACAGAAAGCGAGGGTAATCCTTGGAACTGAATGGCAAGAAACTGGCAAATGGCAGTCTTGACCCTTATGTCATTGCAGAGATCGGAGTGAACTATTATGACATCGCACGCAAGGAGGGTATTTCACCGCTTGAAGCTGCTGAGAGGATGATCCTCGCCGCACATGAAGCAGGAGCGGATGCCGCCAAATTTCAGACCTATAAATCGGAAAAGATTGCATCACGCCACTCCCCGGCTTACTGGGATACCACCAAGGAAACCAGTGCTTCACAGTACGATCTTTTCAAGAAGCACGACCATTTTGGAGAGGCGGAATACCGCCATCTGGCGGACTTTGCCCGCGAACATGGGACAACTTTTCTTTCAACCCCCTTCGATCTGGAAGCAGTCGATTTTTTAGATGAAATCATCCCTGTATTCAAAATCGCCTCGGCGGATATCACCAATATTCCGCTGCTGGAAAAAATTGCAGAGAAGAAAAAGCCGATCCTGCTGGCAGTGGGAGCCTCTTCGATTGCCGATATCCGCAGCGCTCTCGATAAGATCCATGAGGTCAACCCGGAAGCCGAAATTGCCCTTCTTCAGTGTATTCTGAATTATCCGACTCTTCCTCCCAATGCCAACCTTGGGATGATCCAGGGGATTCAGGATGCTTTTCCTGGATATCCGGTTGGCTATTCAGACCACACAGAACCTTCTGAAGATATGCTCGAGGTGATCATGGCGGTCCTGTCAGGCGCCTGCATTGTTGAAAAACACTTCACCCTCGATAAAAGGCTTCCCGGGAATGATCACTACCATGCGATGGATCCAGCCGATCTGAAGAAGTTCAAGGACCAGGTGAATCGGTGCCGGGTTCTGTATGGCAGCCGTGAAAAAAGAATCCTTCCATCCGAAGAACCGGCTGTGAAATATGCCCGCCGCAGCATTGTGTTGAAGGCGGCAGTGCGCCATGGGGAGCGGATTACATCAGACCACCTGATCATGAAACGGCCCGGAACGGGAATTCCTCCGACAGAGCTTCAGAAGGTGGTTGGAATGGTTGTCAATCGCGATCTCGAGGAAGATACGATTCTTCTTTGGGAGCACCTGGAGAAAGGGGCCTGAGCCAGGCTGAAGACCTTCCTGTGTATGTCCTTCTGACCGGTTGTAAAAAGAATGCGGGAGATTTTCTTATCGCTCATGCGGCCAGAGAACTGCTTTCGAAATATGCCCCCTGCAAGGAATTCAAAGAGCTTCCATCCTGGCTTCCAGTCACCTCTCATCTGGATATCATTCGGTCTTCCAAAGCATTGCTGTTGTGTGGCGGGCCGGCATTTCAATCCGGCCTGGGAACAACCATTTACCCGATCACTCAGGATCTCGAAAGAATAACAGTCCCGATCATTTCCTTCGGCCTGGGATGGAAGGCTTTCCCAGGTGATGAGTTCGACAGAAAAACAGTCCAGCCACCCGCTTCAGCGCAACTCCTGCTCGACCGAATCCGGAATGATTTCAGGTATGCGGGGTGCCGTGATTATCTGACATTGAGTGTGCTGAAGCGCTGGGGGATCCGGAATGCCGTCATGACAGGCTGCCCTGCCTGGTATGACCCGCAGTGGTTCGATCAACCGCCTCGGATTCCTGAAAAGATCCGGAACGTTGCCGTCACTCCGGCAGAGCTTCCACGGTTTAACCATCAAAGCAAAGAACTGCTGCAACTGGTGCGCGACCTGTTTCCCGAAGCACGGAGAACCTGTTCTTTCCATCGCGGCTGGGTGCGTGATGAACATACCACCGGGACACATGCGGAAAATGCGCTTGATCTGAGGGCCTATGCCGAAAAGGCCGGGTTTGATTGCCAGGATATTTCCGGGAGTGTCGAGGGGATGCTTCGTTATGAGGACTATGATCTTCATATCGGTTACCGGGTTCATGCGCACCTGAAGTTTTTATCAGCTCGAAAGCCTTCATTTCTGATTGCAGAGGATGGAAGAGGGCGTGGCGCACTCGAAGCCACATCATCCTGTGGAGTTTGTGGGTGGCAGACCTCACTGCCGGCAGCCTGTTGTGAGACCCTTTGTCCATCAGGAAAGATGCCCCGTTTTGTGCGCCGCCGGTTTGGTGCTTATCGTGTGCCTCAGGAAGCCATCCCCTGTCTGGGAGAAATGATCGAACAGGAAATCACCCAGGGATTTCCGCGCCATCAGGGGAGCCTGGGAGTTATCGATGCAACCCGCACGAAGATGCTCGAAATGATCCGGGCCATGCCTTCCTGAGACAGGATGACCAGAAAACAGTGACTCAATCACTCGGCAGGAAGCTCTTTGCGCAGGGGGGAATTTACACCCTGTCCCGTTTACTGAACCAGGCCAGCCGTCTGGTTCTGCTGCCAGTCTATGCTTTGCTCGGAAAGGATGGAGTGGGGCTGATCGGGTTGATGTGGTCGGTGGGTTCATTTCTGGGATTTATCTATGCCCAGGGGCTTCATGGGGCCTGGTTTCGTTTCCGATTCGACCGGAACCATCAGGATTCGATCCGTGAGCTCGAAACCACCGTCATCTGGTACCTGGTGTTCAGTGGTTTGTGCGGGGTTCTGATCCTCTGTTTTCTCGGGCCTTTCATCGCACCCTATGTCACCCCGGATGTGAATTTCTATCCGCTTGGCCTGCTGACAGCCATATCAGCCGCCTTGCTCGTTTTTCCTGGATTATATGAACGAAAACTCCAGGCGGAACTGCGCCCGATTCCCTATGCGATTTTTACAGGAGGGCGGACAGTTCTGACGCTGATCGTCATCCTCATTTTCATTCTTGGATTCAAACGGGGAGCGCCCGGAAAGATCGAAGCGGATACATTTTCGGCAGTTATCCTTGCCGGGATTTCCATTTATCTGATTCGTCCGGGAGGGATGAATTCCTTTTCGAAAACCACACTATACCAATGTCTCTCTTACGGGCTTCCTCTGCTTCCTCACTCCCTGGCCGGCCTGACCAACGAAATGGTGGACCGGATTCTGATCAATAGAATTCTCGGCCTCTCGGCGACTGGTGTATACACCATGGGATATAACCTTGCTTCGGTTTCGGTCATGGTGGCGACCACCCTGAACCAGGCTTACAGCCCTCTCTTCATCCGGACTGTCAGAGACTTTGAAGAGGCATCCCCTGAAAGCAGAACAGCGGCACAGGTTAAAATCTGCCGTGCCGGCCTTCAGATGGTCACTGCAGTGGGATGTATTGCACTTCTCCTCGCAATCGGATCCCGGGAAGCTTTGATGCTGTTGCCAGGCAAAGATTTCGATGAATCCTGGAGAGTGGTGCCGCCGGTGGCTGCCGCAGGTGTCGCGCTTGCAGCCTATTTCGTTTTCTCTCAGTCGATCGTGTACAGCACTGCCCACATCGGCCGGCTGGCGAGAATCAGCATCGCAGCTGCATTGATCAACATCCTGGCCAACCTGATTCTGCTGCCAGCAACCGGCAGTTACCTCGGAGCTGCCTGGGCCACACTCATCTCCAATACCTCGATGATGCTGGGAGCATTATGGCTTGGACAACGATCGTTTCCGGTTCCGCATGAATGGAAAAAATGGCTGCTGTCCGCTTTCTGGATCGGAGCCGGGCTGACTGCCCTTTACCAGCTGGACAGCCACCTCGACTCACTCTCGATCCGTCTTGCCTGTAAACTGGCCGCCGGGATGTGTGCCGGGACCGCCTTGCTTGCCAGCGCCGGAATCACAGCTTCACAGATCGGGAGCCTTGGATCTTTTCAGGATATGAAAATGGATAAGATGCCATGATCGGAATCAGACGGACATTCAAAAAAATGCTTCGTTCCTACCGGACCTGGGCGGTGCGGAAAAAAGCGCGTTCCTGCGGAGGCATCCTGCGAGTCGGCGGGCCTGTTGCCCTGAATGACAACACCTTTCTGGGGAACAATGTCAACTTCAACGGGCTTCGCATCGAAGGCCGCGGGAAAGTCACTATTGGCGATAATTTTCATTCAGGTACTGAATGCCTCTTCATTACACAGATCCACAACTATGATACGGGAAAAGCAATTCCCTATGATTCAACATACATCTTGAAGGATATCCATATCGAGGAAAACGTCTGGCTGGGGAGCAGGGTCATCATCCTGGGAGGAGTGAGGATCGGGGAGGGGGCTATCATTCAGGCTGGCTCCTGTGTGGTATCCGACATTCCACGATGTGCGATCGCCGGAGGCCATCCAGCGAAGGTTTTCAAATATCGGGACATAGAACATTACGAACACCTGAAGAAAGAAGGGAAATTCCATTGAGGTTGATGCTTCAGCTGCCGTGTGTTTGGATCCGAGCAGGTGCGGCGGTTCCCTCAGATCAATCCGGAGGGATGTAAGCAGGGTTTGGCTTCAGCTGTCCGATCCGGATTCTGTCCTCAGGTTTGATTCCCTTTTTTTTGAACCAGCCACGGTTCATTTCGAGTGCGTAGCGTGCTTTTCGCTTCGAGCGGACCGGAGATTCATCCAGCGGAATCATATCTTCGATGTTGGTGATCACACCGCCTTCATCGACATAAGCGATCGATAAGGGAATGAATGTGTTCTGCATCCAGAAGCGCCGGAAATCAGTCTCGGGAAAAGCGAACCACATTCCGGCATCGGCAGGCATTTCCTTGCGGAACATCAACCCGAGCTGTTTGCCATATTCATCACCTGCAACCTCCACCTCGATGGTTGCAGCACCGATTCCTAATGCAATTATCTCGGGCCTTTGGGGATTTTCACCTTTGTAGAAGGCCTGCTCCCATGGGTTGATCGAAGGCTGGGGCTGTGGAGGCTGGGAGTTTCCACACCCCAGATTGAGGCTGAGAAAGAACACGAGGAATAAGCGGTTCATGAGCTGCAGGAGGATCATAACCCGATCGAAGCGGCCAATGGAATGATCCTGATGCAGTGCATTAAGAAAAGGCCCGGCGCCGCCTCGCCTTGGCGTCACGTTAAACGGACGCACGACGCCGAGCCAAAGTTAGGGGCTGGTCAGTGGAGGATAGATTCCCCCACCGATTACCCAGGCCATTACTGAGCATATCCTGTGCCATTCGATAGCCCTCAGAAAAATGCCGAAAAGCCTCGAAAAACCTCCAACTCCCATAGAAATCGAGAGAAGGATTTGTCAATATTTGTTACGCACTATACCTATTCGTTACATATCAGGTCGTTAATGAATTCGATCATTTCATATTCTGTCTGAATTCCAGTTAAATCCGAATTTCTACTGACTGGCCGAAAAGGTGCAGATAAACTTCTCAGTCGGGAGAAATCGATGTTCCTTTTGGGAGGCGGATCAGGTGGAGAAGGCATATAAATTCGGGCAGAGAGGCTTGTTGCTGGCTCTTTTGGTGGGGTTTCAGGCAGTTGCGGAAGTGCCGCAAACCTGGGAGCCGATCGGGCCAGGGGGAGGTGGAGCACTCTACCAGCCTTCCTTTGGAACCAGCGATCCTGACCAGCTCTATATCGGCTGTGATATGAGCGAGCTGTTCCGCAGTCAGGATGCAGGAAAAACATGGCAGGTCATGGACTTCAGGCAGATTCAAGGGGGGAGATTCTGCCGGGTTCAGTTTACCGAAGATCCCCAGGTCCAATACGCCCTTGACCAAAGCCCGGTCTCCGGAGGAGACGTACGTGTTCCTGTCAAAACCAGCGATGGAGGAGATACCTGGGTCGATCTATCGGCCGATCCGACCGGTGGGGAGGCTTTTCATCTGTTCGCCGATCCACAGAATCACCAGCGGCTGTTGATCAGCAGCTGGTGTGATCTCTGGTATTCATCCGATGGAGGGGAATCTTTCGATCATCGTTACACCCACTCCTGTGATTCAGACGGACTGCATATTGGTGGCGTATTTTTCGATCAGAATATGATTTTTATCGGCACCAATGCCGGGTTTCTGATTTCGACCGACAATGGCCAATCTTTCTCAGTAGATGCCACCCCCGGTATTCCATCGGAGAGAAGAATCGCTTCCTTCTGTGCAGCACGGCAGGGAGAAAATCTTCGCCTGTATGCACTGATTGCCGATGGTGCTTATGCCGGGATCGTTCCTGAAGATTATTTTTACTCCCATCAGGATGTGTATGTCCTGAACTGGGGAGAATCCGCCTGGCAGCCTCGCAACACAGGGCTTCCCACAACTCTCGGAAATGGACTGGCATTCATTGGATCCGCTCTCAACGATATTGATACCGCTTATGTGGCCGGCCAGCGGGAAGATGAATCCCCGATGATCTACAAGACCACAAATGGTGGAACGAGCTGGCAGAGCGTGCTTCAGGTTCAACAGAACCTGAATATCGAAACCGGGTGGGCGGGCCATCAGGGGGATCGCCAGTGGAGCTATGGCGGCGGCACAGTTGGATTCGCAGTTGCACCTTTTGACAAAAACCGAGCCGCCTTCACCGATTATGGCTTCATCCATCTGACGACTGATGGTGGAACCTCCTGGCGGCAGGCTTATCTGAAGCATGAAGATCGCAACCCGGCCGGTGCATCGACTCCCAAAGGAAAAACTTACCGGAGCAATGGGCTTGAGGACACCTCCTGCTGGTGGCTCCTCTGGTCCACAGTGAGCCATATTTTCGGCTGTTACACGGATATACGCGGTGCGCGCACAACCGATGGTGGAGCCTCCTGGTCGTTCAATTACACAGGCCATTCCGAAAACACGGCCTATCATGGGGTCAGGCAGCCGGTTACTGAGAGGCTCTTTCTGGCGACCTCTTCGGTTCATGATCTATTCCAGAGCACCTACCTGACTGATTCCCGCATCGATGGAGGAACCGGCAGAATTCTCTCTTCCGCCGATCAGGGCCAGACTTGGAATCTGGTCCATGATTTTCAGCACCCGGTCATCTGGCTTTCGCTTGATCCCAATCAACCTTCCCGCATGTATGCCAGTGTGGTCCACAGCCAGCAGGGCGGGATTTACCGCACCGATAACCTCCAGGACCTTTCCTCTTCAACCTGGACACTGCTGAGTAAACCTCCAAGGACCGAGGGGCATCCATTCAACATTCATTGCCTGCAGGATGGAATGCTTGCCTGCACTTACTCGGGGCGCCGGGCAAATAATGCTTTCACGGCCAGCTCGGGAGTTTTCGTGAGTGCCAATGGTGGGCAGACCTGGGAAGACCGAAGTGATCCTGGAATGAGATACTGGACCAAAGATCTGGTGATCGATCCACATGACCCGGCACAGAACACCTGGTATGTGGGTGTCTTCAGTGGCTGGGGAGGCCCTTCCAATGATCTGGGCGGGCTTTACCGCAGCCGGAATCGTGGTGTGTCCTGGTCAAGGATTCTGACCCTCCATCGGGTCACCAGCTGCACAATTCATCCTTTTCATCCCAACGAAATGTATGTCACCTCGGAAACTGAAGGTTTATGGCACACAGACCAGGCCGACGAAGAATCACCCTCTTTTGAGCCGGTTTCAACATACCCTTTTCGGCAGCCGGAAAGGGTTTTCTTCAATCCTTTTGATCCCGATGAGATTTTTGTGACCAGCTTCGGGAATGGGATTCGACAGGGGAAAGTGGACCCTCCCAATGGGATCAGCCATTGGGCAGTCTATTGATACTTCAGTGCGACCGGATGCCTGCGAAGGGTCTCAGACTCGTTTGCGCATCGAGGTGGGAAGTATCCCGAGGACATCACGGTACTTTGCGACAGTCCGGCGTGCGACATTGATTCCCCGAACCTTGAGGAGATCGGATATTTTCTGGTCGGAGAGAGGTTTTTTCGGCTCTTCTCCATCCACCAGCTCCTGGACCATCGCCATGACACTCTTTGCTGAAGCATCTTCACCGGTATCGGAGTCCAGTCCACCCGAGAAAAAGTATTTGAGCTCGAACAGTCCCTGCGGTGTTTCGACATACTTTCCATTTACCACCCGGCAGACAGTGGTCTCATGAACCCCGACAACATCCGCAACATCACGAAGCCGCATCGGCTTGAGCTGGGTAATTCCATATTCGAGGAAGTCCTTCTGCTGGTTGACGATTTCCTGTGTCACACGATAGAGGGTGTGCTTCCGCTGCTCGATATTTCTTAGAAGGTCAACAGCCGAGTGAAGTTTGCCGCGCAGGAAACGGAATGTTTCACGGTCCAGTTTGTCTTTGTTCTCGATCATCTGGAGATAACGTGGGGAGATTCGCAAAGGCGCCAAACCCTCATCGTTGACCCGGACCTGCCAGTCATCTCCCACCTTTTCAACAAATGCATCCGGGGTGATGTACTCATTTTCGTAATCCTGCAGGCTACGGCCGGGGCGAGGTTCAAGCTTGGCGATTTCATCGGCAAGATCCTGCACTTCGGTCGAAGAAATCTTGAGAGCGCGTGCGATATTCTGGTAACGTTTGCGTTCAAGGTCTCCGAGGTGGTGGCGGATTATTTCGAGGAGATTGGGATTATCCAGCCCGAGAGAGTGGTATTGAATCTCCAGGCACTCGCTCAGGTTCCGTGCGGCAATCCCAGGCGGCTCAAAGTGATGGATCATGCGAAGGACTTTCTCCACAACCTCGACCGGCTGATCGGTCTGTTCAGCGATTTCCTCAAGCTGAACAGGAAGATATCCATCGTTGTCCAGTGAGTTCAGTATCGCCCTGCCGATCTCCTTCTCTGTTTCGGTCTCGGCAATGATATCGAGCTGGCGTTCCAGCTCATCCCGCAGGGAAACTGTATCGGCAATGACCCGGTCATAATCCTCATCCTGGTTCGAGTCATAACTCGATACAGAAGTTGCCGGGATATCGCTGCCATCCTCGAAAAATTTTTCCCAGTCTTCATTCAGCTCGATTCGGCCTTCCGATAAATTTTCCCCGGCGGTCCTTTCTTCTGACGACTCCGGGAGTGGCTCCCATTCCGCATTCGAATCCGGTGGGGGGGTGTCGATTGTGTTCTGTTCGGAATTTTCCGAGAGCAGTGACTCGGCATTTTCGAGGTTGTCTGCGGGCGTCAGGTCATCAACAGGAATTTCCTCAAGAAGAGGATTTTCGACCATTTCCTGTTCAACCAGCGCCTCGAGCTCAATAGTTGGCATCTGCAGCATCTTGATGGCCTGCTGCATGCGAGGAGTCATCACCATGCGTTGCACCTGACGTTGCTCCAGGTACATGCGCTGTTCCATAATCACAACCCTTTCGCGACTTAAATGACTTTATTGACATATCGTCGAGATATGCAAACTTTATGCCCACTCTTATTATAAACGTATGAAGGGGGCTGACGTCAAGAAAAATCTGAGATCTGGCAAGAAAAAAAGAAAGGGTACCTTTATATGGATTTTTTTAGAATTTTCTCACTGGCCTGGGTGAGGCATTCCGGACAGAGGTTTTTCAACTTCAGTTCATCCCACCAGTCCAGATCGTATTGCAGGGATTTGATGAAGTGATGGCGGGCTTTTTCTGCCTCTCCAAGATGGTGGTACCCGACTCCCGAATGGAAATGGATGGTGCCGGCAGAGCGGGGTTCATTGTACAGGATCGCTTTTTCGAGGTGGTTGATGCCGGATTGGAGCTTGCCATTGCGGATTTCAACCCAACCCAAGGTGTCCAGATTTTCTGCGGAAGGGGAAAGGCTGACCGACATGGAGGCTTCATTGATGGCAAGGGCCAGGTCACCCGCAAGTTCGGCACGGACATAAGCCCGGTGATTGAGAACTATCGACTGATTCTGGTTCACCAGAACCTGATTCCCCTTTTCACTGGATTGGAGGATGTTTGGGATCAGCTGGTCCATATAATGAGAGAGCTGATCTCTCAAATGATTGACCTCTTCGGTTGCACCCATCAGTAAGGCGATGTGGCCCCGATCCCACAGCAGGCGGAGGGGGTCGATGTCATAATTACCGGAAAAAGTTGAATAGCGCCAAGGCAAGATATCTTGGGCCGCATGGCGGTTCAGGCAGAGCGCACGATACCGCCGTGAGATAAGATCCCCCGGGATTTTTTGATTCTTGGGGTCGGATCCAATCTTTTTTGAAATTTTTTCCAGCAGATGACTCGATTCTTCAAATCTCTCCTGATAAGCCAGAGAGACCGCCACCCGTTTGGCGAGGAACAGATCATCGGGGTGGTCCTCAACCTGTTGGAGAGCCGCCTCGAAAGCCTCGTTTTTCCCTTCTCGCAGGCCGGGGTCAAGCCTCCAGAGGTGATAATCAGCCGAACTGCCGCTCTGCCATCCCCAAAGGCAATAAATTGCCAGGCAGATGGCAAAAAGAACGGGGGGAGCAACAGACAGGGTGTTGAGGGGAAATCGTGCCGGATTTTCAGGGGCCTCGCCAATCCTCACCTTGCCAGCAGATTTCCGCTGCTGAAAGAGGATGCATGGGATTCCGAAGCATGTTCCAAACAGAAACGAGGCGATGATTGCTTCCTGAGAAGGGCCGATTTCCATGGTGACAGCTGATTCGAAGGTCAGTGGGGTTGTCTGGCGTATCAGAGCTGCCATCCAGGTAAATCCCCAGGAGAGGATCAATGCCATCCAGGTGCCAGGGGGAATCTTCTGCCAGGAATTATCGACAGACTGGCGTTCAAGCAGGTAGCCACCCATCACAACCCCAGCCGCACAAAAAACCATGCCGATACTCCCGGAAGGAACCACCGCGGTTGTCAGAAAATCGACCACCAGGGTGGTCAGCCCCCCTGCGAGATACAGGGACAGGCTGGCGATTCGGCCCAGGTGGCTTTCCACAAGGCGTGCAAGGGGGAGGAAGGCGATTATTGAAATGAACATCCATCCCAAACCCGGGGGGAGGATGATTCCAATCGGGATGCGCCACCATTCCCCGCTCCAGATCAGCTCGCGAAGAGGATATCCAAACTCGATAAGCCGGTTCACATCAAAAATCCCCATCAGATTGAATGGAAACAGATTCATTTCTTCAGATGGGGGAACCACTGTTTTGCCGATCCAATACAAGCCCAGGGAAATACCCAGCTGGAGGATGATCAGACGAATGGCGATGAAGGGTTCAGTCTGATTGAGGCGTTGAAAAAACGAGGGATCTTTGAGTGGTGTCATCAATAGGTCGGTGGCTGATAGATCAATATGAAAATTTACATTGAAATGACGGCTGACCCAAGGGGAGCCGATAACAGGACTGCTTTGACCTCTCCAATCTGCCTTTCAAAAGAAAGTTCCCTGATCTGGCATTCTATTCCCACCAGCGGATTCAATACCGGATGGGCCTTCGGCCAGCAGCTGTTCGAATTCTTCCTCGTTGATAATTGGCACGCCAATGCTTTCCGCTTTGCCAGCTTTCGAGCCGGGTTTGTCACCACAAATCACATAATCGGTATTTTTACTGACAGAACCAGCAACCTTTCCACCACGCGCCAGGATCATGTCCCTGGCTTGATCGCGACTGTAACGGCTCAAAGTCCCTGTCAAGACAAACTGGAGGTCCTGGAGAGTTTGAGGGAGATCCGTGGCGCTTGAGCTGGCCGGAGCTCTTTCGAAATTCAGGCCCAGGCCAGCCAGCTGATTGAGAACATCCGTGTTCCTGTCATCGCGGAAAAAGGAAAAGACCGATTCCGCCACCACCGGGCCGATTTCAGGAATCATCTGCAAATCCTCAGTAGACATGGCTCCAAGGTCCCGCAGGTCTTTCACCTGGTCCATGAGAAGCTCAGCGACATGTTCGCCGATGTGGCGGATTCCGAGGCCAAAAAGGAGGCGGTGGGGCGGGTTCCGCTTGCTGTCCTTGATAGCCGTAAGCAGTTTCCGGGATGATTTTTCGACCTTCTTGCCAAACTGAAGGAGCGGCTCAAGTTCCAGCTGGTAAAGATCCACAAGCCCATGAACCAGGCCGGCCGAAACCAGCTTCTCCACCATGGCTTCTCCAAGGCCTTCAATGTCCATTGCACGCCGTGAAGCAAAATGGACCAGCCTCTCCCGCAATTGAGCCGGGCAATCCAGGTCATTACAGCG
>WBZO01001474.1_pt1 | contig 36700 bp, 32 predicted proteins | sample 5204261 | NCBI WGS metagenome assembly WBZO01 (sample SAMN12412400, study PRJNA552823) | activated sludge metagenome | isolation source: activated sludge from anammox sidestream of wastewater treatment plant... | place: USA: North Carolina | collected 2017-09
GCCAGCGACGGCGTGTTCAGCATGGACGGCGACCTCGCGCCGCTGGCCGAACTGGCGCAGCTGTGCACGAATCGCGGCGCACTGTGCATGGTCGATGACGCGCACGGCCTGGGCGTGCTCGGCCACAACGGCGGCGGCAGCCTCGCCGTGGCCGGACTGGGCCAGCGCGAAGTGCCGGTGCTGATGGGCACGCTGGGCAAGGCACTGGGCACCTTCGGCGCGTTCGTGGCCGGCAGCGCCGGACTCATCGATGGCCTCGTGCAGCAGGCGCGGCCGTTCGTCTACACCACCGCACTGCCGCCGGCGCTCGCCGCCGCGACCTGCGTCGCGGTCGACCTCGCGCGCGGTGACGCGGCGCGGCGCGCCGCGCTCGCGGCGCGCATCGCCCAGTTCCGCGCGGGTGCGCACGCGCGCGGCCTCGCCGTGGCCGATTCGTCCAGCGCGATCCAGCCGCTGCGGGTCGGCGGCAGCGCGGCCGCGCTGGCAGCCTCGGCGCGCCTGCGCGAGGCCGGCTTCCACGTGCCCGCGGTGCGGCCACCGACCGTGCCGCAGGGCCAGGCACGGCTGCGCATCACCCTGTCGGCGCTGCATGCGCCGGCGCAGGTCGAGCAGCTGCTCGACACGCTGCGCACGGTGCTGGCATGACGCCGGTCGCAGTCGATCCTGCGCGCGCGCTGCGCGACGCCGGCACGGCAATCCACTTTCCTTGAGGCAGCGATACTCCGAGCATGCATATCGAAATCAGCGGCGACGGCCCCGACCTGGTGTTGATTCATGGCTGGGCCATGCATGGCGGCATTTTTGCGTCCCTGTGCGAGCTTCTGGCGCCGCACTTCCGGCTGCATGTGGTCGATCTGCCCGGACACGGCTGCAGCCGTGACGAAAGCCGCTTCGACCTGGCCGATGCCGCATCACGCATCGCGCAGCAGACGCCGCGCGCGATCTGGCTGGGCTGGTCACTGGGTGGACTCGTCGCGCAGCAGGCCGCGCTGACCATGCCCGGACAGGTGCGTGGCCTGGTGGCGGTGGCTTCCAGTCCGCGCTTCGTCAGTGCCGATGATTGGCCGTGCGGGGTCGCGCTGACGGTGTTCGAGCAGTTTGCACGCGATCTGCACGAGGATGCCAGAGCCACCATCGAGCGGTTTCTGGCGCTGGAAACATTGGGCAGCGCGCATGCCAATGCGTTGCTGCGCGAGCTCGGTCGCAGCGTGTTCGCGCGTGGCATGCCGCAAGCCACGGCACTGGCCGACGGCTTGCGCACGCTGGAAAATGGCGACTTGCGCCACGCGCTGCCGCAGCTTGCGATGCCCAGCCTGTGGGTGGCCGGGCGGCGCGACCGGCTGGTGCCGCCGGCGGCCATGCAGTGGGCGGCTGCCCAGGCCCCGCGCGGGCGCCTGCTCACCTTCAACAGCGGCCATGCGCCGTTTCTCGAATATTCGCGCGAGATGGCGGCTGCGCTGCTCGCGTTTGCTGCGGAGCTGGATGGATGAGTGCGGGTCTGGATCGTCTTCAGGTGCGCCGCGCGTTCGGTCGCGCGGCGTCGCGTTACGTCGAACATGCGGTGCTGCAGAGGGAAGTGGGCGAACGCCTGCTCGATCGGCTGGACGGCTACGCCGGATTTGCGCCCACGCGCATTCTCGATGTCGGCTGCGGCCCCGGCGTGGCCCTGGCGGCGCTGGCGCAACGTTATCCGCAGGCGCAGGTGCTGGCGCTCGACCTGGCCTTGCCGATGCTGCAGCAGGCGACGGAACACGGCGCGGCGCGGACGTCGCGGATCTGCGCCGATGCGCAGGCCCTGCCGCTGGCCAGCGACAGCGTCGATCTGCTGCATTCAAACCTGTGCCTGCAGTGGTGCGACGATCCGGGGCTGGCGATCGCCGAATTCGCGCGCGTGCTGCGCCCCGGCGGCGTGCTGCTGTTCTCCACCTTCGGCCCGGACACGCTCAAGGAGTTGCGCGCCGCTTTCGCGGCCGTCGACGCCGCGCCGCATGTAAGCCGCTTCATCGACATGCACGACATCGGCGACGGCCTGCTCACCACCGGATTCCGCGATCCGGTGATGGAGCGCGACGACTTCGTCCTCACCTATGCCGACGTGCGCACGCTGATGCGCGAATTGCATGCGATCGGTGCCGGCAACGCCGATGCGCGACGCGCGCGCGTGCTGACCGGCAAGACGCATTTCGCGCAGGTGGTGGCCGCTTACGAAGCCCATCGCAGCGACGGGATCCTGCCGGCGACCTACGAGGTGATCTACGCGCAGGCGCTGGCGCCCGATCCCGGCCAGCCGCGACGCGATGGTGGCGCCGACATCGCCAGCTTCTCGATCGAGCGTCTGCGCGGCAGCCGCGTGCGTCGATGAATCCGGGCATGCGCCACCGCGAATTGTCCGCCGTGCTGCTCGGGCTGGCCTCGGCGCTGTTCTTCACCAGCACTTACGTGCTCAACCGCGCGATGGCCACGCAGGGCGGCCACTGGGCATGGTCGGCGGCCCTGCGCTATCTGTTCACGCTGCCGCTGCTGGCCATCGTGGTGTTGTGCAGCGGCCGTTTTGCGCCGCTGTGGCACGCATTGCGCGCGCATCCGCTGCCGTGGCTGGGCTGGAGCACGGTCGGTTTCGGCCTGTTCTGCATATGCCTGACCTGGAGCGCGGCGCACGCACCCGCATGGCTGGTCGCCGGCACCTTCCAGCTCACGGTGGTCGCCGGCATGCTGCTCGGGCCGCTGCTGTACCGCGACGAACGCGCGCGTCTGCCGCGTGCGGCGCTGGCGCTGGGCAGTGTCATCGTGCTCGGCGTGGCGCTGATGCAGGGCACGCATTTTCATGGCCGACTCGATCTCGACGCCTGGTTGGCGCTGCTGCTGGTGGCACTGTCGGCCACGCTGTATCCGCTGGGCAATCGCGCGATCCTGTTGCACCTGGAGCGCAGCGGCGAATCTCTCGACGCCACCCAGCGGGTGTTTGGCATGACCCTGGCCAGCCAGCCGTTCTGGTGGTTGGTGGCCGCGTATGCCTGGTCGCAGGCCGGTGCGCCATCGGCATCGCAATGCGCGCTCAGCGCCGGCGTGGCCCTGCTGACCGGCGTCATCGCCACGGTGCTGTTCTTCTACGCCACCGGACTGGTGCGCACGCAGCCGGCTGCGCTCGGTGCGGTCGAGGCCATGCAGGCGGCCGAGTTGCTGTTCACCAGTGCGCTGGGGGCCTGGTTCCTCGGCGAGCCGGCGCCCAGCGGTTGGTCGGCGCTGGGGGCGGCCTTGATCGTCTTTGGCATCGTCGCGCTGGGCGTGCTGGTGGGCCGCCGCGCCGCTGGCGATGCGCGTGCCGAAAAGGCGCTGCGCAGCGATCGCGGCGGGTGAGCCTCAGCGGACGCGGAACGGCGACAGCAGCTCGGCGTCTTCCTCGTCGGCGATGGCCCGTGCGAATTCCAGGCCGAGCATCGACACGCGCAGCGGTGCCTGCACCTGCAGCGTGTCCGGTCGCGGCCACGGTCGCTGCGAGAAGCCGACGATGCGTGCGTGCCATGCCGCAGCGGGACGATTGAAGGCGCCACGCAGGAACGAGGCGCGCGGGCGCGAACGCACGGGCGGTTGGTGGACACTGGCGAGCCGGCACGCGGCCAGCATTTCGTCCCAGCCCAGGCAATCGGTGTCGGGCAGCAGGAACAGCTTGGCCTGCGGCAGGCCGCTGCGGTCGTGAACACACAGCCACTCGCGCAGTGTCGTCGCGGTGGCGGCGCTGTGCGCGGTGAGGCGCTGGCAGGCCGCAAGCGCAGCCAGTGCCGGATCATCGATGCGCACGCCATCGCGTACCCGCGGGGCAGGCGTCGCAGGTATCTGGCGGTGCTGCAGCCACAGAACCGGCCCGAGCCGGCACAGCACGCGTGCCAGCAGCCGACGATCGACGCCATGGTCGATCGCCGGCGTCGGCGGGGCGTAGGCTGGATCGTCGGACGGGATCAGGCTGGGCCAGGAGGTGCCGCCGAAGTCATCGAATGCACTCATCGTGATGAGCCCGATCCCGTGCCGGCCGCGCGGGCTATTTGGTGAGGATCAATTTGTCGTTGCGGGTCAGGCGCAGGTGATATTCCTGACCGGCGTGTTCGATCACCAGTTCGCGTGAACCGGCGAGCAGGCGCTGGCTGCTGATGCGCGCGGCGGCACGCGGCGCGCTCTGGCTGGGCGAATAGGTCGGCACTTCTGCAGCGGGCGAGGACGCAAGCAGGTCGAACATGGCGCAGCTCCGTGGAGAGGGTGTTCTTGATGATAATGATTCGCATTTGCGAGTCAATAGGGCAGCCGCGCGTTGTTGCCGGCCATCGCCTCGCCTACACTGCGCGCGCTCCATCGGGGAGTAGCCGGGCGTGGCCATCGCCGCGTCGCGCACATCAACAGCCTTGGCGATCACGCCGTGGTGTGGGCCGGCAGTCGGTGAAGACGGCCGTGGCAAGACCGCTGGTGCATGCCGCCGTATCCGGGCCGGAGCTGCGTGCATGCGCCATCGCGTGCAGCGTCCCGGCCCGACAGGAGTCTCCATGCAAGCCTTGTGGCTCAGCACCGTGGCGGTTGCCGTTGCCGAAATCGGTGACAAGACGCAATTGCTGTCGCTGGTTCTTGCTGCGAAGTACCGCCGGCCATTGCCGATCTGCGTCGGCATTCTGGTCGCCACCGTGCTCAATCATGCGCTGGCCGGCAGCCTTGGTGCGTGGCTCACGCACTGGTTCACGCCGCAAATCCTGCGCTGGAGCGTGGCGATCAGCTTCGTGGCCATCGCGGCGTGGACGCTGGTGCCCGACCGGATCGACGAGGACGCGGCCACGCCGGCGCAAGGCCGCGGCGTGCTGCTGGCGACCATCGTGGCCTTTTTCGTCGCCGAAATGGGCGACAAGACGCAGGTGGCGACAGTGGTGCTCGCGGCCCAGTATTCGCCGCTGTGGCAGGTCGTCGCCGGCACCACGCTGGGCATGCTGCTGGCCAACGTGCCGGTGGTGTGGCTGGGCGCGCGGTTTGCCGAGCGACTGCCGCTCAAGGCGGCGCGGCTTGTCGCGGCGGCGCTGTTTGCCGCGCTCGGCGCGTGGATAGCACTGGGCGCGGCGGGCTGAAGCGCGGACGTCGGGTTCTACAGCGCGTCCTGATCGGTTTCGCCGGTGCGGATGCGGATGACCCGTTCGAGCACGCTGACGAAGATCTTGCCGTCGCCGATCTTGCCGGTGTTGGCGGCATGGCTGATCGCCTCGACGACGCGCTCGACTTGATCGTCGGCCACCGCCACTTCGAGTTTGATCTTGGGCAGGAAGTCGACCACGTACTCGGCGCCGCGATACAGCTCGGTGTGGCCCTTCTGGCGGCCGAATCCCTTGACCTCGGTCACCGTCACGCCCTGCACGCCGACCTCGGCCAGCGCCTCGCGCACATCGTCGAGCTTGAATGGTTTGATGATTGCCGTGACCATGCGCATGGAGATTGCCCGTCTTGTCCGCTCCGGCACGACTATAGCCGATGCACTGGTGTAGGAAATTTCCTGCACGAGAATCCGACATTTGCGACTGGCGCGCTCCCGAGGCGCGATTAGACTGATCGACTTGGGGAGGGCGTCGAAGGATCGGTGCCGCAGGGAGGCAGCGGTCGACGGCACAACGCCCCGTCGACCGCCCCCACGGAATGTCTCCATGGCCGCGATGAGCCGGTACAGGTTCCGCGGCCAGCGTCCGGCGCGACGATGCGCGCCGTTTCGATCACGCAGGGTGAGCGCCATGATCCAGATCCAGAACATCGACGAACTTGCACAGCGCCTGGCCGCGCTGGTGCCGCCGGGCATGCGCGAGGCGCAGGCCGATCTCGCTGCCAATTTCCGCAGCGTGCTGCAAAGCGGTCTGCGCACGCTCGATCTCGTCACGCGCGAGGAGTTCGATGTGCAGCGCTGCGTGCTGCTGCGCACGCGCGAGAAAATCGAGCAGCTCGAACAACAGCTGGCGGCGCTGGAGCGTTCGCTGGGCAGCACCCCGGCGCAGCGCAACTAGGACGCGCGTCGACCAGCGCACCGTGCGCGTGCCAGGGATCGGCGCCATGTCGGAATCGCCCCTGCGGTTTTTCCCGGGAAGTCTGCCGCCTTGCGCAGCTCACCCCTTGGCGGGGGCGGCAGACCCTTTTCTGCGGGAGGCGGAATGAGTCTGGCGGTGGTGCATACGCGTGCGCAGGCCGGTGTGACCGCGCCGCTGGTGGCGTGCGAGGTGCATCTGTCGGGAGGGCTGCCTGGCACTTCGATCGTCGGCCTGCCGGAAACGGCGGTCAAGGAAGCGCGTGACCGGGTGCGCGCGGCGATTCTCAACGCCCAGCTCGATTACCCGCAGCGTCGCGTCACCGTCAATCTGGCGCCGGCCGACTTGCCCAAGGACGGTGGTCGCTACGACTTGCCGATCGCGCTCGGCATTCTGGCCGCCAATGGCAGCGTGCCGAGCAGCGCCCTGGCCGACACCGAATTCGTCGGCGAACTGGCCCTGTCGGGGCAGCTGCGTGCCGTGCATGGCGTGCTGCCGGCGGTGCTGCACGCCACGCGCGCGGGGCGGCGCGTGGTCGTGCCCCGCGGCAATGGCGCGGAAGCGGCGCTGGTGGCCGGTGCCGATGTGCGCGTGGCCGATTCGCTGCTCGACGTGTGCGCGCATCTGGCGGGTCAGGGCGAGCTGGCGCCCGCCTGCGCCGCCGCCGCGCCGTCCGGTGCGACATCGGCAACACCCGACATGGCCGACGTGCGCGGCCAGCCGCACGCGCGCCGCGCACTGGAGATCGTGGCGGCCGGCAGCCACAACCTGCTGCTCAGCGGAGTGCCCGGAACCGGCAAGACCATGCTGGCGAGCCGGCTGCCCGGCATCCTGCCGCCGCTGGAAGAATCCGAGGCGCTGGAGCTGGCGGCGATACGCTCCGTCGCCGGCCTGGACAACGATGTGGCGTCATGGAAGCAGCGCGCGTTCCGGCATCCGCATCACACCGCGTCGGCGGTCGCGCTGGTGGGTGGTGGCTCGATTCCGCGACCTGGCGAAATCTCGCTCGCGCATCACGGCGTGTTGTTCCTCGATGAACTGCCGGAGTTCGATCGTCATGTGCTCGAAGTGCTGCGCGAGCCACTGGAATCGGGCTGCATCTCGATTTCGCGCGCGGCGCGGCAGGTGGAGTTTCCCGCGCGGTTCCAGCTCGTCGCGGCGATGAACCCCTGTCCCTGCGGCCACGCCGGTGATCCGAGCGGACGCTGCCGTTGCGCCCCCGAGGCGATTGCCCGCTACCGCGCGCGCATTTCGGGGCCCTTGCTCGATCGCATCGATCTGAAGCTGGACATGCCGCGCATCGCGCATGCCGATCTGCGCGATGCGGCGGCGGGCGAGTCCAGTGCCGTCATTCGGGCGCGCGTCGTCGCCGCGCGCCGACGCCAGCTCGAGCGCGCCGGCAAGCCGAATGCGTGGCTGGGCAACCGCGAGGTGGAGCGCGACTGCGCGCTCTCGCGCAGGGAGCATGAGCTGCTCGATCGCGCGGTCGAGCGGCTGGGATTGTCGGCGCGCGCCTATCACCGGATCCTGCGCGTCGCGCGCACGATCGCGGATCTGGCCGGTGCCACGGCGATCGACGCGCCTCACTTGTCCGAGGCGATCCAGTACCGGCGCTTTGCCTTGCCCTGACGCGGCCTGTGCGGTCGCATGGGATCACCGATCAGGGGGTTCACAACTTGACGAGGTGACGGGCAACGTCATCGCGGTCGTGCCCGGGGAGTTGCGCCTCGTCGGCGAATTCCCGCCAGCGCGCCGTTGCGGCCATGACCTGGTCGATCAGCGCGCTCGGCGAAGGCACGTTGAACCGCGAAGCCATGCTGCGCAGATCCTGGGCCGTGATCGCGTCGAACTTGCCATTCACGCTCATCAGATGCTGCCGTGTCCATTCTCCGGCGGGGTTGTAGGCGTAGGTCACGTCGTAGGCCGGCGCGAGCTGCCAGGTTCCGCCCTCGGGCAGCAGAAAGCCGAAATTCTTGGTGTGATCGTCGTGATTCTTGCCGGCGACATTGAAGGCCATGCGCAGGAACAGCTGCTGCATCGCCGGCTCGCCCAGCCCAAGCCGATGGGCGGCCATGAAAAGCGATTCATAGGCGTGCGTGGCGCGCTGCCTGTAGTTCATGTGCATCAGGGCGCACAGGGTCTGCAGGTGGATCTTGCGATTGCCCGCGCGGTCGAAGCGTCGGGTCATGAAGTGCGCGCGTCCGTTCTCCAGCATCAGCCGGCTCGGGCTCATCTCCAGCCCGGCCGCCGTGGCCATGCGGTAGTAGGCGTATTCGCGTCGACCGTGGTGCTGGCTCCGACCCAGCTCGCGGTCTGCGCCCACGCCATCGAACTTGAGCAGCCAGTGCTCGAAGCCGGGGGCGACGTCGAACTGGCCGCTGCGCAATTCGTTGGTCTGCGGATTCCAGGCCACCACGGCCTTGGCGCGGGCGCCGCCGGCGGAGGTGCCCACGCGGATGATGTTGGCCAGCGCCGCGCGTGCCTGCGTGTCGTCGTTCAGATCGGCGTGGATCGCGCGTCGTGCCTCCTCGACCAGGGCCTTCATCTGGATCGGCGCCAGGCTTTCCTTGACCGCGCCGCGCGCGGGTCTGAATTCGAGTGCGCCCATGCCGCGCCTGCCCATGTAGGCCAGGCGATCCAGTGCGCTGACCTGTCCGGCGGCGACTCCGTGCCGTGCCATCCAGGCGTTGATCAGCTGATTGCCGAAATCGTCCGGCAGTGCGTCGGCGAGCAGGCCCGGCAGCCGATGAAAGGCGGTTTCGTCGAGGCCGGAGAACACGAACGAAGGGCTGGCGTGGGTGGTCGGCATCATGAACGGTGCCAGTTCGATGCCACGCCGGCGCCAGTTCTCCTCGTACTCGAACACGTAGGCATCCAGCCGCGGGTCGCGCGCGAGGGCGCCGACCGGTCTGTCCCAGATGCGCACCTGGATCAGATCGACCGATTTCATGCCGGGCTAACTCCGGGAGCCGCGCTGGGGATTGCGCTTGCCTGCGAGCATCGCCATGGGGCTGATGGTGGGAGCAGGGGCGAGGCTGTCCAGGCTGGACAGCGCCTGCAGCGCCTTGAGGACGCGGATGAGGGTAATCAGGCTGGAGCCCTCGCCGCTTTCCAGGGCGCGTATGGCGCGAGCCGAGGCTCCCGAGCGCGCCGCCAACCCGGTCTGGGTCAGGCGCTGGTTCAGGCGCAGCGCCCGGATGCGGGTTCCGAGTGCGGCCTGGATCTCTTCCGGGGTCTGGAATGTAAGATCACTCATAAGGCAGATACAAGCCTACAACGCCTCTGAAAGACCAATAAAGGCGAGATTGCGCCTGTTATTTTAGTTTCGTATAAGAGGCGATATTACGCCTTTTGTTGCGTCAAAATACAACAATAGGCTGAATTCAGCCTATATCTATCGAAAGCATAAACTGCGCTCGTCCAACCATGCCCGGAATTGGCCATGGCAGCGATCCAAGCACAAACCCGCCGTTCGAGGCGGGTTTGTGCGACACGTGGGTCAATCGCACCGCGGACTGCTTCAAGCCGCGGCCTGGTGCCGGATCAGGCCTTCGGCTGCCATGGCGGCCTGGACGGCGGGTCGTTCGGCGACGCGTTTCTGGAAAGCCATCAGGGCCGGGAATTCCGACAGGTCGAGATGGACGGCGCGCGCCCAGCGCGTGACCACGAACAGATAAGCGTCGGCGGCGCCGAAGGTCGGGCCGGTCAGCCATTCGTGCTGGCCCAGCAGGGTGTCGAGATAGCGATAACGCTTGCGCAGATACGCTTCGCGTTCGCTCAGGGTTTCCTTCGGCGTGTCCGGGTGGAAGAACGGGCTGTAGGTCTTGTGGATCTCGGAATTGATGTAGCCAAGCATTTCCTGCAGGCGCGCGCGTGCCAGCGTGCCGTTGGCCGGCGCGAAGCCGCTTTCGGGCTTGCGATCGGCCAAGTACTGCGAAATGGCCGGGCCTTCGGTCAGGATCTGGCCATCGTCGAGTTCGAGTGCCGGCACGTAACCCTTGGGATTGATGGCGAGATAGTCGCGCCCGGATTCGGTGCGTGCAGTCTTGATGTCGACTTTTTCGAGGGTGAGCGGCAGGCCGATTTCGTGCGCGACGATGTGCGGTGCCAGCGAGCAGACGCCGGGTGAGTAATACAGTTTCATGGAATGTCCTTTTCGGAATTGGGGAGTGGTCGGCCAAGCCGCGCGGCCGTCGCGGCGGGCACGAGGTATCCTAGCCATACTTGGTATCCAATGGATACTACATAACCCTAAATAACTTGTAGAATGTGATATCCCTGCGGATACCTGCAAACCATCGAGTAACCAAGCCATGGGCCTGCCGCTGCGCAAGAGCAAAGTCGAACCGCCACCGAGCTGTCCGCTCACCAAGAGCATGGCGCTGCTGCGCGGCGCGTGGGCGCCGAACGTGATCTGGGCCCTGTCCGGCGAGCCGCGCCGTTTCGGCGAACTGCGGCACGACATTCCGCAAATTTCCGCGCGCGTGCTGTCGGCGCGCGTGCGCGAGCTGGAGATTCGCGGCCTGGTGTCGCGGCACCTGCTCGATACCTCGCCGCCATCGGCCGAATACGCGCTGACCGAACTGGGACGCGAGATCATGCCGGCGATCAAGGCGCTCGTTGCCGTCGGTCACAAGCTGCCCGAATTCAGCGTCAAGAGCAGGCGAACCCCGGCCGGCGGAAGCAAGCGCGCGGCGAAGTAGACGGAGCAGGCGGGAGGAGCCATGCGCCGCGGGTGCGCAAAGGCGCGGCGCGCCGGCCGCGTGCGGCGCCGGCATGAAAAAGCCCGCGTGCAGCGGGCTTTTCCGGTGGCCAGGGCGGGGTGGACTCAGCCGGCTTCGCCGGCAAGCTTGTAGCCCTTCAGGCGTGCAGCGAATTCGGCCAGGGTGCGGATGCCGGTGGCTTCGGCTTCGCGGCACCACTCCCTGAGCGCTTCGAGCATGCCTTCGGCATTGCGACCGTTGCGCTCGGTGAGTTCGGCCAGGCGGGCGCGGAATTCGCACACGGTGCGCAATCGCGGATATTTGTCGGTGAATGCCGCCATGCGCTCGCGCGAAGCCGCGTCGAGCCAGCGTCCGCCGTTGCCGAGCGCCTTGCGCAGGCGTCGCGGCAGTGCCTTGAGGCCGGCGCCGGCGTGCGCGGCTTCCTCGCGCAGCGTGGGGGCGATAACGCCGCGGAAATAGTCGCTCATGACGTGAAAGCGATGTGCGAGCAGCGCCTTGACCGTTTCGGTATCGGGCAGGCTGACGTTGGCGCGGATGTCGAGAGTCGGCGCCACGCGCAGCACCTTGGCCAGGCGGAGTTTTTCGAGCACGCGGATCGCAGCCCAGCCGATGTCGAATTCCCACTTGCGCAGCGCGAACTTGGCCGAGCTGGGGAAGGCGTGATGGTTGTTGTGCAGCTCCTCGCCGCCGATCCACACCCCCCACGGCGAAACATTGGTCGAAGTGTCGGCTGACTCGAAATTGCGATAACCCCACCAGTGGCCGATGCCGTTGACGAAACCGGCAGCCCAGAACGGAATCCACAGCATCTGGATTGTCCACAGCACGATGCCGACGGCGCCGAACAGCACGAAATCGATGATCGCCATGAGGGCCGGCCCCCAGTAGGCATGCGGTGTGTACAGCGTGCGCTCGATCCAGTCATCGGGTGCGCCACGGCCATACTTTTCCATGTCCTGGTGGTTTTCGCTGGCGATGCGATACAGCTCCACGCCCTGCCAGAACACCTTGTGGATGCCGTGGATCTGCGGGCTGTGCGGATCCTCGGCGGTCTCGACCTTGGCGTGGTGCTTGCGATGGATGGCCACCCATTCGCGGGTGACCATGCCGGTGGTCAGCCATGACCAGAAGCGGAAGCCGTGTGCGAGCAGCGGATGGAAATCGACACCGCGATGGGTTTGCGAGCGATGCAGATACAGCGTGACCGTGAAGATCGTCAGTTGGGTGAGGATCAGCAGATAGACGATCCAGGTGCCCCACGACGCCTGCGTCAGGCCGCGCGCGGCAAAGGCAAGGAAGGTGTCGAACATAATGGTGAAAAAACCCCAGGAACCGGCGGCCACTATAGCGCCGGCATCGTGGAGCGTCATGCGCGCCAGCGCACGCTTTGCGTGCCCGCGTGCCAGGCGGGCTTGCCGAGCGGCCCCCCAAGCTTCAACAATCGCCCTTCGATGGACGCCCCAACCCCTGTGCTTCGCCTTGAACATGCCAGCCGCCGCATTGCCGGCCGCGACATCGTGCGTGACCTGGATCTTGCCGTCGCGCGCGGCCAGACGCTGGGCTTGCTCGGCGTCAACGGCGCCGGCAAGACGACCACGCTGCGCATGCTCGCCGGTGTGCTCGCGCCCACGCATGGTCGCGTCGTGCTCGAAGGCGAGGATCTGTACGAACATCCCGAACGGGCGCGCCGGTGCATCGGCTACCTGCCGGAGACGCCGCCGCTGCATGTCGAGCTGAGCACGCGCGAATACCTTGCGTTCTGTGCCCGGCTGCATGGCGTGGCGCGCCGGGCGGTGGCCGCGGCGGTCGAGCGCGCGATCGAACGCTGCGATCTGGGCGAAGTGGCGCGTCGCTTGCTGGGCGCGCTGTCCAAGGGATTTCGCCAACGAGTCGGCGTGGCGCAGGCGATCGTTCACGAACCGCGCCTGATCGTGCTCGACGAACCGGCTTCGGGCCTGGATCCGGTGCAGACGCTCAAGCTGCGCGAACTGGTGCGCAGCCTGGGCCGCGACAGCGCGCTGGTGTTGTCCACGCATGTGCTGCCCGATGTCGCCGCCTGCTGCGACCAGGTGGCGATCCTGCACCGCGGCCGGTTGCGCCATGTCGGCGCGGCGGCGACATCGACCGCCGATGCATTGCAGGTGAACGTGGCGCAGGCGGTGCAGCCGGCGCAGTGGGCGCGCCTGCCGATGGTGGTGCAGGCGCAGGCCGTGGATGAGCACCGCTGGCGCGTGCAGTTGCAGCCGGGGACGGCGCACGACGAGGCGGTTGCCGCCTTGGTCGGCGCGGGTCTGCGCGTCACCCAGGTGCGCGCCGACAGCACGCCGCTGGAAGCGACATTTCTTGCCATCGCGGCGAGCGATGCGACGGAGGGCGCATGAGCGGAACGGGATTGATCATGCGGCACGAATGGCGACGCCTGATCGTGCAGCCCTTTGCATGGATACTGGCCGCCGTCGTGCTGGCGCTGATGGCTTGGCAATTCCTCATCGCCGTGCAGGCCTACCTGCAGATTTCGCCCAGGCTCGGTGGCGTCAAGGATGCGCCGGGCGTGACCGATCTGGTCGCGGTGCCGCTGCTGCGCTCGCTGGCACAGGTGCTGGCCTTTGTCGTGCCGCTGCTGACCATGCGCAGCGTGGCCGGCGAGCGGCGTGCCGCCACGCTGCCGCTGCTGCTGGCCAGCGGCCTGGGCAATGCGCGGCTGGTGCTCGGCAAGTTCTTCGGCGCATACGGATACGTGCTGCTGCTGCTCGCGCTGGTGGCATTGATGCCGCTGGCGCTGGGAGTGGGCACCGCGCTCGACCTGGGCAAGATCGCCGCCACCCTGCTCGGTCTCGGGCTGTATGCCGCCGCGCTCACGGCGATCGGCATCGCCTGCTCGGCCTGGGCCGCGCAGCCGGCGCTGGCGGCCGGCGCCGCCATTGCCATCACCGGCCTGCTGAGCGTGGTCGACGCCGGCGCGCGCATGCAGGGCATCGGCAACGCCGGCATCAACTACCTGGCCATGCCCACCCACCTGGAGCCGTTTCTGCGCGGCATCGTGGCCAGTGTCGACATCGTCTATTTCCTGATCGTGACGGCGGCGGCGTTGGCGCTGGCCACGCGCCGGGTCGACGATCTGCGTGCGAGTGCCGAGGCATGAAGGAGCGCCTGGGTTATGCCGTGCACGTCATTCTCGTGCTGCTCATCGCGGCGCTGCTCGGTTTTCTGAGCACGCGCTACGGCATTCAGCGCGACTGGAGCCACGCGCAGTCATCGAGCCTGTCGACCGACACCCTGAACCTGCTCGGCAAGCTCGATGGCCCGGTCGAGGTGTTGTGCTACGCGCGGCCGCAGGGCGGGTTGCGCGAGGTGGTGGCCAATTTCGTCGAGCGCTATCACCGCGCCAAGCCCGATCTCACGCTGCGCTTCGTCGATCCCGACGGCGATCCCGCTGCGATGCGGGCTGCCGGCGTTTCACTCGATGGCGAAATGGATCTGCGCTACCAGGGCCGCAGCGAACGGCTGAAGGTGCTTGGTGAAGCCGAATTCTCCGGTGCCCTGCTGCGCCTGTCGCGTACCGGCGAGCGCATCATCGCGTTCCTCGAAGGCGAGGGCGAACGCGCGCCGCTGGGCAAGGCCAACGCCGATCTGGGCCAGTTCGTCGCCACGCTGGCAGCACGCGGCATGCGCGCGGTCACCTTGCCGCTGGCCAGCACGGGTCGCGTGCCTGGCAATACCGATCTGCTGGTGGTGGCCAATCCCAAAGTCGCGCTGGCGCCGGGCCTTGCCCAGGCCTTGCTCGACTATCTCGATCAAGGCGGCGCGCTGCTCTGGCTGGCCGAGCCGGATGAGCCGGCACTGGCCGATGGCGCAGGGTTGGATGCACTGGCCAAGGCGCTGGGGGTGCGCGTGCTGCCCGGCGTGGTCGTCGATGGCAGCGGCCAGGCATTCGGGTTGTCCGATCCGAGTTTCGTTGCCATTGATCATTACCCGGCGCAGGCCATCAACGATGGCTTTGCGCTGACCACGCTGTTTCCGCAGGCCGCCGCGCTGGCGCAGGTCAGCGGAGCGCCATTCGCGGCCAGGTCGCTGCTGCGCAGCAGTGCCAAGTCGTGGAACGAGACCGGCCACATTCCCAAGGCCGGCGAGCAGGCCGACACCATCGCCCAGAGCAGCGATGCCGGAGAAATTCCCGGCCCGCTCGACCTTGGCCTGGCGCTCACGCGCACCTCGCCTCGGCCCGACAAGCGCGAACAGCGCGTGGTGGTGCTGGGTGATGGCGATTTCCTGTCCAACAGCTTCCTCGGCAATGGAGGCAACCGCGAATACGGCCAGCGGATATTCGACTGGCTGCTCGGCGACGACGCGCAGATCAGCGTGCCCGACCGCAGTGCCCCCGACCGCGAGCTCAGCCTGTCGCAGTCGGCACTGACTGCGCTCGCGGTACTGTTCCTGCTCGGCTTGCCGCTGGTGCTGGTGCTGACCGGGCTGGGCCTCGCCTGGCGCCGGCGTCGGCGCTGAGACATGAGGCGGCGCACGCGCCATCTGCTGGCCATGCTCGCCATCGGCGGTGGACTGGGTGTGGCGGTGCTGCTGCAGGTGCGGCACGAGCGGGTGCAGGCGCGTGATCCGCTGACCACGATCGATCCGGCGACGCTGCATCGGCTGCGCGTGGAATGCCTGGGCTGCACAGCGCGCGTCTTCGAGCGTGTCGATGGCCAGTGGCGCATGCGCGAGCCGCAGGATGTGCGCGCCGATCAGGCTGCCGTCAAACGGCTGATCGAAATCGCCACCGCGCCGGTGCGCACCTGGCATCCGCGCGATGCCTTCGATGCGGCCAAGGTCGGACTTGCCCCGCCGCAGGCCGTGCTCACGCTCGATGGGCGGGCGCTGCGCTTTGGCGTGACCGATGCGATCGATGGCGATCGCTATGTCGACACCGGCACCGCAATCGCTCTCGTGCCGGGACGATTCACCGCCTTGCTGTTTGAACCGGCCGAGCGTGAAATCGCACGCGACGAGGCGGTGCCCGCACACTGAGACTGATGCCTCGCATCAGCATTCCACACCGGAGAAACCGCCATGGTCGAAACCTTCAATGCAAGCGCCAAGCGCAACGATGTCGTCCTGCTCAATGATGCGATGGTGACCACCGCGCTCGAACTGCCAGGCTATCGCATCGTGCGCAACATTGGCGTGGTGCGCGGCATCACCGTGCGTTCGCGCTCGATCGTCGGCAACTTTTTCGGCACGCTGCAGAGCCTGTTCGGCGGCAACATCACGATCTACACCGAACTGTGCGAACAGGCGCGCGCCGAAACCTATCGTGACATGGTCATGCACGCACGCCAGCGCAGCGCCAATGCGATCATCGGCGTGCGCTACGACGCCACCGAATTGATGGCGGGTCTCACCGAGGTGCTTTGCTACGGAACGGCAGTGGTGGTGGAGCCGAACTGATGCCGGAACGCAGATCCCGGACGCACCGTTCGACGATGACGATCACGCTTCGGCCTGAAATATCCGGCGCAGCCCTGGGCTGATTCAACGCCCAGCAAAACCGTGACGGACACCTCACTTTGGAGGTAGGATCCCCAACACATCGCCTTTTGGGGGAGGCACCATGCGCTGGATCTGCATACTGCTTGCACTCATCGTTCCTGCGCTGGCGTTGGCGCAGTCGCCTCCCAACTTCCTCTGGCTCGATGGTTTCGAGCAGTGCCCCTCGCTCCAGTCGTACTGGCCGGACCGCGACAGCGACGACTACGGCGACGCCAACTACAGCTTCGTCGGCTGCATCCAGCCGCCCGGCTTTTTCCCCGTCGTCCCCGGCGATTGCAACGATCTGAATCCCGGCATCAACCCTGCTGCGGTCGAGCAGTGCAACGGCATCGACGATGACTGTGACGGGACGAACGACGAGGGCAATCCGGGCGGAGGACAAAACTGCGACACTGGTCTTGTCGGCGCGTGCAGCTTGGGCACCCTCCAGTGCCAAGGTTCAGCTGGACTGGTCTGCGTCAGCGACACCCCTGCCTCGCCGGAAATCTGCAACGGCATCGACGATGACTGCGACGGGGCAATCGATGAAAACAACCCCGGCGGAGGACAAACCTGCAACACCGGACTTCCCGGCGTGTGCAGCGTTGGCACGATGGTGTGTCAGGGCGGGGGATTCGTCTGCGTGCCCGACAACCAACCCTGTCCATGACTGCCGACTGACCCTCGGCCCGCCCCGCCCAGGCCTGGGTTCCACCTACCGTCATCTGGTCGATCCGCAGGATCGGCTGGCTCACGCCCACGGGCGCGCCTGGCCCTGCTTGCCGCACACGCCCACGTTTTCGTCCAGCGCTTGATCGCCATCGGAACGACCGCTTCCGCGTGCGTGACGGTGGGTTTTCCAGCATCCTGCTCATCGCTTTTGCGCCAGCGCCGCACAGGTGAGCGTCGCACCGGAGGAATAGCCGATCAGCAAGGGTCGATACTGGGCCGAGATATCCGTGGCCGCGCAATCGACAAGCGCAGGTACGGATGCGAGTTGCGCGACACGCAGATCGAGCCGGCATGTCGGCGCAGGGATGGTGTGCGATTGCCGCATGCCCGGATGCCCGCGGAGCTGTGCGCGTGCTTGAGCTGGTTTGGGTGCAGCGGCACAATGGAACGGGGCGTCATCCAAAGCGGTGTGCAATGTCGGTCGACAACCAGTCCATTGCCGCGAACGCGGATACCGTGACGCTGCTGCGGGCCTGTGCGGCCGGCGATGCGAGTGCCTACGACAGGCTGTTCGCGTCGATCTACCAGGATTTGCGTCATCGCGCGCATCGATTGCGAGTCGCCCCGGACAACACCTTGTCGACGACCGCGCTGGTACACGAAACCTACCTCAAGCTGGCCGGCTCGGAAGTCGCGCCCAACGACCGGCTGCATTTTTTCGCAATCGCGGCGCGCGCGATGCGCCAGATCCTGGTCAATGCTGCGCGCGATGCAGCCGCGCAAAAGCGTGGTGGCGGTTTGGCTGCCGCCACGCTCGACGACGCGATTGCCGATGGCGGCAAGAATCCCGTGGACATGCTCATGCTGGATCAGGTCGTCGATCGACTTGGTGAGGTCGATGCACGTCTGCGCCAAGTGGTCGAGTTGCATTTTTTCGCCGGCTTGAATTTCGCCGAGATCGGCGAACTGCTGGGCATCTCCGAACGCACGGCTACGCGCGATTGGCGCGCAGCGCGTGCCGTGCTGCAGTCGGCGATGGATGAAATCACCCACGATGGCGCTTGATCTCGAACGCCGTGCACGCTTGTTGCGCGCCGCGCTGGACGTTCCGCAAGCGCAGCGCGAGGCATTCCTCGCCAGCCAAAGCGCGGACGACGCGATGCTGTTGCGCCAGTTGCTCGATCTCGATGCCTGCGACGAATTGCCGCTGGACCGCGCCATCGATCGTGCCAGCGCGGCGCTGCCGCCCGTCGACGAGGAGGCTGGCGCGAAACCGCGCTACGGCGCATGGCGGGTATTGTCGAAACTCGGCCAAGGCGGCATGGGCAGCGTGTGGTTGGCCGAACGTTCGGATGGCGGATTCCAGCAGCGCGGCGCGCTGAAGCTGCTGCGTCTGGGCACGGACAGTGCCGTCGCGCGCGCGCGCTTCGCACGCGAGCGCGACGTGCTCGCGCGCCTGGTCCATCCGGACATCGCGCACTTGCTCGATGGCGGCATCGACGAGAGCGGCCAGCCGTGGTTCGTCATGGAGTACATCGAAGGCAGCACCCTGGGCGATTGGCTCGCCGGCGGTGCGGATCTGCGCACCCGGCTGCGGTTGCTGGTTCGCCTTGCGCACGCGGTCGGCTTTGCGCATCGGCATCTGATCGTGCACCGCGATTTGAAGCCCGGCAACGTCATGGTGCGGGCCGATGGCAGTCCCTGCCTGCTCGATTTCGGCATCGCCGGCCTGCTCGATGCCGATGTCCAGGGCGTTGCGACCGTGCAACCGCTGCTGACGCCCGACTATGCCGCGCCGGAACAACTGCGGGGCCAGGCGGTCACGACGGCGGCCGACATCTACGCACTGGGCGCCATCCTGCACGAGCTCATCACCGGCAGGCGCTTCGTCGGCAGCCAACCCTCGATATCCGGCGGTACGCCATCGAGCCGCGCGACGAGCCGCAACACCGGCACGGGGCGACTGCGCGGCGACCTCAAGGCCATCGTGCAGCGGGCCACCGCCGAGGAGCCGGCACGGCGCTACGCGAGCGTCGAAGCGCTTGCCGACGATGTCGATCGATATTTGTCGGGTCGGGTCGTTACCGCGCGTCCGGACAGCCTGCGTTATCGCTTCGGCAAGCTGGTGCTGCGCAATCGCGTCGCCAGCGCATTGCTCGCGACCTGCCTGATGGCCATCCTCGCCAGCGTCGGCGCCGCGTTGTGGCAAGCGCGCGCCAAAGTGGCCGAAGCCGAACGCACGCGGCAAGCCTTGCGACAGTCACAGGCGGTACAGGATTTCATCCTCTCCCTGCTCACCGATATCGATCCGGTCGCCGGCCGTGGTGGCGATACGCCCATCCGCGCGCTGCTCGAGCCGGCCCGGCAGCGCGTGCTCGAGCGACTATCGACCGAGCCCGCCGTTGCCGCGCAAGTGCTGACCTTGATCGGCGGTGTGTACGTATCGCTGGGCCAGGCCGATGATGCGCGTCGCGCGTTGACCTCGGCGCTGGAATTCAATTCGCGCGCGGCGCAGCCTTCGTTGGCGATCGATGGCGAAGCGCGTGCGCGGCTGGCGCATTACGATTACATGGATGGCCATGCCGAAACGGCGTTGGCGCAACTCGATTCGATCATCGTGCACTTGCGCCCCGCAACGGAGCCGGAAACACGCCAATCGCTGGCCAAGGCACTCGGATTGCGCGCCCATGTTCTGCAATCGACGGGGCGCGGCGAAGACGCGCTGAAGGATCAGCGCGAGGCGCTGGCCGTGCTGCGCGCGTTGGGTGCAGATAGCGAATCCGACTATGTCGTGCTGCTCGTCGGGTATGCGGATTTGTGTGCGGCGCTCGGCAAGGCCGACGAGGCCCTGGCGGCTGCCGATACCGCGCTTGCCACGCCGTCGGTTCGCGCGCAGCGCGAGCCGGGTCTGGTCGCGGCGGCCTTCGGCGTCAAGGCACGCGCCCTGCAGGCGCTGGGTCGCAACGCAGAGGCCGAACCGCAGGCGGCAGCGACGGTTGCGCGTTTTGCGCAGGTGTACGGAATGGACAATCCGCGCACGTACTACTGGCGTTATCGGCATGCCCAGATCCTGGGCGCCCTGGAGCGACTGGATGCCGCCCAGGCCGAGATCGATGCCCTGATCGCGCATCCCGTCGAGGACGATCAACCCGTCGGGCCGGTCGCGTATGCCGTCCTTGGCGCCGAACTTGCCGTGCGTCGGCGGGCTGGCGATGCCGCCAAACGCGTCGCCGACGCCCGCGCTGCTGCCTGTGCCAACAAGGATTTTGCGACCTTTTGTGCCAAGGCGCGTGCCTTGCCCGACCCCTGAAGCCTGGCGATGGCGGGATTTTGCCCCGAAGCGTGTTTATGGATTACACGTCAATCATCGGGAGCAAGACATGATCCGTTTCTTCGCCATCGCACTGTTTGCCACCGCCAGCGTCCCCACCATGGCCGCCACGTATTGCGCCGCGGATTCGGACGGGCTGAAAACGGCCCTGCAAAGTGCGGCAGCCAACAACGAAGACAATACCATTCACCTGAGCGTCGGCACCTTTACGCCTTTCACTGCCGGCGGATTCACGTACATCTCGAACAACCCCCATGCGCTGACCCTCAGCGGCGGCTACGACACGTACCTGGGCGTGCCCTGCGGCGTGCGCGCGAAGAGCGGAGCGCCGTCGATCATCGATGGCGGGGGCAACGACCTACTGTTCAGGTTTCTCCCATTGTCCGGCTACGGTGACTTGCATCTGGAAGGCCTGGAATTTCGCCATGGCTACGGCCAGGGCAATGATGCTCCGGTCGATATCGGCAGCGGTGACTATGTCGGCAACATTACGCTCGAGCGTATCGTGGTTCGCGACAACATCGCGCCCGTGCCGGCGATCTTCGCCGGCACGAAGGGATCGATCCTTGTGCGCAACAGCGTATTCGTCGACAACACCATCATCGCCGGCTACGACAACCAGACGGCGATCTATTTCAGCAGCGCCGATAGCAATGGGATGGTCGGCGGCCTGACATTCACCGGCAACACCGTGGCCGGCAACCTCAGTCTGATCGCCGGCGGGGCGGCGCGCACCTCCCTGTACGTCAAAGACGGACCATTAGTCGTGGCCAACAGCATCTTCTGGAACAACGCTGGCGTCGATCTCGTAGTCGAGACCGACGGCGAAGCCAACGTAGAGGTCAGTTACAGCGATATCGGTGTGGTGCACTTCTTCGGTAGCCATACGACCGATCATCTTTACGACATCGATCCGCAGTTCGTGGGTGGTGGCGACTATCGCCTGTCGGCCTCCTCACCGCTGGTCGATGCCGGCAACGCCGCCGTGACGGGTGGTACGGGCAGCTACGATGCCGCCGGTCGAACACGCGTCATTGGTCAAGTCGACGTCGGTGCATACGAAGTCGACGAGATCATTTTCCGGAACGGCTTCGAATGAATCGGCTCACGCGGCCGCGAACGCCTCGCGGGTGAGGTTTTCCGGTTCGGCATCCGCACAGGCCACGTCGTCCTCGATGCGGATGCCGCCGAAGTGTCAGAAGGACGCGATTCGCCCCGGATTCCGCCGCTGGCTGTGCAAGTGGTTGACTGACGGGTCTTGCGTCGATGGGCTGACACGAGTCCGGTGGTCGGACGGATTGGGTTGCCCCATGCGCTGATCGGTGGGTGTTGGATGGAGCGGGCCGGGCATGCGATGGACGAAGGCCTGCGGTATGGTGGCCGGCATGCCGGAATTGCCTGAAGTCGAAACCACGCGGCGCGGTCTTGCGCCACATCTGCTCGGCCGCCGCGTGCTGGCGCTGGAGGTGCGTCAGCCGCGATTGCGCTGGCCGGTGGCGCGCGAATTGATCACCGACTTGCCCGGCCAGCGCATCGAAGCGGTCGAACGGCGCGCCAAGTATCTGCTGGTGCGCACTGCGGCCGGCAGCGCGCTGCTGCATTTGGGCATGTCGGGGGCCTTGCGCGTCGTGCCGGCACGCACGCCGATCGGCGCGCATGATCATGTCGACTGGCGCCTCGATTCGGGGCGCGTGCTGCGCTACACCGATCCGCGACGATTCGGATGCCAGTTGTGGCAGGCGCCGGGAACCACGCACGAGCTGCTCGAAGGACTGGGCCCCGAGCCGTTGTCGGACCAATTCGATGGCCGGGTGTTGTGGGATCGTTCGCGTGGACGCCGCGCGGCAGTCAAGGTTCTGATCATGGATCAGGCCGTGGTGGTCGGCGTCGGCAACATCTATGCAAGCGAGGCCTTGTTTGCCGCCGGCATCCATCCACGGCGTGCCGCCGATGCGGTGTCGCGGGCACGCTACGAACGCCTGGCGCGCGAGATCCAGCGCATTCTCGCCCAGGCCATCGAGTGTGGTGGCACCACCTTGCGCGACTTCATTTCCCCCGACGGCGTGCCGGGCTACTTCGAACAGGCGCTGTGGGTGTACGGCCGCGCGGGTCAGCCGTGCCGGGTGTGCGGCACGGCGATTGCGAACTGCGTGCTGGGTCAGCGTTCGACGTTCTACTGTCCGCATTGCCAGCATTGAGCGGATGTGCGCACGTCGTCAGCGCAGCGGCGGATCGGGCACATAGTGATCGGAAAACGGCTGCGGATGACGCGGCGCGACCGGGCGCGGGATGACGCCTTGTGCGATCAGATTGGCCTGGCTGTCGTAGCGGATCGTGAGCACTTCGACGGGGGTGGATTGCGCGCGCTCGAACTGGGTGTGATCGACATGCGAGTACTCGCGCTGGCCATGGCCGGTGCCCAGGCTCTCCTGGCGCATCGCGGGTGCAGCAGCGGTTCGGGCTGCGGCTGATTCGGCTTCGGCCGAAGGCGGAGCGGGCGCCGGCGCCGCATCGGCGGCGGTGCCGCGCGACTGGGCTTCGGCCTTGCGCTGAATCAGCAGCTCGCGTTCACGCCACACGGGCAGGCGCTCGGTGAACACGGCCACGCCGATGACGCCGACATTGCCCGGTCGCCCCGTGCGCGCCGCATAGCTGTTGGGCAGCGCGGTGAAGTTGAACTGGGCGATTTCATCCAGGCTCTTGCGCCAGCCGGTGATGTCGGCACTGGCGTAGGCGTCCAGGACATAGCCGGTCTGATCGGTGCTGGCGGTCGCGCCGTTGACTGCATTGACGCCATCGACGCTGAGCACGGTCAGCAGCCGGCCGCCGGTGCGATTGACCATGCGCACCGAATAGCGGTGGCCGGGAACCCCGGCCACATAAAGCTGGCCGTCGGCGGCATAGGTTGGCAGTACCTGGCCGGTGTCGCGGTCGACGATGGACAGGTTGAGCAGGGTGCCGGCGTGGGCGGGCAGGGCGGCGCTCAGGGCGAACAGGGTGGCGAGGATCCGATGACGCATCGTGGTTCTCCGGGGTGGGTTCGCGGCATTCAACGCGGCGCGGGGTGCGGCGGGGTTGCGACTGCGGTGGCTGGCACCGGGCGGGGTCTGCGTTGCGCGGCGTGGCGGTGCCGACTAGCATGGCGTGCTGCGCGTGCAGCACGACCGGCAAGCCGCCGTCCCGCAGACCCGTTCCGCGCCTGCGCTCCGTCCGCGCCATCCATCGACGACCAACACCATGCACAAACGCCGCATCCTCACCGGCATCACCACTTCGGGCACGCCGCATCTGGGCAACTACGTCGGTGCGATCCGTCCGGCGATCGCCGCCAGCCGCCGGGCCGATGCCGAGTCCTTCTTCTTCCTGGCCGACTACCACGCCCTGATCAAGTGTGGCGATCCGGCGCGCGTGCAGCGCTCGACGCTGGAAATCGCCGCCAGCTGGCTGGCCTGCGGACTCGATCCGGAAAAGGTGTTCTTCTACCGCCAGTCCGACATTCCCGAGATTCCGGAGCTGACCTGGTTCCTGACCTGCGTGACCGCCAAGGGCTTGCTCAATCGCGCCCATGCCTACAAGGCCGCGGTCGATGCCAACACGGCTGCCGGCGAGGATGCCGATGCCGGCGTGACGGCGGGCCTGTACATGTATCCGGTGCTGATGGCCGCCGACATCCTGATCTTCAACGCGCACGAAGTGCCGGTCGGGCGCGACCAGATCCAGCACATCGAGATGGCGCGCGACATTGCCCAGCGCTTCAATCACCTCTACGGCGACGAATACTTCACCCTGCCCGAGGCGCGCATCGAGGAAAGCGTGGCCACGCTGCCCGGCACCGACGGGCGCAAGATGTCCAAGAGTTACGACAACACCATTCCGCTGTGGCTGTCGGCAGCGGAACTGCGCAAGGCAATCCTCGGCATCGTCACCGACTCGCGGGTGCCGGGCGAGGCCAAGGATGCGGACACGTCGAATCTCTTTGCGATCTACCAGGCATTCGCAACGCCCGAGGAAAGTGCGGCGATGCGCGAGGCGTTCGCTGCAGGCATTGCCTGGGGCGAGGCCAAGCAGAAATTGTTCGAGCGCGTCGACGCCGAGCTGGCGCCGCTGCGCGAGCGTTACCAAAGCCTGATCGCCAGGCCGCAGCATATCGAGGCGCTGCTGCAGGCCGGCGCGCAGCGGGTGCGCGAGCGCGGCACGCCGTTTCTGACCCGGTTGCGGACTGCCGTGGGCATTCGCAAGCTGGATGCGACTGCGGAGCAGGTCGTGGCCGGTGCCGGTGGCATCGCGGACGGAGCGGTCGGCACGCCCAGGGCACTGCCGCTGCTGAAGAGCTACCGCGAGGCCGACGGCAAGTTCTACTTCAAGCTCGCCGCGGCCGATGGCGCCGTGCTGCTGCAGAGTCGTGCGTTCGAGGCGCCGAAGGAGGCCGGCCGGCTGAGCGCCGCCCTGGTCGATGCCGGCGATGACGACGTGGCGGTATCGGCGCTGCTGCAGCAGTGCATGCCGTCCGACATGCCTGCCGATGCGACCGACGCCATCGTCGCTGCCCTGGCCGTGCTCAAGGCCGACAAGCTCGCCAAGGCGCAAGCCAGGGGCGAACGCTGAATCCACCGGCCGCGCACGCAGGGCGGTGCGCGGCATTCAAGCGGGTGCAATCACCGTGTCCATTCTTCGCATGATTCTCGTGGTGCTGCTGATCCTGTACGTCGGCAGCGTGTTGCTGGTGCACTGGCGTGGTCGCGTGCGGCTGCCATTCAAGCGTCAGCTGCTCGATCATTCGGGATTCTTCGCGCCCTACAACGTGTTTGCGTACTGGTTGTCGGCGGTGCCGGCCCAGCCGTATCCGGAGCGCAGCCAGTTCGATTATCTGGACGTGCTGCGCGAGCACTGGCGCGAGATCCGCGACGAGGCGATGCACTTGTTCGACGAGGGTTACATCCGCGCCGCCGAAAAGCACAACGACGCCAGTTTCGCCTCATTTTTCAAGGCGGGATGGAAGCGCTTTTACCTCACCTGGTATGGCGCCCCCCTGAGCTCGGCGCAGGCGCTGTGTCCGAAGACGGTGGCGCTGGTGCAGTCGATTCCGCAGGTGAAGGCCGCGATGTTTGCGCTGCTTCCTCCTGGCGCCAAGCTCAACCCGCACCGCGACCCGTTTGCCGGTTCGCTGCGCTACCACCTCGGACTGGCCACGCCGAATGCGGAAACCTGTCGCATCATCGTCGATGACCAGCCGTATGTGTGGCGTGACGGCGAAGACGTGGTGTTCGATGAAACATACGTGCACTGGGCCGAAAACCGCAGCGACACCACGCGCGTGATCCTGTTCTGCGATGTCGAGCGGCCGCTGCATACGCCGCTGATGCGTGCCATCAACCGCAACGTGAGCCGCGTGCTCGGTCAGGCCACGGCGACGCAGAACATCGGCGGCGAGCGGGTCGGTGCGATCAACCGGCTGTACGCGCTGGCACATCTGGCCGGTGAGCAGCGCAAGCGGTTCAAGCGCGCATTCCCGCGCCTGTACCACGGCATTCGCATCGTGCTGCCGCTGCTGCTGCTGCTGTGGCTGCTGCACCCCTGGCTGCCGCAGGCGCCGTGGACCACGCACTGGACGATCCGCTGAGCCGGATCACGCCCGGTCGTCGAGAGCGTGTCGCATCACGGCCAGCCCGGGTGGGCCGGCCGTGCAGGCAAAGTTGGCGGGAACTCAGGCGGCGGCGCGTTCGCCGCGGGGGTTGCGCCAGGCGGCGATCAAGTCGTCCTGGCGCTTCAGGGCGGCGGCCAGATGGCGCTCCTTGACGTGGCCGTAGCCGCGGATCTGTTCGGGAATCGAGGCGATTTCCGCGGCCAGCGCAAGATTGTCGGCATTGAGCGACGCCAGCAGCTCGTCGAGTGTGCGCTGATAGTCGGCGATCAGCCGGCGCTCCATCCTGCGCTCGGCGGTGTAGCCGAAGATGTCCAGTGCGCTGCCGCGCAGGCCGCGCATCCGGGCCAGCAGCTTGAAGGCCTTGAACACCCACGGGCCATACTCGGCCTTCTTCAACCTGCCTTCGGCATCGCGCTTGGCGAACAGCGGCGGCGCCAGGTTGAAGTGGATCTTGTAGTCGCCGTCGAAGGTGTCCTTGATGCGCTGCTCGAAATCGCCGCTGGTGTACAGGCGCGCGACTTCGTACTCATCCTTGTAGGCCATGAGCTTGAAGGCATAACGCGCCACTGCTTCGGTCAGGCGCATGGAGTCCCGCGCCACGGCCTGTTCGGCGCGGCGCACCTTGTCGACCAGTGACTGATAGCGCGCCGCGTAGGCGGCATTCTGGTAGTCGGTGAGAAAGGCGACGCGCCGTGCGATGCGTTCGTCGAGCGAACCACTGAGCGTGGTGTCGTCGAGGGCGGCGGCATTGCCTGTGCTGCTGGCGCGTCGCGTGGGCAGGGCCAGCGGAATCGCCCCCGATGGCGTGTGCGCCTGCGGCAGGCCGGCGGCCTTGCGCACGGTGGCCATGTCGTATGCCGCCATGCGACCCCAGTTGAAGGCGGTCTTGTTCATTTCCACGGCGGCGGCGTTGAGCTCGATGGCGCGCAGCAATGCGTCGAGCGAAAGCGGTACCCAACCCTTCTGCCAGGCGTAGCCGAGCATGAACAGGTTGGCGGCGATGGTATCGCCGAGCAGGGCGGTGGCCAGCTCGGTGGCATCGAGCAGGTCGGGCGAGGCGCCATCGAGCGCCGTCTTGACCGCGTCGATGATGCCTTGCGCGGGAAACTGCAGGTCGGGCTTGGTGGTGAACGTGCCGGGCATGGCTTCGTAGGTGTTGAGCACCACGCGCGAGCGGTCGGCGCGGATCTTGGACAGTGCCCAGTAATCGTTGACCACGACCATGTCGCAGCCGAGCACGAGATCGGCCTCGCCCGCGGCAATGCGCACGGCATGGATGTCGTCGGGTGTCCGGGCGATGCGCAGGTGGCAGGTGACCGCGCCGCCTTTCTGGGCCAGGCCGGTCTGGTCGAGCACCGTGCCGCCCTTGCCTTCCAGGTGCGCGGCCATGCCGATCAGGGCGCCGATGGTGACCACGCCGGTGCCGCCGATGCCGGTGACGAGGATGTTCCAGGGACGGCTCAGGTCGCTGGCGAACTGCGGCGCGGGCAGCAGCGAGAAGTCGACTTCGCCCTTGCCTTTCTTTTTCCGCAGCCCACCGCCGTGCACGGTGACGAAGCTCGGGCAGAATCCCTTCACGCAGGAGAAGTCCTTGTTGCAGCCGGACTGGTCGATTTCGCGCTTGCGGCCGTACTCGGTGTCCTTGGGCAGCACCGAGACGCAGAACGATTGCTCGCCGCAGTCTCCGCAGCCTTCGCAGACCAAGGTGTTGATGAAGGTGCGCTTCTTGGGATCTTCGAGCTTGCCGCGCTTGCGACGGCGGCGTTTTTCGGTGGCGCAGGTCTGGTCGTAGATCAGCACGCTGACGCCTTCGACTTCGCGCAGGCGCTTCTGCACCGCATCGAGTTCGTCGCGGTGGATGAACTCGACGCCGGCCGGGAAGATCTCGGGACGCGACCACTTTTCGATGTCGTCGCTCATCACGATGATCGTCTGCACGCCCTCGCTGCGCACCTGATGGGCGATGTCGGGCACGGTCAGCGTGCCGTCGACCGGCTGGCCACCGGTCATCGCCACCGCGTCGTTGTAGAGGATCTTGTAGGTGATGTTGACCTTGGCCGCGATCGACTGGCGGATCGCCAGCGATCCGGAATGGAAATAGGTGCCGTCACCGAGGTTCTGGAACACGTGCCTGGTTTCGGTGAAGGGCGCCTGGCCGCACCAGGTCACGCCTTCGCCGCCCATCTGGGTGAAGGTGTCGGTGCGCCGGTCCATCCAGGTGACCATGTAGTGGCAGCCGATGCCGCCCAGCGCGCGCGATCCTTCGGGAACCTGGGTCGAGGTGTTGTGCGGGCAGCCCGAGCAGTAGTGCGGCACGCGCGGAAAATTGGCGCGCGGCAGGGTGAGTTCCTTTTCCTTGGCCTGGATCCAGGCCACGCGGGCCTGGATCGCCTCGCTGGTAAAGAAGCGCGCCAAGCGCTTGGCGATGACCAGCGCGATCATGGCCGGCGTCAGCTCATTGGTCGACGGCAGGATCCACTGGCCTTCCTCGTCGTACTTGCCGACCACCGAGGGCCGCGTGTGGTGATCCCAGTTGTACATGTATTCCTTCATCTGCGATTCGATGAAGGAGCGCTTTTCCTCGACCACGATGATGTCTTCGAGGCCGCGGGCGAAATCGCGGATGCCGACCGGCTCCAGCGGCCAGGTCATGCCGACCTTGTAGACGCGGATGCCGATGTCGCGCGCCATCTCGGCGCTGATGCCCAGGTATTCGAGGGCCTGCAGTACATCGAGATAGCTCTTGCCGGTGGTGACGATGCCGAGTCGCGCCTTCGGCGAGTCGAGCACCACCTTGTCGATGCGATTGGCTCGCGCAAATGCCTGCGATGCCTGCACGGCGTACTGGTGCAGGCGCATTTCCTGGTTGAGCGGCGGATCGGGCCAGCGGATGTTGAGGCCGCCGTCGGGCAAGGCGAAGTCCTCGGGCATCACGATGTCGAGCTGGTGCGGATTGACGTTGACGCTGGCACTCGATTCGACCGTTTCGGCAATCGTCTTGAAGCCGACCCAGCGACCGGTGAAGCGGCTCATCGCCCAGCCGAGCATGCCCATGTCGAGGATGTCCTGCACGCCGGCCGGATTGAGCACCGGCATCATCGCGCTGACGAATTCGAGCTCCGAGCCGTGCGGCAGGGTCGAGCTGCGGCAGGCGTGGTCATCGGCCGCCAGTGCGAGCACCCCCCCCAGACGCGACGTGCCGGCCGCGTTGCCATGCTTGAACACGTCGCCGCAGCGATCCACGCCCGGCCCCTTGCCGTACCACATGGCGAACACGCCATCGTACTTGGCGCCGGGGAACAGGTTGGCCTGCTGCGTGCCCCACACCATCGTCGCGCCGAGATCCTCGTTGAGTCCCGGGGTGAACTCGATGTTGGCCGCCGCCAGATGCTTCTTGGCCTTCCACAATTCCAGGTCGAGTCCACCCAGCGGCGAGCCGCGATAGCCGGACACGAAGCCGGCGCTGTTCACGCCGGCGGCGCGATCACGCATCTGCTGCATCAGCGGCAGGCGCACCAGTGCCTGCACACCGGACAGATAGATGCGTCCCTCGCTGCGCGTGTACTTGTGTTCGAGGGTGTATTCGCGGTCGATGGCAGGAGCGAGTCGGGTGGCGGGGACGGACATGGCGGCTACCGGCAGGTGGCGGGGAAAAGCCCGAAATTGTAGCAGGGTGGGCGTTTTGGCCGGTTTTGCCGCGCCGCCGATGCCTTGCGTGCCTTTGCTCGCCTGCTCTAGTCTCGCGCGTTCAGGCGGCGCCGGCGCGCCGGGGGGAGCGGTTCATGCTTGATGCCTTGGGGCATATTGCCTTTGGTCTGTTCGGCCTTGCCATGTTGATCGGCATTGCCTGGGTGTTTTCCAACAACAAGCGGGCAGTGGACTGGAAGCTGGTCGGCACCGGCGTGATGCTGCAGATCCTGTTTGCCGCGATCGTGCTCAAGCTGCCGCTGGGCCGCGACGTGTTCGACGCCATCGCCAGCGGTTTCGTCAAGCTGCTCGATTACGTCAACGTCGGTTCGGCGTTCATCTTCGGCAGCTTCATGGACATCAACAAGTTCGGCTTCGTGTTTGCCGTGCAGGTGCTGCCGACGATCATCTTCTTCGCCTCGCTGACTGGCGTGCTGTATCACCTGGGCGTGATGCAGAAGATCGTCAAGGGCATGGCCTGGGTGATCACCAAGGTGATGCGCGTGTCGGGCGCCGAGACCACCAGCGTGTGCGCCAGCGTGTTCATCGGCCAGACCGAGGCGCCGCTGACCATCAAGCCCTACATCGAGCGCATGACCCAGTCCGAGCTCATGACCGTGATGATCGGCGGCATGGCGCACATCGCCGGCAGCGTGATGGCGGCCTATGTCGGCCTGCTCGGCGGCGAAGATCCGGTGCAGCGGCAGTTCTTCGCCAAGCACCTGCTCACCGCCAGCATCATGGCCGCACCGGCCACGCTGATGCTGGCCAAGATCCTGGTACCCGAAACCGAGCAGCCGCTCACGCGCGGCACGGTCAAGCTCGAAGTGGAAAAGACCACCGCCAACGTCATCGACGCCGCCGCCACCGGCGCAGGCGACGGCCTGCGCCTGGCGCTCAACGTTGGCGCCATGCTGCTGGCCTTCATCGCCCTGATCGCGCTCATCAACGGCCCGATCCAGTGGCTGGGCAGCCACGCCTGGGGCGGTGATCCGGGCGCCACGTTCAACGCCTGGCTGTCGGCACGCGCTGGCCATCCGGTGGAATTTTCCCTGCAGACGATCTTCGGCTGGCTGCTGGCCCCGATCGCCTGGCTGATCGGCGTGCCGTGGCAGGACGCGACCCTGGTCGGCAGCTTCATCGGCCAGAAGGTCGTCATCAACGAATTCGTCGCCTATGTCGACATGTCCAAGAACCTGTCGCAGCTGACCAAGGAAAGCCAGCTGATCGCCACCTACGCGTTGTGCGGCTTCGCCAACTTCTCGTCGATCGCAATCCAGATCGGCGGCATCGGCGGACTGGCGCCGAACCGGCGCGCCGACCTCGCCCGCTTCGGCTTGCGCGCGGTGCTCGGCGGATCGCTGGCCACGTTCATGACCGCCACCATCGCCGGCGTGCTCGAACAGCTGTAGGCCATGGGCACGCCTCGCGTCGTCGTCGTCGGCAGTTACAACCAGGACTGCGTGTGGCGGGTCGAGCGTGCGCCGCAGGCCGGCGAGACCGTGCGCGGCCACGACTTCGCCAGCGCGCACGGCGGCAAGGGCTTCAACCAGGCCGTGGCCTGCGTCCGCCAGGGCGTGGCCACTACCTTCATTGCCGCCGTCGGCGAGGATGCGGCCGGCGAAGCGGCGCGGCATTGCGCCGCCCGCGAAGGCATCGATGCGTGCTGGCAGCAATCGACGGCCGCCACCGGCAATGCCTGCATCCTCGTCGAATCCGCGGGACAGAACCGCATCGTCGTGGCGCTGGGCGCCAACGAAAATCTGGCTGCGGCCTTCGTGCAGGCGCAGGCGGCGGCGTTCGCACAGGCGCAGGTTCTGCTCACCCAGCTCGAAAACAACCTCGATGCGACGCGTGCGGCATTGGCCACGGCAACCGCGCATGGCCTGCTGCGCATCCTCAACCCGGCACCCGTACATGCCGGACTCGATGCAGCACTGCTCGCCCAGGTCGATCTGCTCACGCCCAACGAAAGCGAATTCGCATTGCTGCTGCAGCGGTTGACCGGCACCACGATCGATGCCGATGCGCTGGCGCGGCTCGACGATGCGCGCTTGCACGAGTTGGCGCGACGCCTGGGCGTGGGCAGCCTCATCCTCACCCTCGGCGCCCAGGGTTGCTTTGTCTCGCACGGCGCGACGAGTCGCCTGCGCGACGAGGCAACGTATTACCGCATCCCTGCCGAAGCGGTCGAAGTGGTCGACACCACGGGCGCGGGAGATGCGTTCTCGGGCGCGCTGGCGTCCAGTCTGGCCCGCTGGCCGCAGCGGCCGCTGCGGGACGGCGTCGTGCATGCCAACCGCTGCGCGGCGTTGTCGACCCAGGCGCGCGGTGGTGCCGCGGCGATGCCGACCTTCGATGCGCTGACGGCGCGGTTCGGCGCGACCTGAGCGAACGGCGCGGATCAGTGCCCGCGCGGCAGGGAACGCTGTGCGCGGCGTTCCCGATGCGCGCGCAGTCGCAGCACGCGGCGTTGTGCGCCGCGCCACAGCAGCCACAGAACCAGCGCGAGCACGAGCACCGCCGCCGCGATGAGCACGCCTTGGCTGCGATGCACCGCGGCGAGCAGCCATTCGCGGCGCTCCGCACCGAAGTAGCCGACCCACACCCACCACGGCACCGAGATCAGCGCGGCCAGGCCATCGAGGGCGAGAAAGCGCCAGTACGACACGCGGTGCGTCATGCCCGCGGTGAGAAACACCGCGGTGCGCAGGCCGGGCAGGAAGCGGGCGATGAACAGCATGCGATTGCCGTAGCGGTCGAACTTGGCCTGCACGCGCGCATAGCGACGCGGCGTGAGCACGCGCGACACCCATTTCAGGCGGCGCGCCCGCAGGCCGAAATGGTGTCCGATCAGGAACACCACCGAATCGCCGACCAGCACGCCGGCCAGGCCGACCAGGATCATCAGGCGCAGATCGGCATAACCGAGACCGGCGATGATGCCGCCGGCCACCAGCGAGATGTCCTCGGGAATCGGCACGCCCAGGCCGCACACGATCAGGATCGCAAACAGCGCGACGTAACCGTTTTCGATGAACAGGCGGATCAGGGGGTCGAGCAGGGACATCGGGCGATCGAGAATGGTTCCAGACGCAAGTGTACGTTGTGCGCTGCGCGGCAAGCGATGCCCCGCGTATGATCGCGGCGGGCGGCATGGCGCCGCGGTGAGGCGAGAATGATCCCGCGCTGGATCCTGCTGCTCACATCGGTGGTGTACGTGGGCGGCCTGTTCGCACTGGCCTATTACGGCGATCGCCGCCCCTCGGGCGCCGTGCGCCCGTGGCTGCGCCCGGTCGTCTACAGCCTCACCCTGGCGGTGTACTGCTCGTCATGGACGCTGTATGGCGCCGTCGGCACGGCGGCGCGCGATGGCCTGGCCTACCTGCCGATCTACATCGGCCCGATCCTGCTGTTCGTGGTCGGTTTCGGCCTGTTCGAACGCCTGGTGATCGTGGCCAAGGAGCGACGCATCACCTCGATTGCCGATTTCATCGGCTCGCGCTTCGGCAAGTCGCATGCGCTGGGCGCATGGGTCACGCTGATTGCGATCATCGCGGTGGTTCCGTACCTGGCCCTGCAGCTCAAGGCCGTGGGCATGAGTTTCGACGTGCTGGCCGGCGTGCCGGCGAAGACGACGATGCTGAGCGACACGACGCTGTATGTCTCGCTGATGCTGGCCGCGTTTGCGATCCTGTTCGGCACGCGCGGCATCGATGCCAGCGAGCATCACCGTGGCATGATGCTGGCGATCGCCGCCGAGTCGCTGGTCAAGCTGCTGGCCTTCATGGCGGTCGGCCTCTACGCATTCAGCCACAGCAACGGCAACTGGGATGCCTTCGGCAAGCCATTTGCGGCGGCGCTGAACGAAGGGTTGCCGCGCGATTTCCTTGCCCAGAGCGTGCTCGCCTTCATCGCCATCCTGTGCCTGCCGCGGCAGTTCCAGGTCGGCGTGGTCGAGTGCGAGCATGTCGCGGACGTGCGCCCCGCACGCTGGCTGTTTTCGGCGTACCTCGCGTTGATCAGCCTGTTTGCGCTGCCGATCGCCTACAGCGGTGCGCTGGCGGCGCAGGGACATGCCGTCAGTCCCGACGCCTATGTGCTGTGGCTGCCACTGGCCAATGGCGATGGTTTGTTTGCAGTGCTGGCTTATCTGGGCGGATTCTCCGCGGCAACCGGCATGGTCATCGTGGCCTCGGTGGCGCTGGCGACGATGATCAGCAACGAGCTCGTCATGCCGCTGCTGCTGCGCATCCGTGCCTTGCATCTGGAGCAGCGTGCGGATCTCTCGGGCATCGTGCTCGGCGTGCGCCGGATCGCCATCGTGGCCCTGGTGCTGCTCGCCTTTGCCTACTATCGAGCCAGCACGCAAAGCCAGAACCTGGCGGCGATCGGCCTGCTGTCGTTTGCCGCGGTGGCGCAGTTTGCACCGGCGATCGTGGTTGGGCTGTATTGGCGCAGCGCCAGTCGCATGGGCGTAATCAGCGGTCTGCTCGCCGGCTTCGCGCTGTGGGGCTACACCCTGCTGTTGCCGACACTGGCGCATGCGGACTGGTTCGATGCCGGCTGGATCGAAAGCGGGCCCTTCGGCATCGCCTGGCTGCGGCCGCATGCGCTGTTCAACCTTACCGGCTGGGGGCCGCTCACGCATTGCACGTTCTGGTCGCTGCTGATCAATGCCGCCCTGCTGGTGCTGGTGTCGCTGCGCCTGCGCCCGGGAGTCGACGAGCGTCTGCGCGCGGCTGCATTTCTCGATCCCGAATTGATGCGTCCGCTGGCCAACGAATGGCGTGGACGCGTGCGCGTGGCCGATTTGCGCGCGATTGCCGAGCGCATCGTCGGTGAGCGCAGCGTGGCACGGACATTCGCCATGCACGCGCAGGCCACCGGCAACGATGTGCGCAACGAGGCCTATGCCGACCGCGCACTGGTGCAGCAGGTCGAACGTCTGCTGGCCAGTGCGATCGGTGCTGCCTCGGCGCGGCGCATGCTGACCAGCGCGCTGCGCGGCACCGGCCTGGATCTGTCCGAGGCCGTGGCCCTGCTCGACGAAGCCTCGCAGGAGCTGCGCTTCAACCGCGCGCTGATGGCGGTCACCTTCGAGAACATGATGCAGGGCATCAGCGTGATCGATGCCGATCTGCGCATCGTCGCCTGGAACCGGCGCTATCTGGATTTCTTCGATTACCCGGAAGGCTTCATCTACGTTGGCCGTCCGGTGGCCGACCTCATACGCCACAATGCCGAGCAGGGATTGCTCGGAGCGGGGGAGGTCGAGCGGCAGGTGCGTGACCGGTTGCGCCATCTGCGCAGCGCGCAGCCGCATATCTTCCTGCGCACGCGCGCCGATGGCCGGGTGGTGGAAACGCGCGGCGATCCGCTGCCCGATGGCGGCTATCTGACCACGTTCACCGATGTCACCGCCTACAAGCATGCCGAGCAGGCGTTGATCGAGGCCAACGAAACCCTCGAACAGCGCGTCGAGCAGCGCACCCACGAATTGTCCGAGGCGCTGGCCGCGCAGGAGCAGGCCAAGCGCCTGGCCGAGGCGGCAAACCTGTCCAAGACGCGCTTCCTCGCCGCGGCCAGCCACGATCTGTTGCAGCCGCTCAATGCCGCGCGCCTGTTCACCTCGGCGTTGCGCCAGCAGCCGGCGCTGGATGCCGAGTCCGCGCGCCTGGCCGAGCGCATCGACACCGCATTCAAGACCGCTGAGGAATTGCTCGATGCCCTGCTCGAAGCCTCGCGTCTGGACGCCGGAAAATATCGCGCCGAAGTGAGCGCGGTTGCGCTGGCCGAAGTCATCGAGCCGCTGCGGCATCAGTTTGGAGTGCAGGCGGCTGCCCGCGGATTGCGGTTGCGCTTTGCCCGCACCGCGCATTGGGTGCGCACCGATCCGCAGCTGCTGCGGCGCATCCTGCAGAACTTTCTGGCCAATGCGCTGCGCTATACGCGCGTGGGCAGCGTCATGCTGGCAGTGCGGCGTGCCGGCACCGGAGGCTTGCGCATCGAGGTGCGCGATTCGGGACTGGGCATTTCCGAGCAGCAGCAACAGGTCATCTTCAACGAATTCCACCGCGGCGTGCAGGCCTCCCCGTGGGGCGAGAAAGGCCTGGGCCTGGGGCTGGCGATCTGCGAGCGCATTGCGCGGCTGCTCGGCCACCGGCTCGATGTGCGCTCCCGGCCACAGCTCGGCAGCGTGTTCTCGATCGAAGTGCCGCGGGCCGAGGCAGTGCGCGTGCCACGCGCCACGATCCGCGAGATCCTGCCAGCGACGGGATTGGTCGACGACTTGCATGTGCTGTGCATCGACAACGACGCGGCGATCCTCGATGGCATGACCACCCTGCTTGGCCAGTGGGGCGTCGGTGTCGACCGCGCCGGCGGCATCGACGAGGCGCTTGCTGCGGTAGCGCAGCGTCGTCCGGATCTCATCCTCGCCGACTATCACCTGGACGGCGGAGAGAATGGCCTCGACGCCCTGGAGCAGACACGCGCCGCCTGCGAACTGCCGCCGCCCGGTGCGCTGCTGACCGCCGACCATGGCGTCGAGCTGCTCGTGCAGGCACGCAAGGCCGGGTATGCCGTGCTGCACAAGCCGATCCGCCCGGCCGCGCTACGCGCGTTGATCGCCCAGCTTGGACGCCGCTCGCGCAGCGCGGTGGCGTCTCCCAACCCGGACGCCTGAGCCGGCACGCAGGCGGAGCCTGGGTACGGGCGGAGGAAGTCATGGCGTCATGGCGTTGCCGCGCAAGGCATCGAGCTGCGCCGTGAGCGCGGTTTCGAACGCCGTTCCGGTGGTGCGCAGCGCATTGAGCCGGTCGCGTCCCCAATGCAATGCGATCGTGCCTTCATGCAGCAAGGCGATGCCGTCGGCCCAATGTTCGGCAATGTCGAGCGCGTGCGTGGCCAGCAGCACGCCGCAGCGACCGGCATCGACGCGTGCGCGCAGGTGGCGTTTGAAGCGCAGGGCGCTACCCGGATCGCCGAGCAGTGCGATCAAGGCGCCAACTTTTTGCCGCGTTCCATACGATATCAGCGCGACCGCCTCGTCGAGCCATGGGGCAAGCCCCAGCGACTGCAC
>WBZO01001475.1_pt1 | contig 36688 bp, 30 predicted proteins | sample 5204261 | NCBI WGS metagenome assembly WBZO01 (sample SAMN12412400, study PRJNA552823) | activated sludge metagenome | isolation source: activated sludge from anammox sidestream of wastewater treatment plant... | place: USA: North Carolina | collected 2017-09
TGTCATACGCATAGGCGATCGGCTCCAGGCCCGTGACTTGCTCCTGCATCACCCGCCCTTTCGCATCGAGCGTCACCGTGCTGGTGCGTCCCGCGGGCGTGGTGGTCGTGAGCGTCTTGGTGGCCTGGGTAAAGACGCTCTGGTAGGATCGCCCATTGATCGTGAGCGTATCGGTCTGCGTGGCGAGCGTCAATGGATCGTTTGGATTCGTCAGCGTGACCGACCGGGACGAGGTCAAGGTGGAGGTCAGGGCCGCGGGCGTCTGGACGGTCAACGACTTCAGCAGCGGCGCCTGCATCCCAAAACGCGGATCCGGCCCTTCTACCTGCGTGGTCACGGTCCCGTCAGGGGCGGTGAGCGTCGTCGTCCCGTCGGTCTTGCGCACCGAAGTGGTCAGCAGCCCGCTCGGTTCGGTCACTTTCCGTCGGAGATCACCGATGGGCAGATTCTCCACTTGATAGGCCGTCGCACGGTTCAGCGCGGTGGAGAGGTTCACCGTCCAGCCGGTGGGTTGTTCCGTCCTGGCAAGTGCCTTGAACCCGGTCGCGGGATCTTGATCCTTGATCAACCGGCCTTGGGCATCATAGGTCAAGGTGTGCAAATTGGTCCGCGGGTCTTTCAGTGTGGCGAGCAACCCGCCGGCGGAATAGGTGAGCTCCGTCTTCTCTCCGTTCGGGTTCGTGATAGAGGCCAAGTAGCCGTTGCCTTCGAGCGTGAGGGGCGTGCGCTGGCCGCCCGGCGCCACAATGGCCGTCGGCGTATTGCCGGAGCGCTCGATCGTGGTCACTTTGCCGTCGGCATCGGTGACCGTGCTGAGTCGGCCTGTCGCATCGTAGCCGAATTGATAACGAAGGGCGTTGGTCAGGACATCCACGGTCTGCAGATGGCGACCGGTGGGATCGAAGACATAGAGTTCCGTTCCGTCGGGACTGGCGAGGACGATTTGCCCGCCCGAGAAGTCCGGGAGCGCCGGGGCCACGCGACGGACCCGATTACTCTGGTGATCGGCCACATAGAGGTCGTTGCGCAATCCGAGCGCCACCCCGCGCGGTTCATTGAACAGGGCCGCGGTGCCCGGGCCGCCATCCCCGCCGACGCCCGCCGTGCCGGTGCCCGCGAGGGTCATGATGATCCCGTCCGGGCTCACGCGGCGCACCCGCTGGTTGAACGTGTCGGCAATATAGAGGCTCCCGTCGGCACCCACTTTGACATCGAGGGGAAAATTGAGCGACGCTCCCGTGGCTGGTCCGCCGTCGCCGTTGTAGGCGTTGGTCCCGTTGCCCGCGACCGTCGTGATGATCCCGTCAAGGCCGACACGGCGAATCCGGTGGGACTGATCGTCGGCAATGTACAAGGTCCCGTCCGGCCCAATGGCGATGCCGGACGGCGTGGAAAGGTTGGCCGTCGTGGCGAGTATGCCATCACCGTTGTACCCCCATGTGCCCGTGCCAGCCACGGTGGTGATGATGCCATCTGGTCCAACCCGACGCACCCGTTGACCCGTTCCATTGCTGGGCACCACACCATTTTCACTGACGTACACACTCCCATCAGGTCCGATGGCCAGCCCATACGGACGATTCAGTTGCGCAGCGGTCGCTGGCCCCCCGTCACCGCTGAAGCCGGCCGTGCCGGTCCCCGCGACGGTCGTGATGATTCCCGTTGGGCTCACCCGCCGCACGCGATGGTTGGAAAAGTCTGCAATATACAGATTGCCGTCGGCGCCACGCGCGAGCCCGATCGGAAAATTGAGCTGCGCGGCGGTCGCGGGGCCGCCATCGCCGCCGAAGCCGGCCGTGCCGGTCCCCACCACCGTCGTAATCGTCCCGAGAGGGCTCACGAGGCGAATGCGGTTGTTCAGCGTATCCGTGACGAAGTAACTGCCATCCGGATTGGGGACGACCGCATAGGGTCGGTTGACCTGCGCGCTCGTCGCAGGCCCGCCATCCCCGCTGAAGCCTCCACTGCCGGTCCCAACGGCCGTCATCATGACTTGATTCAAATTGTCCGCGAGGATCTGCTCGCCCGTGCCTAAATACAGGGTTCGCGTGTATGGGATATAGCTATGATGGGCCGTGAGACTCCAGCCCCCGAGGGCCGTGGCCGGGGCCACTTGCCAAGTCCCGAGTGTGTCGGTGTAGCTTTGGAAGACCGCCTCTTCACCAAACGGTCCACCATGTGCTTTGACAAAGGCGCCATCGGGGAACCGGCCGAAGGCCTGTTGCGAGGCTAATGGCCAGCCATACACGCGTGGGGCGATATACCCGATGTTCACCAACGCCGGCTGGGGGCCTTGGACCACTCGCCCGTAGGCATCGAGTCCATCCCACACAAAGCTGTAGGTTTGGTTGGGTGCTGGGGGAAAACTCAAGGAGAACTCCCGGCCTGCCACGGTAATCTCGACGTCGATCCGTGTCAGTTGCGACGGTACAGTGGCACCACTGACCGGAATCAGCAGGCTGTAAGCGTCCTTGCGCCCAGGTACCCGATTGCTTTGATACTGCAGGCTCAAAGGTGTACCGGTCAGAGCGATTGATTCCCCCAACACTTGGGTCTCACACGAGATGATCGAGGCAGTCTGTTGGCACGGATCTTTGGGATCTTGCTTCTTCGCGGGCGGTGGATTGGGGCGCATACCTAACGCAATGGCCCACCCATTGAAGTCCCAGGTGGAGAAGTGATCGATGGGAATCCGCCACAGCGTCGCGTTGACGGGGTAGAGGGTCGCCAGTTGTTGCCGCTCGCCAGCGGTAATGCCGAGCCCCGCGTCGGCGGTGCCGTCCCCGTTGGTATCCACATCGGCAAGGCCGCCGGTCACACTCACAATCTTGATCACTTGGCCGTTTGTTGAGGCGAGCCATTGCGCTTTCACCGAGTCGTAATAGCCCGAGGGAATCTGGGCTCCGACTGGAACGCTCAAAAAGTTTTCGAGGTAGCTGATGATCGGCTGGCTGAACTGGACGGTGTTCGCCCCCGCGGTCAGGGCCTCGTCCACGCTGTACTCGACTGCGTAGGTGTAGGCGCTTTGGGGAGGCAGCAGGGCCGGCATGGCCTGCGGCCCGGTGGGCCCCACGGTGTATTCGGTGGCACGCACACTCAGCGTGGTGATGGGCTGGGTGCTTCCGCCGGGAAGCACCAGGTTCGCCGTAGTCCCTGGGGAGAATACCAAGGTCGCCTGGCGCGTGCCGGACGCATCCGTCATCACCGTCCCACGCGCCACTTGAACCGTCGGTTGCGTCAGCGCGACCGTGGTCACTTGGGCATCCAGCGGCACCATGATAATCGTGGGCGCCATGACGAATTGTTGCCAGGGCACTTGGACCTGACGCTGGACGGATAAGGAGCCCGGTTTTGCATAGTTCAGCGTCAGCGATTGCCCCCCGTTGACCGCGAGATCAAACATCCCATCCGGCCGCGTCACTGTCTGACCGAATTCGGGATGATTCAGCACGGTCACGGTGACGCCAGGGAGTGGGAATCCATCACGCGTTTTGACCTGGCCTCGCACCACCGCCGCCTGCTGTGCCTTGATCGTCCCCGACAGCACGCCTGTTTGGATGGGTGTGGCGCCGCTGTATAAGAAGGCGGTGGAGTCTGCCAACGACGTGGGGACCGTGGGATTGATGGGCGGTGCCACGGTGGCCGGATCGGGCGGCGGTGTGGCCCCTCCGGTACTCGCAATGACACGCACGGTGCCCGTTCCTGAGACGGTCGCGAGCGTCCCCGTCACCGTGGCGGTGCCGAGGGCGACGCCTTGCGCCTGGCCTGTCGTATTCACGGTCACGGCGCTCGTGTTGGAGCTGGACCAAGCCGTCAGACTGGTGACGTCCGTCGTACTCGCATCACTGAACGTCGCCGTGGCACGGAACGTCAGACTCTGCCCCTGTTCGAGCGTGGCCTGCGTGGGGGTGACGGCCAGTGCCGTGAGACCAATGACCGTGAACGGGGTCGCGCTCTGCGTCATCCCGCCGCTGGTCGTCACGGCGATCAGGCCCGTCGCAGCGCCCACGGGGACTTTGACGATCACTTGCGTGCCGGTTGCGGATTGCACCGGCGCCGACACGCCACCGATCGTGACCTGATTCCCCGCAGGATTGGGATCGAAGTTGGTGCCGGCAATCGTGACGAACTGGCCGAGCTTGCCGGACGTCGGTGAGAAGCTGAGATTCACCGGGGGGCCGTTGAGTGTGACCGTCAGCCCCAGCGAGGCCGGGAGGCGACCGGGGGCGGAGGCGTTCACCGTGAGGGAACCGATGACGGCGCCGCTTGCGACGACCGAGGCACTAGTGCCGCTGGGTGGAATCGTCACGCTGCTCGCCATCGTGACCTGCCCCGCGCCGGTCTGCGTGAAGGTGACCAGCAGACCGCTCGGTCCCGCCGGCGCAGCGGACGTCACGGTGAGGGTGACGGCCGTGCCGACCGGAATCGTCGTCGCGGTAGCAGAGAGCGAGAGCGCCGGCGGGGTTTGGACCGTTAGCGTGGTCTCGCCCGAGACTGGACCGATAGACGTGGTGACCGTGGCGCGAATGGTCGTGGTGCCGACGGCGAGGGCCGAGGCGAACCCGGTACTGCTGATCGAGGCGACGGTGGTGTTGGTCGAGAGCCAGGTCACCTCGCTGCCGAGCGTCTGACTCGTCCCGTCCGTCATGATGCCGGTGGCCGTGAAGGCCACGGTCTCACCGACAAAGACGGTCGGCGCCGCCGGATCGACAGTGATCGACTCCACTTCCGGCGCCGTCACAATGACCTGAGCCGTCGCCTGGCTGCCGTTAAGCGAGGCCGTGATCGTCGCCTGGCCTTCCGTCTGGGTCGGCACTGGGAACGAGGCCGTGAGTTGCCCAGCGGCGACGGTCACCGAGGGCGGCACGGTGACCACGGAGGTCGCGCTGTTCTGGAGCATGACCACGGTGGGATCGGTCGGCGCGCGGCTGATCGTGATTTGCAAGACGCCGGACCGACCCTTCGCGAGGGTCAAGGGGGCCGGCACGGGTGGAATCGGTCCGAGGGCGGTGACGACTGGCGGCGGTGGCACGACGTTGACCGTCGCAGTGGCCGTGCCGTTGAGCGTGGCGGTCACGGTCGCAGTGCCTTGTATGAGCCCGCTGACCGAGACCGGCGTCGTTGTCTGTCCGGCCGGGACCGTCACGCTCACCGGTACCCCGACGACGGTTGCGTTATCTGTGCTGATCGGCACGACGGTATCGCTGGTCTGTGCGGCATTGATCGTCAGCGTCAGACTGCCGGTCGCCCCCTGCACCACCGACAAGGGACTCGGCGTGAGCGAGACCACTTGCGGCGGCTGCGGCGTGACCGTCACGGTCGCTTGCTTCGTGCTTGATCCTAACGTGGCGGTGAGCTGCGCCGTGCCGGTGGCGAGGGCCGTCACGGTGAACGACGCCTGGGTCTGATTGGGCGGCACGGTCACGCTCTGCGTGGTCGGAATCTGGAGCACGGTCGGCTGATCGACGACGAGCGTGATATCCGTCGGGCTCGTCTGTGCCGCGTTTAGCGTGACGGTCAGCGTGCCGACGGCGCCCACCACCAGTGATTGGCTTGCCGGTTGGAGATCGACCAGGGCCACGACCGGCGGCACGACATCCACGGCGGCTTCGGCAATCGAACTGCCGAGGGTTGCCCGCACCATAGCCGTGCCCAGCGCGACGGTATTCACGGTGAAGGAGGCCGTGGTTTGCCCGGCTGGGACCATCACGCTCGCGGGTATGGTGACGATCTCGTTCGGGGTCGTCGTGAGCGTCACGGTGGTCGGCCCGACTTGAGCTGCAGAAATCGTGACTGTGAGCGTGCCGGTCGATCCGAGCGTGAGTTGACTCACGGCTGGGGTCAGGGACACGACGGTCGGCAACGCTGGGGTGATGGTGATGTGACTGGTGGCGCTGGTGCCGTTCACTGTGGCGCTGATATCGGCCTGGCCGGTGGTATTGCCCGCCACCGTGAAGGTAGCGCTGGGCTGTCCGGCTGGGACGGTGACCGTGGCCGGCACATTCGCGATGCTCGGGGCGGAGCTTGTCAATGCAACCACCGTGTTGGTCGCCTGGGTGGCATTGAGCGTGACGGTCAACTGGCCGGTGCCGCCTTGGGTGATGCTGAGCGAGGGGGGCGTGAGACCACTGATTGTCGCGACCCCGCCCACGACCCGGACGGTACTGCTGATGCTCTTGTCGTTGAGGGTCACAGTAATCTGGCTGATGCCCGCACTGACGCCGGTGACCGGAATGGCCACTAACGCCTGCCCAATGCCCACCGAAATCGAGCTCGGCACGGTGGCGACGTTCGTCGCGGAACTGGTGACGGTCAGGGTCATGGCTTGGAGCGGCACGGGAAACAGCAGGGCCAGCAGATTGCCGGTCGAACCGGCGTGAATCGCCTTGGGATTGGGGAGCAGCAACACAGGTCTCGGCGGCGGCATGGCGATGGTCACCCCGAGCCGACTCGCCCGCGGCAAGGCATCGAAATAGGCGCGCACGCCGGTGACGCTCGTCTTCGTCCCGCAGGCGGTATTGCTGGCGGTCGTCCCCATGCGGGTCGAGAGGCGAATGGCCAGGGTTTGCGTCGTCGTATCAAGTGGTGTCGAGGGGATCGTCCCCATCGTCGCGGTGATGTCCTGCGCGGTGGCAGCGCTCGCCGTGAGCGTACTGATGCAGCGGGTAAGCCCGGAACTCAGGACTTGGCCGTTGACGAGCACTTCGGCGAGCAGGTCGACCTTGCCGCCGACATCGCCGCTGCTCTTGAACCCGAGCCACAGGTGGAGCGTGGTGAGGGCGGTGAGGGTCACCTTGCCATTGGAGCCGGCCGGCGGTGTCCAACTCCCAATCGTGCGCCAGGGATTGCCACCTGTGAACGTGAGGCTTGCCGAATCTTGGGTCTTGGCGGTGAGGCCCAGAGGGGGAATCAGATCCGCGGCCAGGGTCGGCGGATTGGCCGTGCCGCCGCTGCCATGCAGATACGCATCGAGGGTGACGTTGGATTGGGCCTGAGCCGGCGCGGTCGGGAGCGCGAGGTGGACGAGCACCGCGATGAGCACCACCATCAGAATGGTACAGACCCCTCCCCGACGAACGATGGCTCTCTTCATCGACGACCCCTTGTGATGGATGGAAACTTCGGCCACGTGGCTGGCTCAGGTGTGGTGCCGATCTCTGCGTACGTGGTTCTGTCTACCACGGGGCCAGGGAATCGCCTAACACTTTTGTACTGTTGCTCGCAACAAAGATGGCCCTAGCAATAGAGCCCAACGACCCTATAGGCGCGGCGTGAGGATCACTGACCGAGGTTGCAGTGAGTTGAGCACTTATGCGGAGATGATGCGGGGGTCGATCGCGCGTCGAAACAGTTCGGCCTTCCCGGGGAACAAGTGTTCTCCCTCTTTGAGTATGTCTAAGGATCTTCAGAAAGGGGTTGGGCGATTCTCAATGCGCACGTGGCAGCGTTCCTTCCAAGCTCGCTCCCAAAACACATCGTAAGGGTAGGCAGGGCAGCTCTCAATGGGCGCGTCGGACGAGCACCGCCCCTACCTTCGGATTAGGTCAATCTTGGTGCGCGCTCCGCGAGCAGAGCTTCTACAATACTCTTTCAGAACTTGTTCGTTTCCCATTTCTGGAGAGGCCGTTGGGCTGGTTTCAACTGCGCCCGTCGAGCCAGGCCCTGCAGAGGGCGCGCGTGACACATGCTCCTTCCAAGCTTGCTATCAGCCACACTAGAAAGGCTGGAAACGCTGGTCCCTGTGGGGACACCGAGCGAACCTCTGACACGCGATTATGACAAGGTACAGGGCGGGTGGCGTCGAACTGGGCGCCCTGGCGCGCGCAACGAAAGGGACCCATTGGGGAATGTGTGGAGTGAGCACGACAGGGCTGGTCGACGACAGGACCCGCCTACTGATCTCTATTTCCAGCCTTCGCCCCCCATTCCTCCGCCCATGCCGCCGAAGTTCCCGCCGAATCCGCCCTGGCCGGTTCCCCAATATTCACCTTTGCGGATACGGCCGTAGGGATGCCGGAGGTCCGGTCGGCTCAGCCACCAGAGGAACCATAATGCTCCGCTGGCCGTGGACACCGTGATCCAAAATCCTAGGCCGCGGAAATGCGCCTTTTGCAGCGAGCCGACACGGATCTCCTGGGCCGTCGCCGCGAGCGCGACGGCGGTGCGGTAGAGACCTTCGCCGAAATGTCCGTTCTTGATCGCCGGGTCGAGATACTCGTGACCGACCTTCCCGACGACATCCCCGCCCATGACCGGGATCATGCGCCGGCCCATGGTGACGGCCGCTTGCCGTTCTTGGACCGATAACAGGATCAGCACGCCATGCTCTTCCTGCGCGCTGCCGATGCCCCACTTCTGATACAGGTCCGTCGCAAAGTCGTTGGCCGATCCGTACGGCTTCAGCGCCGGAACCGTCACGACGACCATTTCGACACCGGTCTTTCGCTCGAGATCCTGGCAGACCGAACGAATCCTGGCGCGCCAATCGGCATCAATGACGCCGGCATGATCGCTGACGTATCCGAGAGGCTCCAAGGCGGGTGGCTTCTCGCGGGCCTCGGCGAGCGAGACCGTGGCCAGGCACAAGCCCCAGCCCCAGCAGAGTGACATTAGGGCACAAACAATCCGATGTATCATCGGGCCGCTGCGCTCCCATTCGCGCCGACGTACCGCGCGAGTTTCTCGAGATCCACCATGTAGCGCTCGAACAACCGCGGCACCTCCACCGGCCCCGGTGAGATTTTTCCCCGCTTGAGGTTCAGCACGTCCACGATCCCGGGCAATTCGAACCCGGTCATCCGCTGCAGATCAGCCAGCAGCGCATCGGAATTGAACAGTACTGTTCCACCGGCCAGGCGTTGCAAGCCACGCAGACACGGCAAGAGCCCCGTGAGCGAGAACGGCAGCAACATGGTCGTCGCCTCCTCTGTCGCGCCGCCTTCCACAAACCGCTGGCGGACGCGAAGGAGATTCCCCGCGATGCCTTGCGCCACTTCGATGGCCAAGTTGGTCCGGTCGATGTGCAGCCCGATGAAGGGGTCGCGGCCCGACAACACCCGATGCTGCTCCTGAATTTCGAGGTACTCGAGCGGAAACAGGATGGACGAGGCCTGGATCTCCTCGGCGGTCAGCATCAATGGGACGACGATCTGCTCCCTGCTCCAGCGACGCTGCGCCTTGGCGTAGCGATTCAGAAGGTCACGATCGGCCGAGGCCAAACACAGCAAGAGGTTGAGGTTGGACCGTCCCGGCAGGAACTCCCCTCGCACAGCACTGCCGTAGAGCACAATGCCTTCCAGGGCCGTGCCCAGCAGAGCATTCGTCTCCCTCACGTAGCGGGTCAACAGTGTTTGGGTGTCGGACGGAACGTCCAAGGCGGTAGGTTGGGTCACGACCACCTCGTCCTGCGCGGCATCATGCTCATGGTTCTTTTCCTCCGTCGTTAGTCGGCGAACCGCATCGAGGCCCGGGGATCGGGCAGAAATCCCGCCACCATCATTCGATCAAGCAGGGAAAAGGGCGGGCGACTGCGCAGCCCCGCGGTCGTGCAAAGAACACGATAACGTAGCCGCGCATTGCGGTCGAGGGTCTTGAATGAGCGATCCCGCAAAAATGCGAGGATCGGATTCCCCGTATTCCAAAAGAACACCTGCTCGTCGGCCAGTTTCTGCAACATCGTCACATGGGGCCGCCGCGCTGTCTCAAAGGCGGACAGCGCGCGCGCCGAACAGTCGCCGCTCTTCAACCAGCCGGGAATCATCTCCGCCGCCACCAGCGCATCCACCATCGCCTGCATGCGTCCCTGCGACGCATGGGGGTTCATGGCATGCGCAGCATCGCCGATCAAGATCGCGCCGTCGGCCACCCAGCGCTCGGTCTTGACCCGCCCGGTAGGCATGTACCCGGTTTGGCTCCAATCGCGCAGACCTTGGAACGTGCCTGCCATGGTGGGATCGATCCTGGTCCACGTTTCGCGAAGCGCCTCGAGGCCGCGCTCCTTGACCGCATCATACGACCCGGCCGGGATCATATAGAACACATAGGCCTGATTTTCCGCTGCAGGGAACAAACCCAGAATCGATTTCGAGCCGACGAGATAACGGCCTTCGTTGAACTCCCCACCGGCCTCCATCAAGGCGATGAGGTAGCCTTCGGAATATCGGTGAAGTTCCGTCCCGATCTTCAGCCCTTCGCGCACCTTGGAGAAGGCGCCGTCCGCGCCGACGACCAAACGGGCAGAGACCTCGATCGGCTCTCCCTGGCGGTTGGCTTGGAGCCCGACGACCCGGTCGACCTCGAACCGCAACCCGGTGAATTGTGTGTCGTACCACAGGCCCTCGGGGTTCGCTTCCGCCAAGGCGCCGAGGATGGCGTGATGGGCCACATTGGGCAACGTCACGACCGCCCGGTTGTAGGGCGCGGGGAGATCGGAGTAGTCCACGGTGCAGAGCCGTTCGCCTCCGGCCCGGCAAAAATTGAATCTGTGCACGATGCGCGTGGCTCGGGCCGGCAAGCGATGCAGCAGTCCGAGTCGGTCCAGCACCCGTTGCCCGTTCGGCTGGAGAATCTCTCCCCTGAGGCCTTTCGGAGGCCCGGCGGCCTGCTCGATCACCAGCGAGCGGATTCCTTGCTGCGCCAGCATCAGGGCCAACACGGCCCCGCCGCCGCCCGCGCCGACAATCGCCACGTCCGTTTCGACCCTGCGCGCCACGCCTTGGCCTACTCTCCCGTCCAGGCAACGAAGCGGTCGCGATCGTTCCACAAGGCCAGGAATTTCTCCCGTGCCTTGGCCGTCACGACCCGGTCGGTGATCACGTCCAACCGTTCATCGTTATACCGATTGCCGCTGGTGGTCTGGTTGGCCGACCCGGAGGTATTGACCTCGTCGTCGATCACCACCTGCTTCAGATGCATCAAGCCGTCATGCTGATTCACGCGGATGGGCACGCCGGCCGTGTGCAGGGCCTTCGCCGCGGTCCGCTGCTTGGGATCGGTCATTCGCTCGCGGTCGGTGATGACGCGGACATCCACCCCGCGGTGCTTCGCCTCCACCAATGCCTTCACCACGGCGGGCGACGTCATGCCGTACACGGCCACGTAGATATAGCGCTTCGCATGGCCATATAAGGTCACCACACGCTCGATCGGCAAGTCCTCCGGCGCATAGAAGACCTCGACGTGGGCCGCGCGGCCGCTGCGCGGAAACGACAGCGATGCCACGGCGAGCGAGAACGCGACACAGACCGAGGGAACACACGCGTTGTATATGGAGCGCGATCGCGGAATCACTCGAGGTCGAAGAGGGTCCGGAAATGGTCGTCCGACTCGTTCCACGCCTCCGGCGAAGCCTGAGACAGCCACGTACGCAAGAACGTCTTTTGATCGGGGGTCAGCATCTGCTTGATTTGGTGCGACCGTCCCTGGAGCGGCTGGAGAAATCCGGCGCGGGTCCTGAAGTCCAGCGTCGCCGTTCGGACATACATATTCGTGTACATGGACGGCTTCTCGTCTTCGCCTTCTCCCTGTACCCAGACCGAGAGAAATTTCTCGAGCTGCAATCCCGCGCTGTCGAGCGCCGGTTCCGTGTCGTGAAAGAGCTCGTTTTCCGATTCCTTCAGCGGCGTGGCCTCGTGGGCCCGAAACAGGAAATTTTTCTTCCACATACCCTACCCTCCAGACCGGCGCATACTGTAAGCTAGCGGTACCGAAAGTCAAGAAAGCGGCTAGGCGAGAGGATCGGCCGGAAAGAGCGGACGCCGGAAGGCCCGAAGGGGTGGCCGTTACCTTGACAAGATGTGGACCTGTTTGCTAACTTCTTGAAATTCTTTAGACTCTTACCTTCCGAGGAGCGGGTATGCAGGTCATGATCAATGGGAAGTCCGAGCAGATTGCAGGGGGGAGCGTCCTCGATCTCTTGAAAGCCAAGAACATCGAGCCGCAGATGGTAGCGGTCGAGGTCAACGACACGATGCTGGAGCGGAACCACCTGGACAGCACTCAATTGAAGGACGGCGATCAGGTCGAGTTCCTATTCTATATGGGCGGTGGTCGGTGACCGCACAGGCGCACAAGGAGATCACCCAACTCATCGGCAACACGCCGCTGGTTCGCCTGAACCGGCTGTCGAAGCCGGGAGCCGCAACGATTTACGCCAAGGTCGAATCGTTCAACCCGGGAGGAAGCGTCAAGGACCGCATCTGCCTCAACATGATCAACGAGGCGGAACGTCAGGGAAAACTGAAACCGGGCGGAACGATCGTCGAGCCGACCAGCGGCAATACCGGCATCGGGCTTGCCCTGGTCGCAGCCGTGCGCGGATACAAGTTGATCCTGGTCATGCCGGAGAGCATGAGCATGGAACGGGCGAGCCTCCTCTCCTCCTACGGCGCCCAGCTTGTACTGACCGCCGCCTGGGAGGGCATGAAGGGATCAATCAAGGAAGCCGAGGCGATCATCGCGCAGAATCCGACCTATTTCATGCCGGACCAGTTCTCCAACCCCGCCAATCCGGCCATGCACCGGATGACGACGGCGCCGGAGATTCTGGACGCGCTGGACGGCAAGGTCGACGCCTTCGTGGCGGCAGTCGGGACGGGCGGCACCATCACCGGCTGCGGTGAAGTCATCAAGGAACGGAATCCGGCCGCGAAGGTCGTGGCGGTGGAGCCGGCTGGTTCCCCGGTGTTGTCCGGCGGCGACCCGGGACCGCATAAGATTCAGGGCATCGGCGCCGGATTCGTCCCGAAGGTGCTGAACCGGAAACTGCTCGACCGCGTGATCACAGTGACCGACGACGAGGCCTACCAGACGGCGAAGCTGCTGGCCAAGAAAGAGGGCCTGCTGGTCGGGATTTCGGCCGGCGCCAACGTCTTCGCCGCCCAGAAGGTGGCGGAGGAACTCGGACCGGGCAAGAACGTCGTGACGATTCTCTGCGACACCGGCGAGCGCTACATCAGCATCGAAAAGTATTTCAATATTTAGGATAAGGCAGCTGTCGGCGGACAGCTCTCAGCAGGTCGCTGAAGCCCACTTACCGTCTAAGGGAAGGGACGCTCAAAATGGCCTTCCAGCAAGGCCCAGGCAAGAGGAAACCGGAGGCGTACCCTCTCACCCACCCGGCCCCGAGCTGCAGCAGCTCTTTCCGGAGTGGGGTACGTTGAGGATTTTCTCGAGCCGAGAACGAAGTAGGGGAAGGGCGCGGCAGGGCTGGGAGGGTGAGAAAATAATGGTTTTCAGCACCCTAAGAAGACTATGGAATTCACAGAATCACAAATAACCCGCTACAGCCGGCACATTCTCCTGCCGGAAGTCGGTGGGAAAGGGCAAAAGAAGATTGCCAAGGGGAAAGTGCTGCTTGTCGGCGCGGGCGGCCTGGGTTCTCCGGCGGCACTGTATCTGGCCGCTGCGGGCCTCGGCACGATCGGGCTGATCGACAGCGACGTGGTCGACCTCACGAACTTGCAACGGCAGGTGCTCCACCACACATCCGACGTGGGACGGCCCAAGGTCCTCTCCGGCAAGGAAAAGATCCAGGCTCTCAATCCGGACGTGAACGTCCTGATGTACGAAGAGCGGCTGAACGCCGGGAACGCGCTGAAGATTTTCGGTGAGTACGACGTGATCATCGACGGCGTCGACAACTTCCCGACCAAGTTCTTGATCAACGATGCGTGTTATTTCGCCGGCAAACCCCTGATTCACGGGGGAATCCTCCGATTCGACGGACGGGTGACGACGATCATCCCGAAAAAATCAGCCTGCTACCGTTGTGTGTTCAAGAAACCGCCGCCCGAAGGGTTGGTCGCCTCATGTCAGGAAGCGGGGGTCATCGGGGTCTTGGCCGGGATCATCGGTACGATCCAGGCGACCGAAGCACTCAAGCTGATTTTGGGGCTGGGCCGTCCGCTGACGGACCGCCTGCTGGACTTCGATGCGAGACGGACGCAGTTCCGCGAGATCCGCATCAAGCGGAATCCGGATTGTCCGCTCTGCGGCGAGCATCCCACGATCACCGAATTGTTCGAGGACGGCAATGTCGGGCCGTCCTGTGCATTGCCGGGCCAACAGTAACTTTGTAGCGAAGGTGTCTCCATGGCAAAGATGAAAGCGCTGGTCTGTCGCGAGTGCGGGAAAGAATACCCGGCGAAAGCCATTCACGTCTGCGAGATGTGCTTCGGCCCCCTCGAGGTGAAGTACAACTATGACGAGATCAAGGCGGTCGTCTCCCGCCAAAAGATCGAACAGGGTCCGCAGAGCATGTGGCGCTACATCGACCTGCTTCCGGTCGAGGGCACCGCGCTCATCGGTCCGCACGCGGGGCTGACGCCGATGGTCCGCGCCAAGAATCTCGGCGCCTTCCTCGGCATCGACGAGCTGTACATCAAGAACGACACGGTCAACCACCCGACCCTCTCGTTCAAAGACCGCGTGGTCTCGGTGGCGCTGACGCGCGCGCGTGAGTTGGGATTCGAGACCGTGGCCTGCGCCTCGACCGGCAACCTGGCCAACTCAGTGGCCGCGCATGCGGCGGCGGCCGGCATGAAGTGCTACGTGTTTATTCCCGCCGACCTCGAAGCGGCCAAGGTGCTCGGCAACCTGATCTACAAGCCGAACGTGGTGGAAGTGGAGGGCAACTACGACGACGTCAACCGGCTCTGCAGTGAAATCGCCGCCGAGCACGGATGGGCCTTCGTCAACATCAACATCCGCCCCTACTATGCGGAAGGGTCGAAGACCTTGGCGTTCGAGACCGTGGAACAGCTCGGGTGGCGCACCCCGGATCAGGTGGTGATCCCGATGGCCTCCGGTTCGCTGCTCACGAAAATCTGGAAAGGCCTCAATGAAATGCACGCATTGGGCCTCGTCGACGGGGTCCGGACCAGGATCAACGGCGCCCAGGCGGAAGGCTGCTCCCCGATCGCCACGGCGTTCCTGGCTGGCCGTGACTTCTTCAAACCGGTGAAACCCAAGACGATCGCTAAGTCGCTGGCCATCGGCAACCCGGCCGACGGCTACTACGCCTTGAAGGCCACGGCGGAAAGCAAGGGCGCCATGGAGGCGGTGACCGACGAGGAAGTGGTGGAAGGCATCAAGCTGTTGGCCCAGACCGAAGGCATTTTTGCGGAAACGGCCGGCGGCGTGACCATCGGTGTGCTGCGCAAGTTGGTCAAAAAGGGGATCATCAAGAAGGGCGACGTGACGGTCGCCTACATTACGGGCAACGGACTCAAGACGCAGGAAGCCGTGGTGGATGCCGTGGGTCGCCCCTACCGCATTCAGCCGAGCCTGCTCAGCTTTCAGAACACGTTCAAAATGGGAAAAAACGGTGGTGGTGACGCATGATTAAAGTACGCATTCCGACTCCCCTGCGGACGCTCACGAAGGGCCAGGGCGAAGTCGAAGCCTCGGCAGGCAACATCGACGACATGATCGGCACGTTGGACGCAACCTATCCCGGCCTCAAGAGCCGGCTGTGCGACGAAAAGGGCGATCTTCGCCGCTTCGTCAACATCTACGTCAACGAGGAGGACATTCGGTTCCTCGACGGGAAGGAGACCTCCCTGAAAGACGGCGACGAAGTGTCCATCGTCCCTGCCATCGCAGGAGGCTAACCATGACGAGCCTGCGTTTTCATATTCGCTTCCCGGAAACCAAGATCAAGGAACCGATCATTTATCAGATCGGCCATGAGTTCAAAGTCGTTACGAACGTGCGTCGCGCGGATGTCCGCGAAACCACGGGCTGGATGGACCTTGAGCTCACGGGCGACACGGCTGAAATCGAGCGTGCGATCGACGGATTCCGCGCCAAGGGCTGCGTAGTGGACCCGATCGAGCTCAACGTGGTGGAATGACAACGACGATGCGCACCTTGTGAAGCGTATCTCGGTTAAGTCCTGCGCTTCACGAACGACAAGAGACGGATCGGATGGAATTTACCGACCAACAGATACAGCGTTACAGCCGGCATATCATCCTGAGCGAAGTCGGCGGCAAGGGCCAGATGAAACTGGCCAAGGCGAAGGTGCTCCTCATCGGAGCCGGCGGCCTCGGATCACCGGCCGCCCTCTACCTGGCAGCCGCCGGCATCGGCACCATCGGGCTGGTCGACGGGGACGTCGTGGACCTGTCCAATCTCCAGCGGCAGATTCTCCACTCGACCGCCACGCTGGGCCAGCCGAAGGTGGAGTCCGGCCGAAAGACCATCTCCGCCATCAATCCCGACGTGACGGTCAAGACCTTCCACATGAACGTCGACAGCGACAATATTCTGGATCTGGTCTCCGGATTCGACGTGGTGCTCGACGGCTCGGACAACTTTTCGACTCGGTTCCTCGTCAACGACGCCTGCTTCTTCGCGAAGAAGACGCTGGTATCCGCGAGCATGTTCCGTTTCGAGGGCCAGCTGACGACGATCAAGCCGCATGCCGGCTATCCCTGCTACCGCTGCCTGTATCCCGAACCGCCGCCGGCCGGGCTGGTGCCGAGCTGCCAGGAAGCCGGTGTTCTGGGCGTCCTCGCGGGGACGATGGGCATTCTGCAGGCCTCCGAGGCGATCAAAGAAATCCTGGGCATCGGCGAAACCATCGCCGACAAGCTCCTGATCTACGATGCGCTCGAGATGAAGTTCCGGAAGGTCTCACGACCCAAGGATCCACGCTGCCCCCTGTGCAGCGCGACCCCGACCATCACCAGCCTCGGTGGCGACTACACCGTCACCTGCACGATCTGACGTGGCGGACCTGTCGATTCCCCAACAGATCCTGGATCAGATCGTGGCGCACGCGCGCGAGTTGACGCCGTACGAATGCTGCGGCTTGCTCGCAGGCAAGGACGGCACGGTCACCGATCTCTACCGCATTGCCAACGTCGTTGCCCTTGAAGGGGCCTCGCAGCTGGCGAGCTTCGACGATGCAAAACTCTCACACCTATCCCGGCTGTCGCCGCAGGAGCGGGCCGAGATCGCCTTCGTGATGGACGCACGCGACCTTGCGCTGGCGCAGAAGGACATGCGGAAGCGGGGGCTCCAACTTCAAGTCGTCTACCACTCTCATCCCCACGACCCGGCCCGTCCCTCGGTGACCGACATCAAGATCGCCACGGACTACGAAGAATACTGGGGCAAGATCAATCTACCGATTCCGGCCTACACGATCGTCTCGCTCATGCAAGGCACGCCGGATCTGCGCACCTACTGGATCAAAGGCGGAACCGTCAGCACCACCGACGTACGGATTATCTGACCGCGTCGAAATTCTCCTCTACCAATCCCCCGGTGACGATGCCATAATTGCCCCTCCTATTGCGACGGGAGGGAGTTTGCCATGCGTCATCTGCCGCTCTTCATTGCACTCATTGCGATCTCATTCTGCGCGGGTCTGGCACTGCCGCCGGCTGCGAATGCCGTGGAGAAAAGCTTCTACAGTCCGGTCATCCATGTCGACAAGGAGAACAACCGGATTCTCATTTCCACCTTGGGATCGGTCTTTTGGATCGAAGTCCCGGAGGCAGCCAGACCGCACCTGGACAAGCTGCCGATTTCAGGACTGGCGGATTTCGTGGTGGAGGTGACGGAGGGCCAACCGCCGGTGCTCAAGAGCTGGAAGATCAAGTCGGGGGAATCGACCTGTCTGCACTTCGACGGCAAGACCTGCAAGTAGCTCAGGCGGATCCGGTAATCGAGTGATTTGAGAGCCGGATAGGATGGCGGATCATTGCGCGATCCTCGAATTCGAACCATCACCACATCTTCGAGTCACCGGTTCGAACTTTATTCCGAGCTGCCGAGCATATCGTCCACCAGCGGCCTGTTGATGTCCGTACAGCCCGGGCAGATCGTATCGAACAAGGCCTCATGGTCGGATACGAAGTTCCGACCGTCGACCAACTGTTCCGCAAACACCTGGTCGTAGCAGACGTCGCAGAGCATCATCAACCCGCGCTGGACCCCGACCGTTTTTCGTCCCGCACTCCCCCCCATGACCGGCCTCCCTTTATATGATCACGGCGCGCGCCTATGCGCTACACCGATCCCTTTTGCCGCGCCACCCAGAAATCTTCCTGCTCCAGGTCGATCCCGCATTCGGCGCACTCATAGGGCTGCTCGGCCGGCGGAATCGACAATTCCGTCCGCACCAATCGCCCCCGACACACATGATAAAACCGCCCCCGTGCATCCTCGGTATCCAACGGATCATGCTCGTAGACTAACACCATGCTCGACGCTCCTGTCATGTGTGATTCGTGAAACGTATCTTGTGAAGCATAGCTCGTATTTCGAACCGGAATGCCGGACAGGACATCTCGCTTCACGCTTCACGCGCGACGCTTCAGATTTGAAATTGGGCTTCGTACAAGGCGGCGTAGACGCCGCCGCGTCGGATGAGATCCTCGTGCACACCCTCCTCGACGATCGTCCCCCGTTCGACGACTACGATCCGGTCCACATCATGCAGGGTCGCCAGCCGATGCGCGATGATGAACGTCGTCCGCCCCTTCGTCAGGTCGTTCAAGGCCTCGCGAATCTTCACCTCGGTTTCCGTGTCGATGTTCGAGGTCGCTTCATCGAAAATCACGATCGGCGGGTCCTTCAGCAACACTCGGGCAATCGACACTCGTTGCTTCTGGCCGACGGAAAGTTTCACACCCCTCTCGCCGATCCAAGTATCGTAGCCGTCCGGCAGAGCGGCGATGAACTCATGCGCCCGGGCCGCCCTGGCTGCGGCCTCGACCCGATCGTGGCCCGCGGCCAGATCGCTGTACACGATATTCTCGCGCACGGTGCCGTTGAACAGAAACGGCTCCTGCTGCACCAGACCGATCTGGCTCCGCAGGAATCCCAATGGCAGGTCCCTGACGTCGTGGCCGTCGATCAGCACCGCGCCGCCACGCACGTCGTAGAATCGGACCAGCAATTTCAGCAAAGACGTCTTCCCCGCCCCGCTTGGTCCGACGAGCGCGATCCGCTGCCCAGGCTCCACCTGCAGGTTGATGTGTGACAGCACGGTCCCTTCCTGCCGATACCCGAACTCCACGTCGCGGTACTCGACCCGTCCTCTCAGACGTTGGACAGGAGCACGCACGCCGGGGCGATCCTGCACCTCCGGCTTCGCATCCAGTATCTCGAAGACCCGCTCGCTCGCCGCCAGGGCATGTTGCAGCATGTGGTTGAGCGAGTGGATTTCGTTCACGGGCGTATAGAAGAGCGTGAGGTAGGACAAGAACATGACCAACTGTCCCACCGTCAAACGGCCGGCCATGACTTCCTGAGCTCCGTACCAGAGAATCAGCACGGTCCCGCTGCTGCCGACGAACACCATTCCCGGCCAATACCAGGACCAGAGATACATGGCCTTGAGACTGTTCCGGCTGTAGGCATCGCTCAATTTCTCGAATCGCCGCCGCTCGTACTCGTGCTGGCTGAAGCCGATCGTCTCCTTGATCCCGGAAAGGGCATCCTGCAGGTACGCGTTGAGCTCCGCTACGCTCTTGCGCGTGTTGTAGTAATAGCCGTGGACCCGTCGCGTGAACCAAATCGCGGCGACGATCAGCACCGGAATCGGAACCAAGGACAAGAGGGCCAGCTTCCAATTGAGGGTGAACAGCATGACCGTGATGCCGACCAGCGTGAGCGAGGCGGTCAACAGCCCCTCGAGCCCGTCCACGAAAATCCGCTCGACGTGTTCGGTATCGCTGGTGACGCGGGTCATGATTTCACCCGTCGACCGATTCTCGAAATAGCTCAGCGACAGGCGTTGGAGCGCGGAAAACACTTGCATCCGCAGCGAATGCACCGCCTTCTGTTCCAGCTTGTTGTTGAAGCGCACGCGCATGGAGCTGGCGACGTTCCGCAAGACGTAGGACAGCAGCAGTGCGCCCAGCACCGCGGTCAACAGTTCCGGCTGGCGGGCCTGGATGACGTCGTCGATGACGATCTTGACGAGATAGGGCGGGACCAGTTCCAACGCCGTCGCCACGGCGGCGCAGACGAACGTCGTCACCGCCAGCCACTTGAACGGCTTCAGATAGGAAAGGACTCGGAGGAGAGATTTCACAACACGTGGGCGAGCCGGACCGGTTAGATGACGCTGGCCGGTTCCTTCTGCCAATATTTCTGGAACTCTTCCATCTGCGTCAGGGTGGACATGTCGGTCATCCGATCGAGGAAGACCTTTCCGATCAGGTGGTCCAACTCATGCTGGATGCAGACGGCGTAGAGTCCGCTGGCCTCGATGTCCTGGCGCTTCCCGGCCCGGTCGAGCCCGGTCACCCTCACCATGGAGGGACGGGTGACTTTTCCCCGCAGGCCGTCGACGCTGAGACAGCCTTCCCAGAATTCGGCCTGTTCCGGACCATAGTACACGATGGTAGGGTTGATCAGCACGGTCGACGGGAAGCCTCCCTCGCCGGGACAATCCATCACCACAAGCTGAATGGAGCGTCCCACCTGGGGCGCAGCCAGACCGATGCCCGGCTCGTCGTACATCGTCTCATACATATCGTCGATCAGCTGCTGGAACGCCACCTTCTTGATCTCGGCGGGATCCACGGGCTGCGATTGCTGCCGGAGAACCGGATTCCCCAGCTTCGTGATTTTCAGAATGGCCATCGATATCCCTCGCTCAAAAAATCTAACACAGCCCCCTGCGACCCCGCAACCGACGGCCCGATCGGCGCCCGTCCGCTTCAGCCGCTCCGGCGGCGCTGCTGGAGCGGCGGCAACTCGAATGAGTCCTTGGAGGCGTTCCACCACTCCGTCCACTCCTGCATCCAATTCTGCCGGTCCTGCTTGCTCGAGGCCTCCCAATCGTGGAACTCCGTCTCATGGCGAGTGAGCATCCAAAGCGATTGGACCGCGGAAATCGCCACGTAGCGCTCCTCATCCGCCACCAGATCGATCAAGGGCTGGATGACGTGCTTGTCCCGGACGTAGCGCGATTCGAAGGCCGCCACCTTCCGGATGGTGGGGTTGACGTCCTTGGCCATCACCTCGATCGCCCCGGGCGCCTGCCGCGGATCGAGCCGCACCGCCACACGCAGGGCATGCTCGCGGATACGAGGCAACTCGTTGACCTGCTTGGCGGCTTCGAGCAGAGCCGGCACCGCAGTGGGTGATTTCAACATGGACAGGGTCTCGATCGCGTTGTACCGGATGCGCGGGCCCGGCATGGTCAGGGCCTTGGTCAGCACCGGCACGACCGGTTCTCCCAGGTGCACGAACTCCCCCATCGCCCAAAACTCCTGCTTGCCTTCCAGCAGGGGGAGCAAGGCCTCGGCCCGCTGCAACTCTTCCGGCGAGAGCGGGTTGGTGTTGGGGGCGATCGACACATCCGGGACCGGCTCGGACTTCGGCGGCATCTCGTAGGGCATCTGGACGAGCCATGCCTGCTCGGCCGAGGCCGTCGGCGCGAGGGCCAAGCCCTGCGACAATGCGAACAGGAGGATGCCCAACCGGCTGATTCGATCATGACTGACTGCAGGGGATCTCATGCGAGGGGTTCCTTTCCTATGGGCTTGGGCTCCGCTGCGACGCTCCCGAGGTCCCCGGTTTACGCGAGTGAGCCGACCGACGATGGACCAGCTCGTACAGAACCGGCAGGACCACCAGGATCAGCACGGCCGCGGTCAGCATGCCGCCCACGACCACCCGCGCCAGCGGCTTTTGGGCTTGCGAACCGATCCCTGTCGCCAGGGCGGCAGGCAAAAGCCCGATGGCCGCGCCGAGCGTGGCCATCAGAATCGGGCGCATTTGCATCTCCGACCCCTTGATGACCGCCTCACGCAACCCGAGCCCGCTGAGCCGGAGCTCTTCTATCCGAGAGATTAGCAAGAGTCCGCCCAGAATCGCCACCCCCAGGGTCGAAATGACTCCGACGGCGGCGGAAATGCTGAAATTGGTGCCGGTCAGGACCAGGGCGAACACGCCTCCGATCAGCGCAAACGGCACGGTGACCAGGACCAACAGCGCGTTTCGCAGAGAATTGAACGTGGTGTAGAGGAGAAAGAGGATCACCAACATGCTGAGCGGAACGATGTTGAGCAGCCGCTTCTGTTCTTCCTTGAGTTGATCGTACTGGCCGGCCCACTCGATGCGATAGCGCTCCGGCAACTGCACGGCGTCCGCAATCTTCTGTTGCGCCTCCTTCACGGTGCTCTCCAGGTCGCGGTCGCGAACGCTGAATTTGATGGGGATGTATCGTTCGTTGTTCTCCCGATAAATGAGGAAGGCGCCGGTCTGGGTCTTGATCGTCGCGAGCTGTTTGAGCGGAATCCGCGCACCTTCCGGTGTACTGACCAGAATATTTCCGATGGTCTCCGCATCCCGCCGGTATTCGGGCAAAAATCGCACGACGAGATCGAACAACCGCTCCCCTTCGAACACCTGGGTCACGCCCTGGCCGCCGACGGCGGCTTGAACGACTGCATTGACATCGGAGACGCGGAGCCCATACCGGGCACTGGCCTCTCGGTCAACATGGATCAGCAGATTCGGCTGGCCGACCAGCCTGAAGATGCCCAGGTCCTTCACGCCCCGCACTCCCCGCATCACCGCTTCGATCTCCGTCGCCTTGGCCTCCAGGACTTTCAGATCCGAGCCGAAGAGCTTGATCGAGTTTTCTCCCTTCACGCCGGACATGGCCTCTTCCACGTTGTCCTGGATCACCTGGGAGAAGTTGAAAATTACGCCGGGAATCGATTTCAGCCGCCCTTCGATCTCCTCTATCAGCCGATCCTTGGTCATGCCGGGGCGCCAGTCCTTCGCTGGTTTCAGATTCGCGAGAAATTCCCCGTTGAAGAAGCTCGTCGGGTCGGTGCCGTCATCCGGCCGCCCCAGCTGGGAGACAATCGTCGTCACCTCGGGCGAGCCCCGGAACATCTGCCGGATTTCTCCGGTCAGGCGCGCCGCCTCATCGAAGGCAATGTCGACCGGCATGGTGGCCCGCACCCACAAGTTGCCTTCCTCCAGCGCCGGCATGAACTCGCCGCCCACCGACTGCAGGGCCGCGAGCGCCGCCACCCATAAGACCAGCGCCGACGCGATCACCTTCACCTTGTGTCCGAGAGCCCACTCGAGCGTCGCCAGGTAGCGGCGGCGAACCACCGCCACGAAGGCCGTATCCTGCTCCTTGATCGCTCCCTTCAACAGCAGCGAACACAAAACCGGGGCGAGCGTGAAGGCCATCAAGAGCGCCCCGGCCAGCGCGAAGCCGTAGGTGATGGACATGGGAGCGAAGATCCGGCCCGGGACGCCGGTCATCGTGAACAACGGAATGAACGCCACCACGATGATCGCGGTCGAGAAGAAAATCGGGCGCCCCACCTGCCGGGATGCCCGGACGATGATCTGCGGCACGGTGAGGCCGGTTCTTCGATCGTGAGCCAAATGAAAAAAGATGCTTTCCACCATCACCAGCGTCGCATCGACGATGATCCCGAAATCGATGGCACCCAGCGAGATCAGGTTGGCCGACTGTTTGATCAGTACCATCATCGTGAACGTGAACAGCAGCGACAGGGGAATGGTCAGGGCCACGATGATCGAGGCGCGCAAATGACCGAGAAAGACGAACAAGATCAGAAACACCAGAACCATGCCGCTGATCAGGATGTCGGTGACCGTCTCCACGGTCGTGTGGATCAGCGCGGTGCGGTCGTAGAACGTCTTGATCTTGACCCCTTCAGGCAGCTTCCACTTGTTCAGGTCCGCCACCTTTTCCCGCACCCGTTCCAAGACATTGAGCGCTTTGTATCCCCGCTGCAGCAGAATCACTCCCTCGACCACGTCGTCCCTGTCGTCGATGCCGACCTTGCCGAGCCTGACGCGATGCCCAACGCTGACGGTGCCGAGCGTCTTCACGAAGATCGGCGTGCCTTCCTTTGCGGCCACCATCACGTTTTCGATGTCCTGCAGGTTGTTGATCAGCCCCAATCCGCGGATGTTGTAGTTCTGCCCTCCGACCGTCAGGTAGTTCCCGCCGACGTTGGCGTTGCTGTTCCCCAAGGCTTCCATGACCTGCGCCAAACTGACGCCGTAGCTGATCAACTTGCCGGGGTCGATATCGACATGGAACTCGCGCGTCGTCCCGCCGAAGGCGGTCACGTCGATCACGCCGGGAATCCGCCGGAACTCCCGGCGCAATTGCCAATCCTGGATCGTCTTCAGCTCGGTCAAGCCGGTCTGCGGCGTACCTTCCAACTCGTAGCGATAGATTTCGGCGATCGCCCACCAGGGCGACAGGGTCGGCTGGACGTTCTGCGGCAGCGTGACCGTGGCGAGACGATTGATGACCTCTTGCCGGTCGAAGAAGTAGTTCGTGTCGAAATCGAAATAGACCTTGATGTCGCTCAGGCCGAAGATGGACAGCGAACGGATGTCCGCCAGGCCGGGCATACCGTTGAGTGCGACTTCGAGCGGAATCGTGATCTGGCGCTCGATTTCCTCGGCGGACCAGCCAGGGTATTGCGTAATCACCTCGACCATCGGCGGCGAGGGATCCGGATAGGCGACGATGTCGAGGAGATGGAAAGCGTAGAGGCCGCCGAAGAGAAGGGTCACACCGAGCGTACAGATGAGAAATCGCTGAACGAGGGAGAGTTCGACGATGCGGGGAATCATGCGGCTTGGACGTTCATCCCTTGACGTCCTGTCCCTTCACCAACACGGCGCCCTTCGTCACGATACGCTCGCCGGGAGTCAACCCCTCCAGCACACGCACGAACTCCGCCGACACACTCGAGACCTTGACTTCCTTTTTCACGAACTTTTCACCCGACTCGACGAGATAGACGAAATGCTTGCCGTCGATTTCGACCACCGCTTCCTTGGGAATCGCCAGGAACGGCAGCGCATCCCCCACGTCCAGCCGGAGACGCGCGAACATCTCAGGCTTGAGCTTCTGCTCCTGGTTATCGACCCAGGCCCGGACTTTGATCGTCCTGGTATTCGGATCCACCACGTCGCCGATAGAAGCGACCACGGCACCGAAATCGGTCGAGGGATAGGCTTCGACGTTGACGCGCGCCACCTGGCTGACCTTGACCAGCGCCAAGTCCCGTTCATAGACGTCGGCCACGACCTGCAACCGTTCCAAATCAGCCACGGTGAAAAGGACTTGCCCCACGTCTCCCCCCACCGACTGTCCCGGCGTCACGGTCCGTTCCACCACTGTCCCGGTCAGCGGACTCTTCATCTCGAAACGCGACGTAATCCGCTGCTGCGCGAGCGGCTTGTCCAACTCGGCGGCAGAGATGCGCAGCGACAGGAGTCGTTCCTTCGCGCGCCGGAACTCCGCCCGGGCCTTGATCAAGTCGTTCTCCGCCTGTTTCAGATCCTTCAGCGCGAGGGCCTTGGTGGCATACAGTTCCTTGGCCAATTCCTGCGCCCTGGTCGCGTATTCGAGGTCGGACGCCTCCTTCACGAATTCCGAGTAGGCGGCCGTAATGTCGGGGCTGTCGATCACGAGCAGGGTGTCGCCGGCCTTCACGCGATCGCCCAAATGGGCCCGCACCTCCACGACACGGCCCTGCAGCGGGGAAGAGATCTTCGAATAGCGATCCTCGCCGTACGCCACCTTCCCGACCAGCACCAGTTCCGGTTGGACCGGCTTCAACTGGACGACGGCGGTCTCCACCTGGCCCGCGACCGGAGAGACCGGCTGGCTCGCAGTCAATTGCCCCTGGGAAGATCCCGCGGCCGGCTCTGCTGCGGAGCCTGGTGAACCGGGCTCCTGGGTTTGGCTACAGGACCAGATCGCCCAGGCCGAAAACACGACCAACAGGCGCCCAGCCGCAAGGGTCATGACGACACCTCCTGCCCTACCGCGCTTTCCAGCTGAAACAGGTTGTGCTGATAGGAAAACAGGGCTTCGATGAAATTCTGTTGGATCGTCCGGGACGTCCTCGCCGCATCCAGCAGATCCAGGATCGTGGCCCCTCCCCGCTCATAGGCCCGCTCCACGATCGTAAAGGTGGACCTGGCATCGTCCAGCACGCCGGCGAGGTACGCCTCGACAAGCCGCCGGCTCTGCAGAAGATTGTGGTAGGCCACATCCACTTCATTCTCCGCCTGATTGATGGTCTTATCCAAGTCCGCCTGAGCGGATTGCACGGCCACCTCGGCCTGCACGATCGCGCCCTGGTTGCGGTTGAAGAGGGGCAGCGGCACACCGAAGTTCAGGAGGCCCATCTGTTGGTTGTCGGGACCGCGCGGTCCCTGCACCGCATAGCCGGCGCCTACCGTCACGTCGGGAAACCGATAGGCCTTAGCCAGCTTCAAGTCCGCTTCTCGTTGGGAAAAGGAAGCGCGCTTCGACCGGATGTCCGGACGCATCTGGATGGCGGCAAACCGCAGCTTGCCGATGTCGGGATCGACCCGCCGATAGTCCAATTCCGTGGTCAACTCCAAGCGAGTCCCGGCCGAAATCCGCAAGAGCTGGCGCAGATCGGCCCGGGCCGACTCCGCCTCTTGAATTGCGCCGATGACCTGCGACTGGAAGTCCACCATCTGCAGCCGGATGCGGATCAAGTCGATCTCGGCGATGTAGCCCTTTTTGAATCTGATCGTGTTCACGTCGAGGATTCGGGCGAATCGGTCGCGGTTCTCCTCTGCCAGGGCCAATCGGCGCTGGGCCAACTGCACCCGGTAGTACGCGTCCTTGACGGCGAAGCTGAGCTGGCGCACCGCATCCTCGAAGTCCGCCTCGCTGGATTGCACCCCGTAGGCGGCGCTTTCGACGCGGAATCCGCGCTTGCCGGCCGTCTCGAACAATTGCTGAACTTGGCTGGTGATGCCGCCGGTACTGGCCAGGGTGTTTCCCTGCGTGAACGACGCGACGTTGCCGACCTGCAGAGTGGGATTCGGCAGAAGCCGGGCCGTGATCTGCTGGCCCTTGTTGGATTCGATGCCGTATTTGGCGATCAGGAGGTCGAGGTTCTGCCTGAGAAAGAGGCTCAGCGAATCCCCGAGGCTGAGTCGTACGACGCCCGGTGTCAACGTGGCCGGTGGAGGCCCCTCGGCCGCCTGGGGACCGTCGGACGCAACCACACTTGCACTGCCGGTGGCGAGGAGAATGGCGACGCCGAGAGAACTGAGTCTGTGCCCGATGGAAGAACCGGAACCCTGGAGGGCCGTGAAGAACTTCAAATCGCCTCCCTGTCGGCAGACCGACGCAAAACCGCGACATTATACTGACTTTCCCGAGCCATGGAAACAACGTACAGGACCGAACCGATTTACCGCATCTTCAGTTCCGTCCAGGCCCGGTCGTAGAGCCGAATCGCCTTGCCCACGTCGCGCATCCATTCCAGCCGGTCCATCTGATCCGTCGCCGGGTACACCGCCACATTGCTCCGGACATCCGGCGCCACGCGGTCACGGGCCGCACGCGAAGCCGAGGCGAACCGGAGCCGCTCCGAGGTACGGGCGGCGATGTCCGGATCCATCAGGAAGTTGATGAACTTCATGGCCAGCCGTTTGGCTGGGGCCGTCTTCAACACGACCAGGCAGTCGGCCCAGACCGTCGCGCCCTCCTTCGGGACGACGTAACGCAGCGTGGGGCGCTCCGCCATGGCCCGCGCGACCGGCCCTCCCCAGCCGTGGGCCAAGACCACCTCGCCCGAAGCCAAGAGCTGATCGTAGTGGTCGCTGGTATAGGTTTTGACCAGCGGCTTCTGTTGCAGCAGCTTGTCCTTCGCCGCTTCAATGACAACGGGATCCGCGCTGTTCATAGACTGGCCCATCGACCGGAGCACGGCCCCGAAGACCTCGCGCTGGTCATTGAGCATGCTGATCCGTCCTTTATACCGGGGGTCCCAGAGGATCGACCAACTGTCCGGCGGCGTCGTGATCACGCTGGAGTCGTAGCCGATTCCCACTGTGCCCCAGAGGTACGGCACGGAATAGCGGCGGTCTGGGTCGAAGGGAAGCTGTTGGAGATGCGACTCGAGGGAGGCGGCATTCGGAATCTCGGCCGGATCGAGGTCGGCCAGGAGCCCCTGGTGGATCATGATCGAGACCATGAAGTCCGAGGGAACCGCCACATCGTAGCCTGTGGCGCCGCTCTGCAGTTTCGCCAGCAGTTCCTCGTTGCTGCTGAAGGTATCGACCACCACCTTGGCATGTTCGCGCCGCTCGAATTCCTGCAGGATTTCCGGCCCCACATAGTCGGACCAGGTGAAGTAGTGGAGCACCGGCCGGTCATCCGGTTCTTGTCCGGTCCCACCGCAGCCGGCGAACGATCCCATCAACGTGAACGCGGCAATTAGTCTGCACAGTGCCTGAACGCGCACCCACCAACTCACCGCTGCCCCCTTTTTATGACAGGGACGGGCTGGCTTGGACGTACCACGCTTCACGACCGGCACTAGGACTCCTTGCCCTGCAGATGAAGAGACAAGCCCACGCACAGCATCGACACGAGCAACAGCAGGGCAGACAGCGCGTTGATCTCCGGCGTCACCCCCGCCTTGATCATCGAATAGACCTTCACGGGCAACGTCGTGGCACCGGGACCCGCCAGGAAAAAGGTCACCAGAAAGTCGTCGAGCGACACGGTAAAGGCCACGAGCGTCGCACCCAACAGGGCGGGACGCAGCAGCGGTAGGGTGACGTACCGAAACGTCTGCCAGGGGGTCGCCCCGAGGTCGGCCGCCGCCTCGAGCAGCACCGGATCGAGTTTGCGCAGCCTGGTCCGGACCATGATGGTCACCAACGGAATGTTGAACACGATGTGACCGAGGATGACGGTCGTGAGTCCCAGCGGCACACGCAAGGTCACGAAAAACAGCATGAGCGCCACGCCCATCATCACCTCGGGAATCACGAGCGGGAGCACGAGCCCCCCTTCGACGGTGGCTTGGCGCCGTTGCGGCATCCGTTCCATTCCCAGGGCGATCGAGCTGCCCAGTGTGACCGCTCCCATGGTCGAGAGCACTGCGATGAGCAGACTATTCCAGGTGGCGGCGAGCAAGGCCTCGTCTTGCCACAGCACTGCGTACCAGTGCCAGGTGGCGCCACGCCACGCCATCGAAAGATGCGCGGCGTTGAAGGAAAAGACGACGAGGACGAGGATCGGTCCGTAAAGGAAGGCGAGACTCAGGACGCTCGTCAGGGCCAAAACACCCGATCCCCGCCGGTTCATCGCGCCTCCCCCCGTCCGGCCGCCGCATCGGACTGCCGGTAGTGCAGCAGCACCGCCGCCATCACCACGGCCATCAGCACGAACGACGCCGCAGATCCGAGCGGCCAATCGCGCACGATCAGGTACTCGTGCTGGATCAGGTTCCCGATCATCATGCTACGGGCCCCGCCCAACAGGTCCGGCGTAATGAAGGCCCCGATCGTGGGGACGAACACCATGACGCAGCCGCCCACGATCCCCGGCTTGATGAGCGGCAGGATGATCTTTGTGAGCACCGCCCAGCGAGAGGCATACAGGTCCCAGGCCGCTTCCACGAGCACGGGATCGAGCCGCTCCACCGCCACATACAGAGGCAACACCATGAACGGCAGGTAGCCATAGACCAACCCGATCAGCACGGCCAGCGGAGTGTAGAGCAGCTCCAGCGGGGATTCGACCAGGGCCAGCGCTTCGAGCAGACGGTTCACGAGGCCGTCGTGACGCAGGATGATCATCCAGGCATAGGTCCGCACCAGGAAGTTGGTCCAAAACGGCAGCATCACCAACATCAAGAGCAGCGGCTGCCAGCGAGCCGGGCTCCTGGCGATGTAATAGGCCAAGGGAAACCCGAGCAGGAAACAGACGGCCGTCGTGAGGCCGGCGTACCAGATGGACTGGCCGAGGATCTTGGCATAGAGCGGATGGGCGAGGTCGGCGTAATTGGCCAGGGTCCAGTCCCATTCGATCCCGCCGTAGGTGCCGCGTGAGGCGAAGCTGACGACGAATACCAGCAGGAGCGGGATGACGAATAAGATGCCCATCCAGAGCAGACCCGGCAGGGCCAGCCAACAGGGTCCGCAGCGGCGGACCGGACCGGCGGGGATCGGCGATCGCTCGAGCGAGGTTCCGTTCATGTCATCCGCCGAAGACCTGGGCCGCTGCCGCAGCCCAGTGCAAGAAGACGTCATGCCCCGGCTCAAACCGTTCACCCCGGTTCCCGCCGGACTCAATCGTGATATCCCACACGGAGTCCGGCGCAATGCGCACCAGACATTTCACCGTGCTCCCGGCGAACAACATCTTGTCGATCCGCCCCGGCAGGACGTTGTCGAACTCGGACGAGCGCGTCAGGCTCATGGTCACGGCTTCGGGCCGCAACGAGAGCACGGCCTGGCCGCCGGTTCGATGTTGGACGACCCCATCGACCGACAGGCGCGGCAGGCCCGGCTGCTTCGGATAAAACCACTGCCCCTGCCCGTCCCGCGTAATTCGCCCCGTCAATTCGTTCGACACGCCGAGGAATCGCGCCACGAAGAGATTCGACGGCCTAGCGTAGACGTCACGAGGGCTGCCGATCTGCAGCATCTGTCCCCGCTGCATGACCGCGATCCGATCGGACATCATCATGGCCTCTTCCTGATGGTGCGTCACGCAGACGCAGGTCAGACCGGCCCGCTGTTGGATGGCTTTGAGTTCGACCTGCATCTCCTGTCGCAGCTGCTGATCGAGCGCAGCCAACGGCTCATCCAACAGGACGACGGCCGGCTTGTTGACCAGCGCCCGCGCCAGCGCCACCCGCTGCTGTTCGCCGCCCGAGAGTTGAGACGGAAGCCGAGCGTCTTTTCCTTGCAACCGGACCATGTCGAGCGCGCTTCGCACCGCCTGCTGCACCTCGGCTGAACCGATCCCGCGCATGCGCAGGCCGAAGGCCACATTGTCGAACACAGTCAGGTGCGGGAACAGCGCGTAGGATTGAAAAACGAGGTTGACGGGCCGGCGATTGGGCGGCACGCCGACCATGGGACGGCCGTCGATGCGCAGATCGCCTTCGTCCGGTTCTTCGAACCCCGCGAGCATGCGCAGCACGGATGTTTTTCCGGCTCCGCTGGGTCCCAAAATCGAAAAAAACTCGCCGCGCTGTACGGAAAAGGATACCCGGTCCACGGCCGTAACGGCCCCGTGCCGGCGCACGAGGCCGCTGGCCTCGATCGTCGGCAAAGATGAGGGAGCGTGGGGAGATTCAGAAGAAAGAGGCAGCGGCGGGGAGATATCCACCATCGAGGTCAGGGCCGGGCACGTCGGGCGACGCGCCGACGGCCGTCAATGGTCGAGCGGCATTTTGGAGCTGACATCCCGCAAATGCTTGCGGACACGCACCTGGTGTTCGTGCTTCCGGAGCAATTCCCGGCGAATGACATCCCGGTCCTCCGCGACGATCCGCACCAAGCGGTCGTTGTCTTCGGCAAACTCACGGACCAATTCTGAGAGTTTTTGAACCTGGCGCTCGAGCCGCTCCAACCGCCAGACCATTTCTTTCATCGGATTGGCCGCCGCCCCATCCTTCAAGGCCGCCGGCAACACGTTCTGTCGCTTCATGATCGCTCCTTCCTGATTCCTCTTGCAGCCCACCGAACTCCTGATGAATCGTAGTATCAACCGAGTCCGATATGAAGTCAATCATTCTGCTTCCTTCCTATTTGCAGACGGTCCTGCTAAAATCAGCGCTCGATGTCGAAAATCTTCACCATGATCCTCGCGGGCGGCAAAGGTGAGCGCCTGCACCCGCTGACCGAACAACGCGCCAAGCCGGCCGTGCCCTTCGGCGGCAAGTATCGCATCATCGACTTCACCCTCAGCAACTGCCTCAACTCCGGACTGCGGCAGATCGCGGTCCTCATCCAATACAAGTCGCATTCGCTGGACCGGCATATCCGCACGGGATGGAACATCCTCAATCCCGAGCTGCGCGAGTACATCGCCTCGGTCCCCCCGCAGCAACGTATCAGCGAGGATTGGTATCGCGGCACGGCCGATGCGGTCTATCAGAACCTGTTCCTGCTGGACGAAGACAAACCCGAATATCTCCTGATCCTGGCCGGCGATCACATCTACAAGATGAACTACGCCGACATGTACAACTTCCTCGTGGAGAAGCAGGCGGACGCCGTGGTCGGCGCCATCGAAACCCCGCTTGAGGACGCCAGCCGCTTCGGCGTGATCGGCGTGGATGAGGACTATCGCATCCTGCGCTTCGACGAAAAACCGCCGAACCCGCCGCCGATCCCGACCGATCCCTCCCACGCGTTCGTGTCGATGGGCATTTACCTGTTCCGCAGCGAGGTGGTGCGCGAGCAACTGGTCCGGGACGCGCGCGAAGGCACCACGCACGACTTCGGCAAGAACATCATCCCGCGCATGATCAAGGAATGCCGCGTGTACGCCTTCAAGTTCCAGGATGAGAACAAGAAGGACGTGAAATACTGGCGGGACATCGGGACGCTCGACGCCTATTGGGAAGCCAACATGGACCTGGTCGACGTCGATCCCCTCTTCAACCTCTACGACGAAGCCTGGCCCATCCGCACCTATCAGGGACAGTTTCCCCCGGCCAAGTTCGTCTTCGCGCAGGACTACCAGGGCGGCCGCATGGGGGTCGCGCTCGATTCCATCGTGTGCGGCGGCTGCATCATTTCGGGCGGGCGGGTCCAGAATTCCGTGCTCTCCCCGCATGTGCGCGTGCACGACCATGCCGACGTGCGGGAATCCGTCGTGATGGAAAACGTCGTGATCGGCGCCCATGCGAAAATCCGGCGCGCGATCATCGACAAGGACGTGATCATCCCGCCCAAGACGGAGATCGGCTTCGATCCGGCTGCCGACCGGCAACGATTCAAGGTGACCGATTCCGGCCTCGTGGTCATCTCGAAGGGAATGAAACTGCATGCCGCCGTCGATCCATCCGGTTGATCTGATCGAGACCCTCCGCAGCAAGCACCTGACCCCCGCGATCATTTTTCTGACCTCGAGACGCGCCTGCGATGAAGCCATGCAGGCATTCGAACGCAGCAACGTCCAGCTCCCTTCGGTACGCCGGGAACAGATCGCGTCCGTGCTCCGGCACGTGACGGAGCAATTCCCGAGCATCGCCGAACATCCGTTGATCGAGACCGTGCAGCGCATCGGCGTGGCGGCGCACCATGCCGGGCATCTCCCCTCGTGGAAGATCGCGGTGGAGGAGCTCATGCGCACCGGGTGTCTCGACGCGGTCTTCGCCACCACCACACTCGCGGCCGGCGTCGACTTCCCGGCACGGACGGTCGTCGTCACCCAATCCAGCATCAGGAAGTCGCGCGACTTTACGGACCTGACGGTGAGCGAGATCCAGCAGCTCGCCGGCCGGGCCGGCCGCCGCGGCAAGGACCTGGTCGGCTTCGCGGTCATCGCACCCTCTCCTTATATAGACCTGACGGTCCTGACCAAAGGCCTGACGGGCCAACCGGAAGCCATCGACAGCCAATTCGTCATCACGTACCCGATGGTGCTGAATCTCTTGAAGGCCCACCCCCTGGAGCACATTCAACCGATCCTGGCCAAGAGCTTCGCCCAGTTTCAGTTGAACCAGCGCACCGAGGTGTTGGAGCGAAAACTCGATCAGATTCGGAAGGACATGGAACCCTTCGGGCCGCGGGTGTGTTCGGATTGGATCACGCAGTGGCAGGTCTTCGACCAGGCCCGTCGCCGCAAACCCGTGCGTCCCCACCAGCGCCAGGAACCGCCGGACGTGGCCGCTCGCCTGCATTTCCTCACGCCAGGCAGAGTGGTGGGCCTCGTGCGGGGGCGCGGCATCGTCCTGCGCCAATACCGCAGCAAGGGGCAGCGTGCCCCGATGATTACCTTGATCCGCGAAGGCGGAGCGGTCAGCGAGTGTCCCGCCTCGATCGTCACGCAAGTCTTCGACCGCACGTTCGAATGTGAAGAGGCCCCGGTCTATCCCTGGTGTACCCCGGCGACGCTCGATCGCCTGATCCACCAGCTCAGTGATTTGCCGCCGCGCCTGCCGCTGTTGCCGATTTTGGTCCAGCCTGAACAGGAGATCCCGCTGGATAGTTCGATCATTCAAACGCTCGGCGACTTCACCTGTCCGACCTGTCCCTCGCGGCAAGCCTGCCAGAAAGATTTCGCCCAGGCCTCGCGGCTCAGGCAGGAGATGCACCGCCACGTAAAGTCGATTCAGGCCTTGCAAACAAGCCTCTGGCACCGGTTCCAAGAAAAGATCGAAACGCTGCAGCATTTCGGCTACCTGACCGCCACGGCCCACCTCACGGCGGACGGCGAATGGGCCAGACTCATCCGAATCGACCATTCCCTGCTCATCACCGAGTTGATCCGGGCCGAAGCCTTCAGCGCGATCGATCCACCGCTCTTGGCCGCCATCATGGCCAGCATCGCCCACGACGACGACCGGCCCGGCTCCTTCCCGCGGGGCAGTACGGGATTGGTTTCGCTCCTGTTTCAAGTGCGCAAGCTGGCCGAGAGCCTCACACCCTATGAAGAACCGCCGCTGCTGCGCGCCGACATTGCGGCCCTGACCGAACGCTGGGTCGCCGATCCGACCCTGACCTGGATCGGCCTGTCCCGGCAGACGACGATGGCCGAAGGCGACATGTACCGGCTCTTCGCCCGAACGTTGGAATTTCTCTCCCAGATCAACACCCTCAAGGCCACGCATCCTTCGCTGGCGGAGACCGCCGACCGCGCCATGACCGCCATGCGCCGAGGTGTGCTGGAGGAGTTGCCGTGAGAACGTCCGTCTCGACTCGTAACGCGTCGTTCGTGGCTCGTGAAGCGTGGTCCGCTGCAAATGACCTACGTTCCCTGAATCATCGCGTCACGCTTGCCCTTAGGTTGCGTCTCACGTTTCACGTCTCACGCTTCACGGAGCCCCATGGATACTCACGAGCTTGAACGATTGCTCCTCGAACAGCCCGTGTCGCTCCTGCATCGCCTGGCGCGAGGACGGGTCAGCCGCCACTTCCGCAGCGGCAAACGCCGCTTGGTAGACATGCTGCTGCGCACGACGGTCGAGAATCGACCGGGGTTGATCTCCGACCTCACAGCCTTGATCGAGGAACAGACTCGCAGACGCGAGGCCCAGCCGCCGCAACCGCAGCGCCAGCAGCCTCGGCGCCGACCGCCGACCGGTCCCTCTCCCTTTCAGCGCCAGGCCAAAGCCGAGGAGCCGAGCCACCACCACGAACCGCCGGTCTCGCTGCACGAGTGGCTGTCGGGAATCGGCGTGCCCCCGGTCCAACCCTTCGTTCCGGACCCCTGGCAGCTCGAAGCGCTCGCGAAGTTGGTCGACTCCGACGTGATCGTCAGCGTCCCGACCGGGAGCGGCAAGACCTACGTCGCGATCGAAGCGACGAAACGGGCGATGCAGGAGAACCGAACGGTCATCTACACCTCACCCCTCAAGGCCCTGTCGAACACCAAATTCACAGAGTTTTCACGCTTGTTCGGCGCCGACCAGGTCGGCATCCTCACCGGAGACCGGCGGGAAAATGCCCAGGCGCCCCTGCTCATCATGACGACGGAAATCCTGCGCAATCTGCTCTACGATGCGGCGGGAGGCGAGATTGACGTGCGGCTGGATACGCTGGGGCTCGTGATCATGGACGAATCGCAGTACCTGGCCGACCCGGAGCGGGGCGTGGTGTGGGAAGAGACCTTGATTTTCTGCCCGGGACAGGCTCGCTTGTTGCTGCTCTCGGCTTCGATCGGCAACCCGCAGGACATCGCCGACTGGCTGACCGCCATCCGCCCGCAACCCTGCGCGCTGATCCGCCACACCAAGCGGACGGTACCGCTCCGCGCCGGCTACCTCCATCCCAACGGCAAACTCACCCCCCTGTTCAGGAGCGCCGGGATTCCCTACGGTCAACCCCACCTCATACATCCTGAAGCCAAACGGCTGTTCGCGGAATATGAGGAGGAGACGGGCACCGCTCGCTGATGCGGCGGAGCGGGCCGATTCAAGACGAGCGACCGGCTTAGAAGGTATAGGTCAAGGAGATGGTCGGACCGTGACGGAGTGATTCGAACTTCGTCAAGGGAGCGGACGAGGTGGACCCGTCGGCCGCGTAGATTTTCCACTGGTCGCTGAAGAGCACTCGGTTCCACCACAGCCGATACCCGCCGCTCAAATACAGCCGCTCAATGATCCTCACCCGCAGCGAGATGTCGGTGTTGGTCCCAATCCCCCCGCCGGTCATACGAAAACTGGGATCCTTGGCCAGGTCCGTCCGGAGATAGTGCGTGTCCTCATTGTCGAGGTAGGAGAGCAGCATCGCCGCTTTGAAATTGAGGCTGACACGAGGATCGAACTGATAGTCCACCTCGCCGCCCAGGCGGCCGGACACCCATTGCGTCGTATTCGCGATCACCGATTGGCCGCTGAACCGGACCGTTCCGGCCGGCGGGCAGAGTGACGCGGTCGTACAGGCCGTCTGTGTGACCCCGGTCGCCACCAGCTTCTCCCGCCAATACTGAAATCCGGCAAAGAGGTCGAACCGACCGCGTTTTCCTCCGAACTCCTTGACGACGGCTCCCACGTCGCCGCTGACGAACCAGAGATTGTTCCCGGATAGGTCGCTTTGCGTGCTGGAAAAACGATGGGCCCCGCTGACGCTCGAGCCCTCCGCCGCCGCACCCCTGGCGCTCAAAAAGTCGTCGTCGGTGAGACGGCCGCCCCCGATCTCGCCGAAGCCGAGCGATCCGCGCACGAACAGCCGG
>WBZO01001476.1_pt1 | contig 36682 bp, 36 predicted proteins | sample 5204261 | NCBI WGS metagenome assembly WBZO01 (sample SAMN12412400, study PRJNA552823) | activated sludge metagenome | isolation source: activated sludge from anammox sidestream of wastewater treatment plant... | place: USA: North Carolina | collected 2017-09
TCTCAAGGAAGGCAAGAGTGGATCCCTTGCCATCGGTTCCAAGAATCTGGACGGTTGGGATCCCGCACAGGTGAGGTGAATCCAGGGATTTCAGCAGGGAGCGGTAACGATCTAATGAAAAATCCCGAACGCCATATTTGGCAGGCATCCCTTTTTCATAATTGGTCAGAGAAAAGAGCCAGCGCAGGCCATCCATGCCGGGAATCCGGTTCCATTCAACCCAGGAAGGCAAGCACTGCCTTCATGAAGGCCGGCAGATCCATGGGAGTTCTGGCGGTGATCAGGTTACGATCCACGACAGTCTCCGAATCGGCCCACTGAGCACCCGCATTGATCAGATCATCCCGGATGGCTTTATAGCTGGTCACTGCCCTTCCACGCAGTATTCCGGCAGACACCAGGACCCAGCCCGCATGGCAGATCGCCGCCACCAGCTTTCCCTGGCGGTCCATTTCTGCAACAAACCCACACACACCTGATGACAGGCGGAGAAAGTCCGGCGCCCAGCCGCCCGGAATGATCACTCCATCAAAATCACCAGCCGAAACCTGATCGATGGTTTTGTGGCACTCGATCGGGTAACCATATTTTCCCTTATACCCGGTCTGTGTCGTGCCGACCGCCACCACCTCATGGCCGGCTTCGAGCAGGCGGAGATAGGGATACCAGACTTCCATGTCCTGATAATCCTTTTCGACAAGAATTGCAATCTTCACAATAACCTCCTCAACAGCCGGTTGAATCTTTGACCCTCTCCCTGAAACCGGCCTGGAATGGCATGATACGGGTACTCACCTCAGTGGTCCATCCGATTCCATTATGCTATCCAAGGATAGAGAAGGAAAAGGAGCCGCAAAGAGGAGAATGAAGTTCTGTTGGAGGAAAAGTGATGAAGAATGGAAATCTCATGCTGTTGTTCGGAGTACTGATGGTCCTGTTTTCTTTTGAAGGGCAAGCAAAGGATTTGAAAATCGGTGTGATGCCGAAATTGATTGGAATCGAGTATTTCAATGCCTGCGAAAAAGGCGCTCGCGAAGCCGCAAAAGAACTGGGTGTTGAAATGATCTTCGATGGTCCGGATACCAATGATGTGTCACGCCAGACCGCGATTGTGGAGACCTGGATTGCACGCAAATTCGATGTCATCGCCATTGCCCCGAATGACCCGGATGCCATCGCCCCGGCATTGAAAAAAGCCCGCCAGCGCGGGGTCAAAGTGATCACCTGGGATTCCGATTCAGCTGAGGAGACGAGAGACTATTTCATCAATCAGGCTGACAATTCTGCAATTGCCAGGACACTCATGGATGTCCTGGTGGAAGGGATCGGCCCCGAGGGAAAATATCTTAACCTGACTGGATCACTCACTGCCGCCAACCAGAACCGCTGGATGGAAGAGATGGAGAAATACCGGCAGGAAAAATATCCGAATCTGAAAAATCTTTCGGAAACCCCGAAGGCTTCCGGAGAAGACCAGGCATTGGCCACCCAGGTGACGATCGACAGTTTGAAAAGTTATCCGGATCTCCAGGGCATTATCGCCATTACCTCGGTGGCCCTGCCAGGTGCCGCGGAAGCTCTGCGCAAGACCCAGTCGGCGGATAAAATCTTCCTGACCGGCCTTTCAACTCCCAATTCGATGCGCCCGTATATCAAAGATGGCACAGTCAAGAAGATGGTCCTCTGGAATCCGGTCGACCTCGGATACCTGACAGTTTATACCGCCAAGCTCCTGGCAGAAGGGAAGATCTCTGGAGAAACGATCGAAGCCGGACGGCTGGGGAACAAGAAAATTCGCGGCAGTGAGATTTTGCTGGGAGATCCATTGATCTTCGATGCCGGCAATATCGACCAGTTTAACTTCTGAGTAAAAATCTGATGTCTTCTGAATCGAAAGGCGATCCCAGAGGTCGCCTTTCTTTTTTCAGGAGGAGGAACCCTGGGCTTTTCGGAGAAACCCAGCCAGACCGTTCATGCCAATATGTGCGGATTGAGCAGCGGCTTCGTTTTCAAGACGGATGGCATCGTAGATTTCCTTGCGGTGAATTGCCACAGAGCGGGGCGCCGACACACCAATCTTGACCTGATCGCCCCGGACATCGACGACTGTGATTTCAATATCATCGCCGATGACAATCACTTCATCCTTTTTTCGGGAGAGCACCAGCATCGTTTTATTCCCCCCTGGTGTCCGGAGCTTCCGATTGGAGCTGCCCGGCTTCCTGGAGGATGTAGTGGCGTGTGTGGTAACGGTCAGTGAGCAGGACCACCTGTTTTCCCTGGCAGGTTGCCGGATTGATGATCAAAGGCCCCTGGAGATTGGCGGTAATCAACGCCGGGTCTTCACGCACAACCACGATGGACAGGATGCGCGCTTGGCTCAGGTCATTCAGTTCCAGAGACTGGATTTCCACGGGCTTCACATCGATCTGATAACTGGCCAGAAATTCGAGTGGATTGACGACCACAAAACAGAGGTGGGGATCTTCCAGAGACTGCATCCACAGAAAGGGCGCATAGGCTGTTTCCTCGATGAACACATAGCGCTTCATCTCAGCAAAGCCGAGCAGCCCTTCGGGGAAAAACAGGATTTCTTTTTTAGGGACCTTGATTTCTCCGAACCGCTCTGTCTGAATAATTTCAATCTCGGATTCTGTCATGTCTCGGCCAGTCGAAACAAAATTCCTTCCTGAGCAGTCAGTCGACGCCACCGCTGGGAATCCTTCCATGAAGGAAGATTCCCGGTTGCAGGTCGGCATGATCCTATCACAACTTTCAACGCAGGGAATCGGACAACAACTGAATCTGCTCCCGGAGGTTTCATCAACCAACACCTTCCTGATGGAGCTGCCTGCCGCTGAATCCCCACATGGGCTGGTTGTCACGACAGAGCATCAGACCGGCGGCCATGGAAGGCATGGGAGGGCCTGGTTTTCACCCAGAGGGGCCAATCTGGCTTTCAGTGTCTGCCTGCGTCCAAAGGCCCATCCGGGCGGCCTGGCGACACTGGCTGGAGCCTGTGCTGTCGTTGCAGTCCTGCGCGAGAAAGGGATCCGGGCAGCCATCAAGTGGCCAAACGATATCACCCTGCAGCAGCCAGCCACTGAAGTCGATGGAACCCGCATTTTCAGAGACTTGAAGCTGGGTGGAGTTTTGTGTGAGTCACGTGCAGAAAGTGACCAGTCGCTGCGTCTGGTTCTTGGGATCGGGCTTAATGTCAATATTTCTCATGACCAGTTTCCAGAGGATTTGAGAAATACCGCCTCTTCACTGCGGGCTGCCTGTGGAAAGATCCTCGATCGGAACAGGCTGCTGGCGGCCCTCCTGAATCGGCTCGAGGAGGTCTGGCGCCAGCTCGAATCTGAAGGCAGCGGAGAGCTGGTGCGGACCGCGCGAGGTTACTGCGAGACACTGGGCCACATGGTGCGGGTTGACCTGGGGGGCTGGTGTGTCGAGGGCATCGCCGAAGATCTGGATCCCCAGGGCTGCCTGGTTCTCCGTCTCGAAAGCGGAGTCAAGCGGGTGCTCGGCATCGGCGCCATCCAGCAGACACGGCGCATCGATTAACCATCAGACCGGTGATCTCCGCATTAACGGCTTTGAAGTTTCTGCCGCAGGAACTCACGGTAGCCATTGGCTGTTTCGACCACCCCATTGATGCGCAAAACATTTTCCATGACATCCCGCTCGCCAGTGGAAAGGTCATCTCCGCCCGGGTAAACCAGCCCGGAGCGTGGATCGAAAGAGGCTTTGGCTGGAAGCCAGGCACAGCGGCAGAGCCAGATATGGCCTGAATCCATTTCAAGATGGTTGGCCCCGCCCGAATGCCCGCCGGTGTCAACTGCTGAAGAGTTATAGGCATATCGCAGATACTGCTTCCGGTCCGGAAACCATCCTGCCAGGGTCGGACAGAAAAAAGCCTGGCGGGATTCCACATATCCGCGTTCATTGAGTATCCAGGGAACACCATCCCAGGAACCCATCGCGGCCGGTCCCTGGCCCAGGCAGGTCTGGCCCATCGAAGAGTCCTCACCGGCACATCCATCCGCGGGCGGGAAGGTGTTGTAGTCCAGCTTGTAGTGAAAAAGCCCCTGCCCCAGGGTCCGCAGGTTGGCCTTGCACTGAACCTCGGTGGCTTTGCGCCTGGCATTGATATAGTTCGGAACAGCGATCGACAGCAGAATGAAAATGATCGCAATGACAACCAGCAGTTCAATCAGAGTGAATCCGGATTCCCGTCTCACGGACAAAGACCTTCCTCTTGAATGACCACATCCGCACGAAGCTCAGAACCGGGAGAATGGACAAATAAACAGTCATCGACTCTCTCGCATCTCCCGGAGAGGCGGTCGTGAGGATATGGGGTGGGCCGGTCTTCTGGCTTGTGGATCAACCTCTGGTTGCGCCTTCCAGGCCATGACAGCACCCGTGGTGATTTGCAACCATTGTCCCCACTTACAGCGGCGGGTCCGCGCGGGCTTTTCACCCGCTTCCCGTTTCACCCCTGAACATCCGGGGCACCCACTCATCTGAAAGGATAATGCAGAAACAGCTGAAAAGGAATGGACCTTGTGTTTAGAGGATTTTAGCTTTGGTGGTGGCAATGGCCTCCAAAGCCACTTCGGAAGCCAGTTTCGGGTAGTGCCGCGGGCCAAAAAGGATGCTGGCGGTATGGAAACACTCATGGGTGCAGGAACACCCGGTCCGATCGATCATGGTTCGCGCTTTTCGGGCAGATTCCCCTTCCCAGATGGCATTCCAGTCAAACCCCACCTCCCGGAGGTTTCCCAGCGGCCAGTCGAGAACTTCACAGAGGTTGACATCCCCCTCCGGCTGCAGGACCGCGATGGCCCTCCCGGCCTGGCAGTGAATCGGAGCGGCTTCACCCAGGAAATAATATCCATCTCCTTCCGCAAGTGACTTTGAGGTTTCACAGGAAGCTGCGGAGGCCTTGCCAAACGGGCGGTAACGGGTCAGAGGCTGGTGATTCTGGCGATGGTCAATAATGGCCTGGACTGCTTTCCGGGCGAGATGATTTTTCGCACGCCGGATCACTGCACCAAAACCTTTGTGGTGGGTCCGGTTATGTTCATCGATCCAGTCAAGAAAACGGCCATATTCAGCCAGATCCACCTGGGTTAGCTGCTGATCGGCCACATAGCCCCGGACCAGATTGCATGAGATACGGGTCACACCAAGGTCATGGATAACCGCATAGATGTCTCTGAGGCGTGAAGTGTTCTTTCCATTGGCAGTCACCACCACAGAAACTTCGAGGTGCGGCCAGGTTCTCTGGAAAGCCTGGAGTTCTTCGATCTGCCGCAAGGCATCCGCATAGACCCCCTTTTTGCGGCGTATCGCATCATGCTCCTCGCCCAGGTCATCGATGGAGACCCCGATATCGAGATGGAGATCATTCTTCAACCTCCCAAGCTCCTCCAGGGTGCGCTGGACATTGGCATGACGGGTGCCATTGGTGATGATGCCGATGCGGCGTGTCCGGGTGACACGGTAAAAAATCTCAATCACCTCGGCGAGATCCTTGCGGAGAAAAGGTTCCCCACCGGTCAACCTCAGGAAGGTCAAACTGCCCAGGCTTTGACAGAAGCGTTCAATCTCTTCAAGCGACAGTTCACGACTCGGGCCGAGTTCATCGAGGTAGAAGCAGTGTGCACAGCGCAGATTGCAGCGTGAAGTGACAAAATAGATCAGATATCGAAGTTGTGGCGCCGGCATGGTTTCAGGATATCCCGCATGGGTCGGTTATGCTTCAGTTTAGCCAAGAATCCTGTTCCGGGGAATCCGTTAGGAGTGAGATCAATAGTCCATCCAGGATCGGACCGCAGAAGGATCGCTGGTCCTTGTCGTGGCAAACCAGATGTCGCCCTCAGATGCCGATATATCCTCTTCCCAGACAACATACAGATTCCCGAATGCATCGGCCTCGATGGAAGGACGCATCCAGTAGGCCTCCTGGTTTGTGAGAGGGTACTTTTCCTCGATCTGGCTTGTCGATGGATTGTATCGGGCATACAGGATCTGATCCCCCTCAGCTTCATCGATCCAGACCAGGTGAACCAGCCCCTCGGAATCGATGGCCAGATCGGGGTGGTATTGGCGCAATCCGTCATCAGCAAGATCCAGGGCGGTTGCAAACGCCGTGTCCTGATCTGTTTTTTTAAGGAGGACGAGATCTTCATCGACACCATTGGATTTGTCCGAATAGACCACCCAGCAGGTGTCATCCGGGGCGATATCAATATGGGGTGGATCAAAAAAGTCAGTACCGCCCTGTTTGAACAGGGTCACGGCCGCAAGGCCGGAAGCGGCGGATATTTCGGAATAATACAGGTTGACCCCTGATCCCAGGCCTCCCGCCCAGACCAGATGATGATTACCGGTCGAGTCTGCTGCGATATCGGGCACTGTAAAGGGCGGGGTATTTCCACGTGATGCCAAATCTGTGATCCGATGGAGACTGAGGTCTGTTATCGCCGGGATGGAGGCCGACGGATCGAAGGTCAGACGGAAAAGGTCTGAAATATCGGAATTAAAATGGTAGTCATACCAGACCACAGTCAGATCCCCATCCGGATCGGAAATCACCTTGGGGACATAACCATTATCCCCGGGATTGGCTTTGCTGGTCTGAGTCAGCCGGATGTCATTCGGGCTGAATGAACCGCCATACGGCCGCATGTCGGCATAAATCTCGACATTGTTGATCCAGTTTCCCTGAGGGATGCAGTGCCGGTGATCATGCCAGACAACAAAGACGCCATCCGTTGAAGTTACCGCCAGGCTGGGATGCCTTCCTCCAACATGCAGGGAGCCAAAAGTCGAATTATCGATGGACTCCTCACCCGACCATCCCTGGCCGACCGACCAGTTCCGGTAGTAAACATAACTCGGGCTTCCCGGAGTGGTTGAAATCCCACCCGACCAGTAGGTGAAATGCACCAGCCCTTTTGAATCCACCGCCAGGATGCGATCGGAAGTCCGGCTGAGCTGATACTTGCGGGTTGTGTCGGTAATCTTAACTGCAGGGCCGAAAGGTGCCCCGAACCCCGGATGTGCGCAGCAGAGCATTCCCAGCATTAAACACAGGAAAAAAACGAGCGAGTTCCCTTCCCTGCACCGGTATGAATTTGAAGAAATGATGCCCATCGGCAGCTGCACCCTGTCCATCCGGAAGAAACCGGCTTTGTTATTTCCAGGGGCCGATCAGCCGGGAACGGTTTTCAATCGGAAGCCCGAACAGGCGCATGAACCCGCTGGCATCCGAGTGGCTGTACAGTGCTCCACTGTCGCCGAAGGTGGCGACACGAGTGCTGTAAAGGCTCATCGGAGATTCAGAGCCGATCGGAGTGCAATTGCCCTTGTACAGTTTGATCCGGACCTTTCCGGTGACCACTTTTTCGCAGGAATCATAAAAGGCATCGAGCGCTTCACGGATGGGGGTGAACCATTCACCATTGTAGACCAGTTCGGCATAGAGGATCGCAGCCTGCTGGCGGAAGAAGAGGGTTCGACGGTCATGAGTGAGGTGCATCAGCTCACGATGGGCGGCATAGAGCACAGTGGCTGCCGGGCACTCATACACCCCGCGTGATTTCATTCCCACCAGGCGGTCCTCGACAATATCGACACGCCCCACGCCATTTTCACCAGCGATCTGATTGAGCTGGTCGACCAAATCCACGCCCCCCAGCTGTTTGCCATCGAGTTTGACCGGGCGGCCGCTTTCGAACTCGAGTTCGATGATCCGTGGCTTGTCCGGTGCTTTTTCCGGATCGGTGGTCAGGAGGAACATTTCCGGATCGGGTGCATTGGCTGGATCCTCCAGAATCCCTCCTTCAAAAGAGAGATGCCACAGGTTCCGATCCATGCTGTAAGGCTTGGCAGCCGTCACCGGAACCGGGATGTTGCGGGCCTTGGCGTATTCAATCGCTTCCTCGCGGGAGGTGAGAGTCCACTCCGGTTCGCGCCAGCAGGCGATCACTTTGAGGTCAGGATCGAGGGCTTTGTAGGTCAGCTCAAAACGTACCTGGTCATTGCCCTTTCCGGTCGCGCCATGAGAGACCGCATCGGCGCCTTCTTTGTGGGCGATTTCCACCTGCTTCTTTGCAATCAGAGGCCGTGCCAGCGAGGTGGCAAGGAGGTATTTATGCTCATACACCGCATCGGCACGGAGCACAGGGAGGATGAAATCATTCCATAATTCATCTTTAAGATCTTCGATATAGAGTTTTGAGGCTCCCGATTTGATGGCTTTTTCATGGAGAGGTTCAAGCTCCTCCCCCTGGCCGAGATCCGCAGCATAAGCGATGACTTCACATCCATAAGTTTCCTTCAGCCAGGGGATGATGACCGAAGTATCAAGCCCGCCGGAATAGGCCAGAACAACCTTTTTTACCTGTTTCATGGGATTCCTCTTTGTCGGTTAAATATGGTGAGAACGATACCATAGAAACCCGATAAATCGAAGGATCGGGGCTTCTTTCCGCACACAGGGCTGGTTACCATAAGTAGAAAATCAGATTCTGTGAGGTATCGGAAATATGGCAGAGACCATTTTCAGTAAAATTGTCCGTGGTGAAATTCCATGTGATAAGGTTTATGAGGATAATCTGTCGCTCGCCTTTAGAGATATCAACCCGCACGCCCCGGTTCATATCCTGATCATCCCGAAAAAGGACCTGGAGGATATCTCAAAAATCGATACAGAAAGTGGGCTTCTCGAGCACCTCATCCGGGTCGCCAACCAGATTGCAGTGAGCGAGGGAATTGCCGAAAGCGGTTATCGGCTGGTGGTGAACAAGGGAGCCCATGGAGGCCAGACAGTCAACCATCTGCATATCCACCTGCTGGGGGGGCGTCCATTGACCTGGCCACCCGGTTGAGGAACAGGTTCATTTCCTGCGATCAGGCTTCTTGAGATCCCATCTCCTGGGGAGGATAGGGGGGTAAAGAGGTCAGGCGTTGGTCTTCGATGGGGCCACCCGCAGTGAAATGGTACAGGCTCTGAAAATTCAGATTCTGAAAACCGAACAGATCATGGATGGGATCATCAAAAAAACACCCGATGCCAGTTCCACGGATGCCTGATGCTTCGGCACAGAGATACAGGATCTGGCCAATCATCCCGGTTTCCCAGAACAGGTGGCGATATTTCCAGGCCCCCTGGGACTGGAGGACCGGTTCAAATTCCGCCACCATTCCCAGACTGAAGGCACTCGAACCGGCGATTTCCTGGCCACAGCTGAGCCGTGCGGCAGCAGTGCGGGCATCTCCTTCAAGAAGCAGAAACAGATTCAACCACTCCGGCGCACCCTGGGCCTTTTTCCACAGGAAAGACCGTTTCATCGCCTTGCGCAAGGCAGCCTCACGGGCCGGGTTGCGTACCAGGCAATACAGCCCGGGTGGAATTCCATCTACCAGATGAACAAACAGACACAGATCCACATGGCCCGGTCCGGGAAATGCCCCCCAGGGTGGAGAAATCAGCCCCTGGGTGCTGATGGATGGCACTGTCTGAGCAAGAATCGAATAGAAGACATCACGGGGAAGGCCGGTTTTTCCATCGAAAGCAACAGCGCTGCGCCGGCGCAGGATGATGTCCCTGGCACTCAGGCGGCCCTCAGGGAGCGGGATCGGGCCATCTGATTCTCGAAGCACACTTTTTTTATTTTCATCGATGGATGGGACCGGGGATGTTTTCGGTTTTGCCGCCGCTACCGCCATTGCATCGATTCTGTCCCAGGGAACATGCTCCTGGCTGAGGCGGTTTGCCTGGCCCTGCCATTTGAGGGATTTGAAAACCTCCGCAGGTTTTGAAAGTGGAACCTCATGCGGATTGACCTTGATCCCACCCGGGACAACCAGCGCGACCAGATCCGGATGCTCCCTCTCTTCCGGGAGGAAATCCATTCCGCGATCGAGGCCAAACAAGGCTGCGACCTCCTCATCCGAGGATGTATCGAGCAGCAGCACCCGCCAGCCCAGCATTGCAGCGGAAAAGGACAGGGCTGCCAGGGCATGGCCGATATCATGCTGGCAGTATCGATAGGCGCGTTCCCCATACTTCCAGGCTTCCCGCCAGTGAATCGAAGACAGGCCCAGCAGAAAGCCATCCGCAGGGAAATCAGGAAAAGCTTTGGTCCAGAGTTCCCTGGGGATTCGGGAGCGAATTTCGAGCTGATGCTCACCTGGAGCATAATGACAGACCAGCCCTTCCCCGGGTGAAGGCAGCCCAGGAGGGAGAACCACATACCCCTCAGTGGGATGAAGGTTTCCACTCGAAGGGTTTACACGCAGCGCCCAGCGGCTGCCCTGATATTCCTTCCAGGCGGACAAGGCCATCGAATGCTCGAAGAATATGCCAAGGGAGCCCAGATCGAATGTGTGTGGTTCTATCCGGCTGCCACCGAGCAGCGCATTGAATGAGGGGAAGTCATCGCGGGCTGCAAAGGGGAGCTGGATCCTTGAACAACCCTCAAATCTCCGGAAGGGATCCGGCTGGTTGTCCCAGTCGAGATAACCCGGACTGGCCGCATAACGGCGGAAGTGGTGTTTGGTGGCTTCGTGGTAAGCGATTACCTCCGCCAGCCGTGCAGCTTCCTCCGAACCACTGCCTGGCGGCTTCTTTTTACTGAAAAACATCCTGGACAGCCTCTCCCTCAGGATGGTGAATCACCCAGCGCGCGGGATGAAAGAAGACGCCATCATAAGTCCCCTGATAACGCCGTTCTTCGATGCGCGGGATGACTGAAAAGGACTCGGCAAAACTCCAGCAGTCCAGAAGCAGCCCGGCGATCGAGCCAACAATCAGCTCGAGTGTGTAGTTGCCCGGCATGAGGAGCAGGCAGTCAAATGTCAGATCAACCTCGAAGGTGCCTGGCGCAGGTTTGCGCAGTTCCTCCGGTGGAGTGCAGAGTGTCTGGCACACTCCCCTTGACCAGTTATCCAGAATCTTGATGGATATCGCGGGATACAGGATATCTTCATCCTCGCAAATCAGCGAGACGCGGATTGTAATCGGGGAAAACTGTCGAAAAACCCGCCCCTCATTTCCCTGCTCATCCAGGAAGCACACCTTTGTCACCCGCATCCGCTGATCCCCGAGGCGGTTGGTGACTGCATAGGGATTATCTCCTGAGCCGATCTGATAACGATGCTGCCAGACCAGGGCAGCATACTGGTAGGTGACCACCTTGGGCGGACCATCCATGAGGATGCCGCCATTGGACAGCATGATCACACGATCGCAGAAGTTTTCGAGGATATGCAGATCGTGGGAGACCAGCAGGATGGTTTTATTTCGAGCTTTGAAACGGCGGAATATGTCAACTGCAGTGTGCTGGAAAAGGGCATCACCGACCGCAAAGACTTCATCGAGAATCAGAATATCGGGATCGAGGTGGCTGGCAATCGAAAAAGCCAGACGTTGAACCATGCCGGTGGAATAGTGCTTGATGGGTGTGCGGACAAAGCGCTCCAAACCCGCATCCCTGAAGATCGCCTGCATTTCACGCTTGAGGCTTTTTTCCGAAAGGCCGAGGATGACCCCATTGAGCAATACATTTTCCTCGCCGGTCATGTCCGGGTGAAAGCCAGCTCCCAGTTCAAGCAGCGAAGCGACCCTGCCACAGACCTGGATGTCTCCTGAAGTGGGGTAAGTGATTCCGGCAATCAGCTTGAGAAGGGTGCTTTTACCCGAGCCATTCGCTCCACAGATCCCCAGTGCCTGCCCCCGCTCAACTTCAAGATCGACCCCATCCAGGATTTTGAGAATATCCGCCTGGTATCCCCGCAACTTGCGCAGGATGAGTGATTTGAGGGAACGATCCTGGGCACTTCCAAGATAGTAATGCTTTGTCAGTCCTTTGAGACGTATCGAGAGGTGATCAGGCAGTTGGTCGCTCATGAAGATCGGAACACAATCTGAATGCAGAAAAACCTAAAAGGCTCCCTTGCCAAAAATGACTACCGGAACAGTGCGAACCAGGATCACCAGGTCCAGCAGGAAGGACTGATTCTGAATGTAGTAAAAATCATATTCAAGATTGGACTGAAGCGGGAGATTCTTCCTGCCAAGGATCTGCCAAAGCCCGGTGACACCGGGGATGACCCGGAGGCGGCGCCTTTGCCAAGGCTCATAGCTGGCCACCAGGTGCGGCATCTCCGGGCGCGGGCCGACCAAAGTCATTTCACCACGAAGGACATTATAAATTTGGGGGATTTCATCCAGGGATGACCTCCTCAGCCAGGAGCCAAGCCCTCCAAGGACCCGGGGGTCTGAGGGGCCGGAAGGGGGAGCGCCATACTCATCCACATCCGGACGCATGGTGCGCAACTTGGCCATCCAGAACTCTTTCCCATCCAGTCCGACCCGTTTCTGCCAGAAAAGCCCGCTGGCCCCGCTCTTCCAGCGGATCAGTGGAATTAAAATGACACAGGCGCACAGGACCGGTATCAGGGTCAGCACACAGACCAGAATATCCAGCGATCTTTTCAGGAATTGATAACCGGCATGGGTGGCCCCCGGCCCGAGGTTGACCACCAGGATGCCATCGATCTCCTCGACACCTGCCGAGCGGTTCACCATGACTGTCGAAGGATCATCGCAGACAATGCGGAAGTGGACATTGGCATCACAACGGGATTCCGAGATCAGATTCAAGACATCGGCCTGGGAGAGGCTGCGGTCAGCAAACACAACCAGATCGATCCCACCCTGTTCGAGCACTTTCGGGAGCTGGTCGATGGATCCGACCACTTCCCTGGGAATGACCCCCCTTGGCATGGCCTGGCTCTGGCCGCTGTGCAGGACTCCAACGATCTGGTGTTCCCGGATCGAGGCATTATTGAGGCGCCGCCAGGTATCCAGGGCCAGATTTCCCGCTCCAACCAGAAGTGTTCTAACCCGTCCGTACCCCCGCTTGCGCAGCTGGATCTCCACCCAGCGGACAAAAGCACGGGACAGGAAAAGTGAGATGAAATTCAACACGCAGACAGTCAGAACGATCGATCGTCCAGGATCAAGAGATTCCTTGGTGAGGTAGCCAAATGAGAGCATCCCCATGGTGAACAATCCTGAAGCCTTGACCAGGTCCTTTCCCTGCTTGAGGGGAGCCACTTCGAGGGGGCGTGAATAGAGGTCGGAAAGCATGTTGGCGATCCACCACCAGACGACGACAAAGAAGAGGGTAATCAGATAGTTCTCGATGTGATTGATTGGCCAGGCGACCTGAAAGCGCAGAACGACCACCCCCAGCCACAACCCAGCGGACAGGATCCCATCCAGCAGAAGCAGCAGGTGAACTCCCCTGCGCCAGACAAACCGGGCTAGAGCATCCCCACGCGACCCAGCCAACGTGAGCAAAGGCACCGTAGTAGGAAGCGCGGGTTGCCGATTAGATATCTCTTCCATAATCTACGCGGCTCGATCCATAAACGATAAAGCCATTCCAGACCTGAACGTCCCATCCAGTCGGGGCAGCGACTCAATGATCCTCCATGATACTCGAAAAGTGCGCCAACAGACCAGTACAGCCTGATGCCCGGAGAATCGCGATGAGCATCGATCCATTTTTCCTGAGCGGGAACCCCCAAACCCACCAGAAGGAGGTCGGGAGGAGCAAGCTGCAATGGTCCAATCCAGGCACCTTCCTGCCTGAGATCCTCATATCCATCCTTGCAGAAAGTTATCTGTAAACCGGGGAAGGCGGCCACCATTTGTTCTCGAAGGTGGGCAGCCCCTCCGGGGGTTCCTCCCAGGAAGCCGACTGTTTTCTTTCTCCGGGCGCAGATTTCCATAACCTGGGGGAGAAAGTCGGCGGCGGTGTTCCGTGCAGGACACCATTCCCCCAGAATTCTGCACCCCAGCTGAATCCCCGCTCCATCGACATAAACAAGATCAGCGCTGGAGAGCAGTTGATGGATTTCCGGCTGGTCTGCCGCCTGGTTCGACACAGCCACATTCAGGTAAGCAAAATGGAGAGGCCCGGTTTGATCGAGAGCCTTTTCAAAACAGTCCAGAAGCTCGGTCCGGGTCAGTCGATGGATCCGAACCCCCAAAAGGTTCATCTCAGTTTCCGGATAAGGAACATTCCATCTCATGGCACATGGGATCATAGCAGGGAGATCGAGCGGGAAGGAAAGGGGATTCGTGGTTCAATGAATAGCGAAATATGGGTGGAAATAACATTGTTCCTCAAGTATTCTATTGTTCAGAGGGTTGGATGAGTTTCCATCCTCCGAAAAGAGAAGTCTGCTGGCCATTCATTACTGCCTGAGAAGGGATTACCGGTATGGCAACAGAACCGAGTCTGGTCCTGGAGGAGCTTCTGAGTCGGATTGGTGGCGACCGTGAGTTTGCGGTTGAACTGTTGAACGAATTTGTAGATTCACTCACCAGAGAAATCGCCGCCCTGCACCTTTCGCTCGAAAAAAAAGATGCCGAAGGAATCCGTTACCGTGCCCATTCTCTTAAAGGATCGGCATTGAATCTGGCCGCCAGAGAGTTTGCCCGGTTGGCTTCGCTCTGTGAAAATGCCGCCAGGAACGGGCAGTTCGAGGAGATCGAAACGACTCTTCCCCTGTTGTCTTATGAGGCTGAAACGCTTCAATCCATTGTGCTCAGCCTGGGTTAAGGAACACACACCATGTCGCTCAGTGAAAAAATATCGGAAGCCATTAAAGAGGCAATGAAAGCGAAGGATGAAGTCCGGCTTCGGACTGTCAGAGGCATCCGTGCTGAAATCCTGAAAAAGGAAAAAGAGGGCAAAGGTTCTCCCAGCGATGAGCAGGTGATCCAGTTGATCACCCGGCTGGTCAACCAGCACCGCGAAAGCATATCGATGTTCACCCAGGCCGGCCGGAAGGATCTTGTGGAATCCGAGTCGGCTGAGCTGGCCATCCTGCAGGAGTTTCTCCCGCCCAGCCTTTCGACTCAGGAAGTCGAAGTCATCATTGGGCAGGTGCTGTCGGAAATCGGGCCGGTTTCACCCAAAGATATGGGGAAGGTGATGGGCAAAGTGATGTTTGCCTTGAAACAGACCGGGAAGATTTTCGATGGAGGTGAAGTGAATCAGCTGGTCAAGGCGCAGATCGAAGGATAATCCCCCGAGCTGCGCCTTATTGTCACCGATTCGGCTGAATCCTCAGTCTTCAAGTCCCAACGCCCACTTGATTCCACCCAGCAGGTGAGCCTGGAAAACCGGGTTGGTCCAGACATCCTCGCGATGCCCCAATGAGGTAAAAAAACAGCGCCCTTTGCCATACTCATGGCACCAGGCAACTCCATAATCTCCAGTGGGGCCATACTGCAGGTTCTTTTTGTTCATATCGGTTTTTGTGGTATCCAGCGAGAGGAGGACACGGAGTTTCTCGCGTGAATAGGGGGCTTTGAACTGGTAGATCTCATCCTGAATGGTCCAGGAGTCGCCCAGCATCCGTGTGGCAGGATGATTTTTATCATCCACTTTGATGGTCACTGCGGCATCATTGGCTCCCCAGGGGTGGCTGACAAAATAGGCTCCGACAATCTCTCCGAACTCCGGCCACTTATAAAAAGTATCCGAAGCTGCATGGGCGCCGATAAAGGCCCCTTTGCCTGATTTGATATAATCAAGGAACGCTTCGCGCTGCTCCGGAGTGAGCAGATCGATGTCTTTGCCATCTTTGGCTGTGGTGGTGTAGAAAAAAACTGCATCATACTGGGCCAGCTTCTCTCCAGTCAGGAAAGACAGGTCGATTTCTTCCGGTTTCAATTTCCACAGGTTCATGCAATCCGCTTCGAAGACACCGGATTCTTTCCCCATTTTTGCCAGAGTTTCCTCGCAGAGACCCAGACTGGAATGCTTGAATCCTTCACTGAAAGTGAGAACAAGAATTTTTTTCATGGCTCCCTTCTCCTCAGCTCCAGCCGGTGAAAATCCAGCCAGTAAAACCATCGCCACCAGAACGCTGATATTGAACCTGAATGTTTGCATCCGTCTTTTTTCCTCCTTGCAGAAGATTCCGAAAAACTGCCCTATGGGGTGACCGGAAGGCGCTCAACCTTTTCGATCTGCCCAAGGATGATACCGTTATCTTTATATTTTTTCAGCATGAAATGGGTTGAAGTGGACTGGATATGCTCGAGTGTGGCCAGTTTTTCGAAAACAAAATAGGAGACATCCTGGATGCTGTGGCCTTCCACGACAACCAGCAGATCATAGGCTCCTGAAACCAGGTAGAGCGAGCGGACCTCGGGGAAACGGTAAATTCTTTCCGCGATTTTATCGAACCCGACTCCCCGCTGAGGGGTGACTCGAACTTCAATCATGCAGGTGACCTTGCCATCGCTGGTCTTGGCGGGGTCGGTGACTGCCCGATAGCCAAGGATGACTTTTTCATCCTCCATTCGCTTGATGGCGGCATGGATCTCGGACGGGCCGACTCCAAGGAGATCGGCAATGCGTTCATCCGCCAGGCGTGCGTTCTGTTCGAGCAGTTCGAGGATCTGTTCATCCAGGCTGCGTTGAGTGTTTTTTTTCTTTTCGGCCATCCGTCATCCTCCAGGATACATTCCCAACCGGGATCGGGCTGGAAAGATCATACCCCGCAGACAACACCATGGTAACCAGCCTTGGAAAACGGACCGTTGCCTCCCCGCCCCCTCAGGTCCGGTACAGCAGCCCTTTCGTGGGAGGCTCAGAAAAAAAACTCGTTGATAATCTTCGCAATCCTGCTCTAATTCTCTGTGGAGCTGTGAATCCTGGGGAATATTCTTCCCGGTCTGTCCGGGGATATGAATCACGTTTGGAAAAGCAGTTTTTTCGTGGCACTGATTGGAGCAGGATTCTGGCGCCTTGCAGAACCGCTTCATGCGAGGAGAAAAAAAATGGATGACCAACCTACCCCCCAGATACCATCCGAAGCGATCCGGAACACAATCACCAACACAGGGCTTTCTATTGAGGCTCTCTCTCAAGAGGCTCCCGTCCTGCTGATTTTTCTCAGACACCTCGGGTGCACCTTCTGTCGTGAGACTCTTTCCGATATTCGTGAGAAACGGGATTATTTAACCAGAAAGAAAATTCAACCAGTCTTCGTCCATCTGTCTCCTGAGGAGAAAGCAGCACCGATTTTTGAGAAATATTCGCTTGGGGATGTGCCTCGAATCAGCGACCCGGGAAAGGCGCTGTACCATGCTTTCGGATTGCAGCGAGGGAGAATACTGCAGCTCCTTGGCCCGCGAGTGTGGTGGAGGGGATTTGTAGTGGCCATCCTGAATAGACATGGATTCGGCAGGCTGATGGGCGATGGGTTGCAGATGCCAGGTGTGTTCCTGATCTATAAAGGGAAGGTACTGAAAGATTTCCGGCACAGGACAACGGGAGACCGCCCCGATTATGAAGGCATGGCGGAATACGAAAGCACTCACTGAGGCGGCCAGGCGGATAAAGCACCCCCTTAAGCAAGCGGCAAGTTCCGGACTCATCAAGTCAAGGCAACCCGTAAGCAGGTGGGTTGACCCTGTCCAAGGGAAGGGTACATTTTCATTATCAAAAGAAAACTGCGAGGGAAATAATGGCGCAAAAAATCTGCCTGATACCCGGTGATGGAATTGGGCCTGAGGTCGCCCATTCTGCACGGGAAGTGATCTCTGCCTCTGGAGCAGCGATCGACTGGGTCGAGCTCCCGGCGGGGGCTTCGGCTCTCGAAACCCATGGGGCGGTCCTTCCCGAGGAGACAATTCAAGCAATCGAATTCCATAAGGTGGCGCTCAAGGGGCCAGTCACCACCCCTATCGGGAAGGGTTTCACGAGTGTCAATGTCGGGTTGCGCAAACGCTTGAATCTGTATGCGGCTGTGCGTCCGGTCCGGAACCTCCCGGGAATTCAGTCACGATACGAGAATGTCGACCTGGTAGTGGTCCGTGAGAATACAGAGGGGCTTTATTCGGGGATTGAAAACGAGATTGTGCCGGGGGTGGTCCAGAGCCTGAAAATCGCGACCCGCCTGGGTTGTGAGCGAATTGCACGGTATGCATTTCAATATGCCCGCCTGAGAGGGCGCCATCGTGTAACTGTATTTCACAAAGCGAACATCATGAAGAAATCGGATGGATTGTTCCTGGAATGCGCCCGCCAGGTCCATGCGGCTGAGGGTGCCGGCATCGGCTATGATGAGTTGATTATCGACAATGGCTGCATGCAGCTGGTTCGGGATCCCTCACGGTTCGATGTGGTGTTGATGGAAAACCTGTATGGCGACATTGTCAGCGACCTGTGCGCCGGGCTGGTCGGAGGGCTGGGAGTGGTCCCCGGGGCCAACATCGGGGATACCTGCGCGGTGTTCGAGGCGGTCCATGGCAGCGCGCCCGACATTGCAGGAAAGAACCTGGCAAATCCACTGGCTCTGATCATGAGCGGGGTGATGATGCTCAACCATATCGGGGAGGCCGAATGTGCTGACAGAATCAAAACAGCCTATAATACGCTCCTGGCCGAAAAGAACCCGGATTGTCTCACACCGGATATCGGCGGCAGGGGTGGAACAACCCAATTCACCCAAGCCCTGATCAGGACCATGCAGAAATAATCTGGCCACGGCACTCAAGTGCCATGGAGAACCGGTTCAGAGAGGCGACTCCAGAACATATAAGGCTCTCCCAACCCGCTGGCCGGGGCGATTATATTGCAGAGGATCGAATCCTCTGTCCGGCAGCACGGGCTGATACCCCATCAGCGCCAGGCGTCGTTTCAGATTGACTTCGATGGGATCTCCCTCCTCTGGAATCCAGAACGGGACCGCCAGGCAGACTCTTCCGCCGGGTTTGAGGATGGTACGGATTTCCGCAAAGGTCGGGATGTACAACCTCTCGAGTGATTTGGCGAGTGAAATCGCAGTTTTTCGGGGCACCGGCCCTCTGAGAGGGGGGCCAAGGTCACCTTCCCCGACAACCGCATCGAAGGACAACGGCCGGAAAGAGAGCGACAGCTGACGGGCATCGACACGAGTCAGGCCTTTCACCAGTTCCGGGTTGCGTGTTGAGCCAGTCCGAAACCATTCGAGGTTCTCACGGCTCTGATCGAGGGCTTCATCACGGAAATCGCTCCCCCAGACACAGAGTTTCAATGCCAGCCCTTCGATGAGGATGACACCGGATCCACAGAATGGATCCAGGAGGGTCTTCATGTTTTGTGTGCGAGCCAGATTGACCATCTGGCGGGCCAGTTTGGGTGGGAGAAGTCCACGGCGCCGGGGGCGGTTCGGCTTGCCGATATCCCGGTCGGCATATTCTTCCGGGGAGAAGATCCATTCGGTCTTTCCATAACGAACCTCACTCCCCTCGCGCCAGAGGCATACTTCGGCGCCACCCCGCTGGAGGACATTTTGAAACACCCTGGAAGGAACCACCTGTGTATCCCCCGGGATGGTGCGCTCTTCCCTGCCACGTGCCTGTGGGTGATCGTTAATCAGGTCTTTGATGAACTGGCGGATTTCTTCCCGTTGCAGGGCAAGATCTTCTTCCAGGGTGGAAACCGCCCAGGGTCCTTTCGGCAGGAACACCTTTCCTTTTTGGAAATTTTCACGAAAAGAAGGTGGGTCCTCATCCCAGCAGTAGATGGCGCGGGTTGTTCCACCCAGCTGATTGCAAAAAGACGCCAGGCCACGGTGAAAAGGGAAATCCCGTATTTCTGCCAGAGAATCAGACAGTGGTTCCGGTTTCAGGCCCCATGTTGCCGCCACCTGCCGCAATTCGAAGAAACAGATCTCCCATTCACGTCCGAGCTGAAAAACGATTCGTGCCATAAGTCCTACACGATAACTGAAAGTGCTATGGTTCTACAGGGAGTCCCCACTGAAACCGATGGCGCTCAGGATTATTCCTTTCCAGCAGGCAATCTGTTATTTTCTGCCAGCAGTTCTGGCGATGGCTCTGGCCTGGTTCGGAATGGACCGGTTCGCTGCCCAGAATCTGTATCCACGCCCGGATGCGCTTGAATACGCATTGAGTGCCAGCTCCCTTTACCATGGCGAGGGCTTTGTCCTTCGCCTGGGGAGCGATGCTTTTTATCCACCCCGTTACACCCCCGGATATCCATTCCTTCTGGCTGGGTGGTACCTGATCACCGGTCCGCATCCCGAAAAGGCTTGCCTGTTCAACCTCCTTCTCACCGGTCTGCTGACCATAACGATTGTCTGGATGACATACCGGGTTTCAGGGAGCCGGATCGGTGCATTATGCAGTGGGCTGCTGACAGCCACATCGAGCGCGCTGGTTGTTTCCAGCCAGGGGGTTCGAAGTGATCTTTCCGGGTGCTGTTTTTTTCTGGCAGGCATTTTTTTTCTTTTTTGTGGCCCTACCGGGGTACAAAATGGATCCAGTTCCTCGAAGAAGAGAGATCATCTCACAGCACTGCTGGCAGGAGGGTTTCTGGGCTATGCGGTGATGATCCGTCCGAGCTATCTCTTCCCACTCGCAGGCTGCCTCCCCTGGGTGCTGATTGGCCGGAAGGAAAAACTGCTCGTGAGGGGGATTCGCCTTGTTTTCTGCCTGACCGGGATCGGCCTGGCTCTTGTTCCAATGTTCATCTTGAACCTGGCAAACCTGGGCAACCCGCTGGACAGTGGTTACAGCCTGTGGGCGCCGGATTACTGCCTGGATCTCCATTCAGCATACAGCCTCGACAATATCTGGCGCAGTTTCGATCCGATCCGCCGGCCGCGGTCGAATCTGCTGGTTTATTCGGACCTGATTTCAGGCGCTAACCAATGGGCAAAGACTCCATTTTATGGTGGCGCCATCTGGATTTCCTCAATCGTGCTGCTGGCAGGCATTAGGAAGATGCCGTGGGATCAGGTGAGATTCATTCTTGCATCACTCACCAGCATTCTGCTGCTGGCCGGCCATTACCTGCTGTTCTTCTGGCAGGATGCACGCTTTCTGCTGCTGGTGGTTCCGCTCATGGCTATCCTGTCGGGCTGGGGAATGAGCCGGATACTGGCATACCGGCCTGAATTTTTTCCCGCGGCCGGGCTGTTTCTCACTCTTCTGTTGATGCTGGGCTCCACAGTGCCTGGTTTGCGGACCCTCCGGGAAAACCACTCTCGAGAAAACAAAGGGCATCCATCATTCTCCGAAATCGAATACCTCAAACGGATCGATTCGAGGATTGAAAAGGATGCAGTCCTTGTCAGCGTTCTCGATGAAACTCTGTGTGAAGAATATCTGGTGCGCGGAACCGGGAGAACACATCTGCCACTGACTTTGCCCAATCGTGGCTCCCATCTGCTGGCGGTTTATCAATACAACATCCCCATAGCCCGTTTTTGTAGGAGCTCAGAGAGCCGCCCTGAACTGTTATTTCCGCTGGCAGGCATGGGCCAGGACAATCTCTCATTTCTCAAGCAGGCACTGCAACAGGAGCGGGCCATCTATGTTCTGCGGCATGGCCTGGATGAATATATCAAGGAAATGTCGATTCTCCGACACGATTTTCATCTGGATGGAGCCGACCCTGAGTTCTTCAAGCTTCAGCCGCCGGGAGGGGATTGATAGGGATTTTTTTATCCGGAATTTCAAACCGGATGCAGAGGGCATTGACCCCTGATGGGCAGGAGTGATATGGTTTCGGCGTTTATGTCTTCCTTGGGGCTGTAGCTCAGTTGGGAGAGCGCTTGAATGGCATTCAAGAGGTCAGGGGTTCGATTCCCCTCAGCTCCACCATCTCCCATAAATCAATCGTTTCCAGTTTTGTTTTTCAACGATTTCCTGTTCTCGGCTGCCCCTTGCCCTGCTTCACTTCCACACTATTCCGATTGTCCTCATTGCCCATCGGGGATCTCGATGCCGAGCGTTTTCATCAATCTCGAAAGGTTTGGCTGGCGAATCCCGAGGCGCTTTGCCGCTCGTGTCTGGTTTCCCCTTTCGAGCATTAAAGCCCTTCTCACCAGGCGGCCTTTGAATTCATCCACCGCTTCAGAGAGGGGAAGATTTTCGAGGGGATCTTCTTTGTCGAGATTCGGTTTGTGGTGATCAATGGAGAAATCCTCGACATTCAGGACATCTCCACGCGCCAGCACCACCGCCCGCTCCACCAGATTGGCCAGCTGGCGAACATTCCCGGGCCAGGGAAAAGCGGTCAGCTGGTCGAGTGCAGCCTGGGAGACCTCCAGAGAGGGAATCCCGAGTTCATGGCAGGTTTTGCGGATGAAATGCCGCACCAGATCCGGGATATCCTCGACCCGGTCGCGCACAGGAGGCAGGTGGACAGCCACCACATTCAGGCGGTAGTACAGGTCTTCGCGGAATTTTCCTTCAGAAACCGCCTGTTCGAGGTTGCGATTGGTGGCTGCGATCACACGGATATCGGCATGGAGGTCGCGAGTGCCACCCACCCTCTGAAATTCATGATCCTGCAGAACTCTGAGCAGCTTGGTTTGAATATCCGGCCCGATATCTCCAATTTCATCGAGAAAAACACTCCCGCCTTCAGCCAGTTCGAACTTCCCTTTTTTCTGGGCGATAGCACCAGTAAACGAACCTTTTTCATGCCCGAAGAGTTCGCTTTCGAGCAGCTCGGGAGACAGAGCGACTGTGTTCACCACCATAAAAGGTTTTTCGGAACGCGGGCTCCAGTTATGGATGGCGCGTGCAAACACCTCCTTGCCGGTTCCACTCTCTCCCCGAAGGAGGACAGTCGATTTGGTCCGTGCGACCCTTTGGGCCACATCGAGAACACGCTGCATGGCTGGCGAATTGCCGATAATGGTGCGGAACTGATTGCCAAGCTCCTGGCGGTAGGCTTCTTTTTCCAGGCGGACACTTTCCAGGGTCTGGGCATTATGCAAAGCGACAGCGGCCTGGGAGGCAATCGCCTCGAGCAGATGCAGGTCTTCTTCCTGAAATCCAAGTGGAGACCGTGAGTTGATCGCTTCGATTGCACCAAGGACCTTCCCGCGGTAGCACATCGGGACACACAGAATCGAGCGAGTGGTAAAACCGACCTGCCGATCGATTCCGGAATAAAAGCGCGCATCCCGGGAGACATCATTCACAACCACAGGCTGTTTCTGGCTCACCACCCAGCCGACAATTCCCTGCCCCGCTTTGAGGCGTGTCTGGCGCAGATCATCACTGCCGCCTTCAATGGTGTGAAACAGCAGATCACCGGTTTCAGGCTCCACAGTCAGGAGGCTGCACCCTTCGACATCGAACAGCTGGCGGCCATTTTCCATAATAGTTTCGAGGAGATCCGGCAAAGCGAGTGTGCTGCTGATCAGCCGGTTGACCTCGATAAGCTTCTCGAGCCTCTGTTGCGGGGGTACTGGAGCCATGATAGGGTGGATGATAAACTTGCAACCGCTTATGGGGAATAGGGCGGGAGCCGATAATAATCTGGATCGGTCCCGAGCAAATGCGATGCCTCGCCCGGTTTAATTTGATAATTCAAAACAAGAGACTGCATGAACCTGACTGGAAGGCATCTTTACTCCATTTTGATTGCGGGTGCGGTTTTTTTTCTCCTGGGTGCTATCCGGCCGACCCCTCGTCCGACTGCCCTGCCCGGACCAGCCATTATCATCATCCCCAAGCAGGGGCATCCAAGCACCTTTGAATTTGTCCGTGTCTACCCGGATTCGGTGGAAGTCAAAGAAAACAATCTGCGCATGCAGTTTTCCCGGCCGCAGGTTCACGAAGCTCGAATCCCTGAGCTGGGTGACCTGATTTCCCAAGCGACGAGAACCATCGCGGAGATCGAAAAAGCGGATCCTTCGACGTTCAAGAAACTGATCACTCAAAGCGAGCCTCTGGTTCCCCGCCTCCAGAGTGTCGTGCACCGTTTTGACTGGCTCGTTCCCCAGGCTTCCCCAGCCTTAAAATCCCTCGAACAGGGAATCACGGACATGCGCAGCAGCCTGGTGGCGATCCAGAACCTGTCTGCGGTTGGAAATCGGATCGAGCAAATGGCCAATGGGAGTGCCCCTCTCTCTGTCACCTGGGAACAACAGATCGATGTGGCCCTTGAAGAAACCAATCGAATCCCTTATCTCGGCTTGCGTAAAGAAACTCTGGAAAGATTTCTGACCTTGAGAAGGCGCATCCGCCTGGATGTCATGAAAACCGCCGAGCAGGCACTCGGGAGAGTAAACAGCCTGCTCGAAGACCTCCGTTCGGAACTGCGGGCGGGAATTGTATCCGAAGTCGGCGCACAGTTGCTTCTCAAAGAGATCATGCGACAGATCGACCGTGTGCCGGATCCCAGAAGCCGTGAGGAGGCGCTGAAATCTTATGAAGAAGCACGGCTCAACACGGAGAAATGGTTCACTGCGAGGAACCTGACCGAATCGGCCAATGAAGCCCAGACAGCCATCGCCTCTCTGGCGGCACTTGTTCAGGCCTCACCGCCCGCCACTTTGACCGATCTGAGACTGGGGCTTCAAACCGCACGGTCGCAGGTTTCCCATGTTCCTGCTTCAGCCACACGGGAACGGCTCGAGAGAGGGCTTTCTGAATGGGAGATGAAAATATCCCCACTGTTCAACGCACCACCTCCCAGCCCGGTTGTAGAAATAAAAGTGGAAGCCGAGCCACCCGCAAGTGAAAAAATCATTCCGGCGGAAAAGAATTCCGGGGATCTTCTTTCCGACTGGAGGGTATGGGCCATCGCCCTCCTGTTCGTCTGGTTTATCCATTCACAGATCAGGGAACGACAGCAAAAACGCCGGAGCCGCCTTGTGGCCGGAATGACTTCGGAAGAAGAGTCACACGAGAGCGATGGCCCGGTCACAGCTTTTCCGGACTACCACCCGGAAGCCTCTGGCAGAAAGAAAACTCCCAACCGTCCCGGAAAATCGAAATCATGAAAGATGTGGAGGCTCAGCATCGAGATTCCATTTGGTGCTGAATCCAAGGCTGGGGCAAAGCGCGGGCGGCAAAAGCCGGTTCAGTCGCTGGAGGACCCTGTTCTCCAGGCTTCCTTGTTTTCCATCGGCCAGGCTGTATTCGGCAATTCTCTGGGGCCGGGAGAAAGCTCAAGAGACACGATGTTCGAGGGATTCACCAGCACAGCTCCCCCTTCCCGCCTTCGGGAAATCAGACAGGGGGCTGAAATCACCTGATGAACAAGCCGGCGTTGCTCGATAACACTCCGGATTATCCCGCGTGCTTCAAAATAGAAGTGCTGGCCACCTGATAATGTCATCATTCCCCAACTGACAAACGGGTCTCCGACCTCCGGGGTCTGAACCCGTGCAGCGAGAGAGTCTCGAAAAGCGAGGAATCCTGAACGAAAAGCCTCAGGAGAACAATCGACTATATCAGTCACCTCACGCATAAAGGGCCAGTTCGGATAGGTGTCCTGAATAACCTCGATCATGTTCACCTTTGTGCAGGGGATGACAGTCACTGAAGAAATCCCTGCCAACAGAAGAGAAGGTTGAGAGAACAGACGATCCGGCTGAATCTGGCCGATAATTTGTTTCGCCTGGTCGGCATCATCTTCATAAAAAGCAGCCACAGAGCCATCAATGAGGTGGATGCGGATTTCAAGAGGGTATTTTCTGGCGGTCATCATGGCGCGAATCCTTTCGGACAGGTTCAACCTGGAGGAAATTGAACGATCTTCTCCCGGTTTTGTCAATAAATGACGATTTCAATTCCAGAGGCAAGCTATTGTTTCTGATTGAGATTGTGCTTCTGTTTATGGAGATGCTCATCGGAAGGTTCAGGATGAACCGGCAGGCCATCCGCCCCCACAGAAGAAGCCCCCTCAAGAGCTCCAAAAACTTTGAGGATCACTTCCGGTGGAGAAAATGGACGATAAAGCCATGTTCCAACATGGTGCTTCCGTGCATCATCCTCGATGAGGGGATCCTGATAATCGGCGATCAGGATGATTTCGATATTCGGAATAACCCGCTGGATCGCTTCAATTTCATCTTTAAGATCCAGACCCGCAGAAGCGGTATCGATGAAGACCAGATGGGTGCCGGAAGGGCTGAGCGACTCCATCGCCTCGGGGAAGCCGGAAAAGGCCTGAACCTTGTAGCCAACAGCTTCGAGGACATTTTCCAGCATGCCCCCTGTTGCTCCATCAGCACCAATAATAAAGATTTCAGCTGTCATAATGCGGCACTCCCCCTCTCTCGACTGAAATGTCGAGGATCAGATCCTCCCATCATAGACACCCTGCCCTTTTCCGATTATAACAAAGACCTGTCACCCATGCCAGTTAAAAACCCTTGTATCCGGGTTAAAATTCAAGAATGAAATTCCCCGATATTTCACGCATAAAAGGATACTTTCCCGCTGCTGGAGCCGGTCTGTTATTCGGGTTGTTTCTTTTCTATAAGAGTTTCAGCCTGCATTGGTATATTTCCGACGAAAATATTTATTACTGCATGGCGCGCGACCTGGGGTGGTCCCATTGGCCATACCGGGATTTTTTTTATGCAAATCCCCCACTTCTGCTGTATCTGCTGAAGCTGGGTGGAATGGCTTCGGACTGGAGTGTGGCAGGGATGCGTTGTGTCCCGGTTCTCTGCCATCTTGGAGCGGGCCTGGTATTATGGAGGGTGCTGACACCCATGCTGGGCTGTCTGGTTGTTGTCCCTCTCGGGGTTCATTTATTCAGCTATGATGCCCTGCGTGCCAGCACTCACTCCACCGGCATTACCGAAAGCCTGTTGTTCATTCACCTGGCGCTGTACATGGCCCTGTGCAGGAGGGCATCTTGTGCTGGGGTTCTGCTTGGGCTTGCGCTCTGGACAAAGACCTACTCGGTGACTGCGATACCCATGATCGGGGCTATCTTTCTGCTCCAGAAAAGAAAATCAAAAAAAGAATCATTCGTTCAGGCAGGGAAATTCGCTGGCGTTTTGGTGCTCATGGTGCTGATCCTGGTTCTGGGTGGATTCGCATTTGGAGGAATGAAATTCTGGGAGATGAATGTCTCATACCATTTGTCAAAGCAGCCCTCTGATGAGGGAGGCTCATGGGAGGTTTTTTCCCAGGTGGCATACCGGAACCAGGGGAGCCTGTATGTGCTGGCAATCTGCCTGGCGGCTGGCAGCCTGGCATCTTTGCCGGTTCTCCGAAAGCATGGAATACGAGTCCCGCCATTGGATTTTCTGACTGGAACACCTCCGTTATTTCATATCCTCCTCGGATTGGTTCATTTTTTCAGTGTTTTTGTGTTTCTTGTCATGCAGGGGAGGATTTTTGATTTTTACATGCTGTTGTTCCTGCCAGCCCTGGCATTGATAAGTGCCGGGTGCCTGATACCTTTGAAAAAGTATTTTGAAACCTGGAATCCCACCAAACCTGGAAAGTGGCATCCCTGGATTGTTGAATCCTCCTTTCTGGTCCTGATTGCCCTGATGCTGGCCCATCCATTGATTCCAAGATCCTGCCGGCTGTTCATCCCCGATCTGGTCACATACCTGCAGCATGAGGCACGCCATGCAGATGGGCTGGCCCGATGGAATCCTCTGTTATCGGTTCCTGGCACAACTCTGTTTGGAGACTCTGGAACTGCCCCTCTGGTGGCACTGATGAGTGGCGCGCAGCTGGCGCTCGGAGAAGCGGATACCAACCAGATGCGTTTTCAGGGAGGGTTTCCGGCTCCGGGCAAGTTTATCCAAAGCCTGGAGGAGAGTTCTGTTCAGTGGGCTGTGGTTCGCGGGAGAATCCAGTCTCAGAACCGGTTTATTCCCAGAGGCCTGTTTGCGATTCCCGAATTCAGGGAATATGCCAGGACAAGATTTTCTTCGGTTGATCAAGTTGTTCTGGAAGGGGATACTGAAATCCGGTTGATGCACCATAATTTGCCATGAGCACGCCGATCGCTTGCCTTTACACACCGGCAGACCTGGATCCCACATCGGTGGAGATGCTGGCCGACAATCCCGCGCTGTTCTCATTCCGAGTGATTCTGAGTGGGACACCGGATCCGCTCTGGGTTCGCACATTTGATCGGATCTGGAAGGAATCGCGTTACCTGGACAAACTCAGCGCTGGAATCCAGGGGGATTCCATCCGCTTCATCTGCCACCAGAAACAGGGGATCGAAGACTACCTGTTCCTGATCGAATCACGAATCGAAGCCACCAACCGGATCATGGAAAGATACTGGCAGGAGCTGGGAGTCACGGCCGAAAGGCTGCTGTACCGCCACTTTCCGGAGAGTTTCATCCCCATTGCTTCACTGGGCATGAAGGGATAATGTTTTTCTCCACTCAATGAAACGGTTCGCGATTCTTTCCATCCTCATCCTGATAAGCCTTGGCTGCCTGTGGTTTACATTCCGCAATGTGAACTTCGGGGAGGTGATGTCCATGATCACCTCGAAAGCCTCCTCATGGCCATGGTTCCTGGTATCGGGAATGGTGATGATGATGAACATCATCTTTCGGGGGTTCCGTTATCATCGGATCCTCGCCAGTGTCCCGGAAGTGAGCCTGAAGCGCTGCATCACTATTACCTCGATCATGTTTCTCGGAAATTCGATCCTCCCGCTGCGTGCCGGGGAGGCCATCCGGGTGTATCTTCCCTATCGGCTCTATTCGATTCCTTTAGCCACCTCCATGGCTTTCCATGGGGCAGATCGCCTTTTCGACATGATTGCCATGCTGGTTCTGCTGACTTTGTCGCTGTGGTTCGCCGGGGACACGATCGCCCCGGCGGCACGGACTCACCCGGTGGAGATGTTCGGGCATTCCTATACCTTCGATGGGCTGGTGGAGTTGGCGCAAGGTTCATCAATCCTGATTCTGCTGGTGGGCCTTGGAGGCATCCTTGCAGTCTGCCTGATCCCCGAGCAGCTCAAACGTTTTATGGGGTTTTTCTCACGCCCTCTTGGGGAACGATGGCTGCGGGCCACCAATGGATTTGTCGATCACCTGCATTCAGGCATCGCGGTCTTTCGAAACCCCAGGGATTTCATCCTGGGTGGGTTCTGGACTTTTCTGCTGTGGTGGATGGTGATCCTGAATGTCCAGATACTTTCCGGTGTGTTTGGAGTGGATCTGACCTGGGCGCAGGCAGGAATGGTGGTCTTCCTGGTGGCAGTCGCTGTCTCACTCCCCCAGGCTCCGGGCTATGTCGGCCCCTTCCACCTTGGGTTTCAAATGTCTTTATCGATCTGTTTCGGGGTCGCAATTCCAACCGCTACCGCGATTGCGTATCTGGCTCATTTTTTCCAGATTGTCCCGGTGATTCTGCTGGGATTCATCTGCATGTCGATCGAAGGGATTTCCTTCAGCTCCTTCACTGAAGCGCAGCAGACCCTTGAAGCCGAACCGATCGAAGATCAGGCCTGATCCTCACCACTGCCACTTCGGTGGAAGACTTTAGAAACTCTCCGGCCCTTACAGGCTGCCGGGATCAGATTTTGCTGTAAGCGCTGATATCCCCTTTGCTGACAGTTCCATTGGTTGGAGAGTAGGTGAAATTTCCCCCGCCATAGCTGACATAAGGGCGATACATGGCCCATTCGCCGGCATCATGGAAATGATCCGGGCCTGGGGACAGGATGATATAAGTGCCGGCATAGGCATTATCCGGATCGAATGGAGACGGTTCCACACGCCCGCGTGCCGCTGGGGAAACCTTGCAGGCATAGGCTTTGATAGAAGGAAACTTCGGGTTGTGGCTGTTTCCGGAAGCCAGGCGACGCCACCCACGGGAATAATAGCGGTAGACATTATTGGCCGGATTTCTCGGATCCGGGTTGAACCCTTTATCGGCGGCATGAAAATCATCGGTGGGCAGTGTGGATACATATTTGACCGGGGTGGTAATCTGCGACCAGATGGTCAGGTCGCCCTCGACAGCGGCATTGCCATATCTCGGATCGAGGGATAATCCCCAGAAATCCACCCGCTCGAAACCATCCGCCATGGGCACCTTGCGGTCGATGGCATAGGATGCCATCGCATTCTGCAGGCTGCGCAGTTCACCCTTGGTGTTGGCGATTTTGGCCCGAATCTGGGCTTCCAGGAAATTGGGAAGCGCGATCGAAATCAGGATGAGAATGATGGCGATGACGATGAGCAGCTCGATCAGGGTAAAACCTCTGGGTGTCATGAGAAATTCACCTCCCCGAAAGATTGCGATTTGACCGCCGGATGAAAATGAAGCACCTGGAGTAATCATCCATTGCTCCGCAGATTAACTCAAGGGGGAGTTCCTCTCCAGAAAGATCCCTTTATCATCGTGCGATTCACGATGATGAACAGGCACCTGAAACTATTATCCCAATCTCCGGCACACAATGGGCGCCACCGGGGCTGAGAAGGAAGAATGAGTCCAGTTGAACAAGTGCATCCACGATCTGCCATCACCACGCCCACGATCCTGATCCTCCTTTTTTCGCTCTGGGCCTGCGGATATATCTGGAATACCAGCTTTGCAATCGAAGGCCAGCGCTATTTCTGCCTGTTCGATGATGCCATGGTGTCAATGCGTTATGGCCACAATCTGGCACTTGGGGAAGGGCTGGCCTGGAATGCCGGAGGTGAGCGGGTTGAGGGATTCACCAACCCATTGTGGGTGCTGGTCATGGCCCTGGTTCACCTGTCCGGAGTCCCGATGGCCTGGGCCAGCCTGGCCATCCAACTGTTGGGCCTGACTCTGCTGGCCGGGAGCATGGGCTGCCTTTTCCGGATTGCACTCCTTGCCACAGGTTCGACTGTGTGTGCCAGCGGAAGCGCCTTGCTGGCCGCTTTTTATCTCCCGCTGGCGACCTGGAGCCTGCAGGGAATGGAAGTGTCACTCCAGGCCTTCCTTATTTACTTCGCCGCTCTGCATCTGATCAAAGCCTCGCTTTCAGAGGCTCCTGTGCCGAAGATTTTCTATGGCCTGCTGGCCTGCGGTATCCTGGTGCGGATGGACATGATCCTGCCATGCGGTGCTTTGCTGCTGTGCGCCCTTTGTTATTTTCCGAAGGAGCGGCAATCGATTCTGATCCGGGGTGGCGTTTCCATTCTGCTGGTCCTGGCCGGCCTCACCCTTTTCCGCTGGTGGTATTTCGGGGAGCTGCTGCCCAACACTTTCTACCTCAAATCCTGTGGGATCCCCTTCAGCACAAAATTATGCAGAGGGTTGCTGGTGACACAGGATTTTATCGAAAATATGGGCTGGATCCTGTTTGCTGTTCCGCTCTTTTTTCTTCTCTGTTCCTGTCGCTCACCGGCCTTCACAATTCCGGGTTTGATTTTTCCCATCCAGCTGCTTTATTCAATCCTGGCCGGTGGAGATGCCTGGGAGTGGTGGGGGCATTACGCCAATCGTTATGTGTGTGTGGGGATGCCGGGCTTTTTTCTTCTACTGGCCGGCGCCCTTCACCGGATGATGCGCCCTTGGAATCCTGGACCGGAAGAACAGTCAAAAAGCCGGATCCCTGCCCGAATCGGGTTTATCGGGATGCTGTTCATCACCTGGCTTGCGGTTCATGGGGTTGCCACGCTCGAGGGATGCAGGGCCTTTCTCCAGCAGATGACCTTCCGCACTCTCCCCCTTCATGTGGCTGACAATGCCGCCAATGTGGCTGCAGCGGTGTGGTTGAAACGCGCCACACCTCCGGAAACGGTTCTGGCGGTTCATTGGGCCGGTGCGCTGCCCTATTTCTATGAAAGGAAATGCATCGACCTGCTCGGAAAAAATGACCGGGTGATCGCCCATCTTCCCAGCCGGATGACCGATGCCCATGCCTGGATTCCCGGCCATGACCGTTGGGACTACAACTACTCCCTCGGAGAGCTCAATCCGCCCGTGGTCGTTTCAACCACACCACCACGGCCTTTTGAGGAATATGGATATCGACTGGTGGATCAGGTGAATAATTTTTTCATCCTGGCTTCCGGGAAGAACCCGGATATCCAGAAAGATCTGGAAGCAGGCTCACCCAGGGCTTCGGAACTATATCGAGAATTTGCGAGTCGGAATGAGAGCCGGATCCGAGGATACCTGCCACGCCTGACACTCAGTTCCCTGGAACAAGGCCTGGAGCCCTGGCTCAATCCGGGAGAGGCTCTGATGGATGCCACGATTCTGGTCAGGGATGTGTATGTTTTCACCAGCCAGCGCCTGCTGCTGCTGGATCGCCAGAAAATACTGGACCGCAACTACGAGATGGTTTCGATCCCTTTCGCCGACATCCTTGATTTTACAATCGAAGAAACCCACCGCGATGACTTCACAACCCGCCTGAAAATCACTCTGGCCGGCCTGAAAGAGCCTTGGATCAAAGACATTCGAAGACATGAGACAGCGGCCGAGATATTTCAGAAACTCAACCGCTTTATCCACAAACAGGGGTGAGTGATCCGGTCAGCCTTCAGGCGGTTTTTCGACATCGATGATGCGTTTGCCAAACACCGAAATCACCCGGGTTTGTCCCACACAGGTTTCCTCGTTGCGCTCGACATGGCCATGCAGGAAGAGCAGTGGCTGGCGTTTTTCGATATAGTGGCGGAAGGCAGAAAAGCCAAGATGAAGGGGATCCTTGCGGTCATGAATGCCGCGGGGCGGGTTATGGGCCAGGAAGATATCCACCCGTGGCATGAACAGCATCCGCCAGGAGACCTGGCGCTCGCTGTAGGCATGAGATTTCGGTTCTCCCGGAACCCAGGGAGCGCCCTCGAATCCACCCACCTTCAACCCTGAAACTTCAGAGACTTTCCGGTGCACATTGGCATATTTCGGGACAAAATGGTTGTCATGGTTGCCATTGATTCCGAGGTAGGGCACAGATCTTTTCTTGAGCAGGATGACTTCGATCATCCCGACAGGGACATCCCCGAGAGTCACAACCAGGTCGATTCCCATCTGCTCCGGATCGAAGGCGAAATCCTCATCGGAGTGGATATCTGACACAGCCAGGATACGCATCAGGGTCGGCTATTTCTGCGGAACAATCTGCTGGATCAGTTCTTTCTGAAGGATGGCATCAAACTCCTCGGGGCGTGTGAGCGGCTGCCCCTGCTCGTTGGTCAATGGCGGAGCCAGGGTTCTCCCCGGGGTCGGCTGGGGAACTGCCTGTGGAAACAGGTGCGCCTTGTCGGCCGGAACCGGCAGGATCTGTCCTGTTGCCGATTTCAGCCCGCCAGAGGCGGTTGCCGGCTGAGGCACTCGATTCAGGCCTTTATTCAAGTCATCGAGGAGTTTCTGGATCGATTCGCTCTCGGAAGAAACGCCGACATCCTGTGGCTGTTTGCCATTCCTGGAATGAATGTCCAACCCTTCTCCCTGCATCCAGAGATCCTGGTTGAGCAGGCTCTCATCGATCGGCTTCAAAGACACAGGGGGAATCGATTCGATCGTTTCGGCCTGTTCCGGATTGAATGGAACCCTGGGAGGGGCTTCATACCCCTCCTGGATCCGTACTTTGTGTTTGCCCATCTGCCATTCTTTGACCTCGAAGATCCGGGAATCGGGATAGATCCAGCCGAGGAGTTTCACCATTTTCCCGCGGAGGTCGGGGTTGTACCGTATTTCACGCCCCTTGGGGGTGTCGAGCACCACCCAGAGCTGCCCGGTTTCATCGAGAATGCCCTGCTCGTATGCAGCCAGCGGGCTGTCGGGGTTCCGGTAGGGGGCGGGATTGCCGCGCTTGATGGCTCCCTGAAGCCAGACAACCTCACCTTCAAGCGGGTAGAGGTCAGCCAGCGGGGGTTCCAGATCAGCTTCCTGTGGAATCCTTTGCGCCTGGATTTCATTCATACCGGCGATGGCAAATACAGAAACCAGAAAGATCACCATTAAAAAGCCGGCATTCCTGGATAGGGGACAGAAGTTGTCCATCGAGTCTCAATAACCCCAGTCTCGCGGGTAACGAAAATCGCGATCGATTGTCCTGCGTCCCAGCTTGGCCACCACCGGAAGACAGCGCTTGTATTGAGACCGGCGCAGCAGCTTTGACAATGCCTCCACCAGGTCCGTATTGAACCCCATCCGGACCAGGCGGGCCTGAGTCATACGGTGGTCGACCAGATAATAGAAGATTCGGTCGATTTCCACATAACTGTAACCAATTTCTGCTTCATCGGACTGACCCGACCATAAATCAGCAGTTGGCGGCTTCTCGATCACCTTTTCCGGGAGGTCGAGTGCTGCAGCCAGCTGCCAGACCTGTGTTTTGTACAGGTCACCCAACGGATTGACTGCGGAGGCCATGTCTCCATACAGGGTTCCATACCCAAGCAGCAACTCGGTTTTGTTGCTGGTCCCTAAAACCAGGGAGTTGTCCACCATCGACCGGTCATAGAGAATGGTCATCCGCTCCCGGGCCATTTTATTCCCACGGCGCAGGTTCCAGATCTTTTGATCCTCGGACCCAGGGGTGGTGGAGTTTTCGAAATAGGCATCCACCTGCTGAGTAATATCGACCACAACCGATTCAATCCCGAGTTTTTCCGCCACCAGACCGGCATCCGCCAGGCTTTCAGGGCTGCTGGACTTATACGGCATCACAATCCCTTTGACATTTTCCGGGCCCAGGGCTTCGGCAGCAAGTGCCGCAGCAAGGGCACTGTCAATTCCACCCGACAATCCGAAGATGACACGCTTGAAGCCCACCTTATGGACCTCTTCACGGATCATGGTCACCAGCATGGCTTTTGCCAGGCCGGCATCAATCATCAATTCAGAAGGGATTGCGGCCAGTCGAGTCATCGGTTTTATATAGAACTCCGGAGGATTCGGTCCAGTTCTCTTCGCAGGAAGTCGGCATTCTCATTGGCGATCACCAGCGATCCAAGGCGTGAGGATCGCAGGTCTTCAGGCCAGTCGAGTGTATAATCGAGGGTATCCGGCGAAAAAAGGTCCGCACGGGCAAGGGGTTTGCCCCCCGCTGCGACCATCTGGGATCCGCCTGAAAAGGTCAGGCCATCCTCAACCCCTCCGCGGTTTGCATAGAGGACCATCGACTCCAGCAGGCAGGCATAAGTCCGCAGAAGGTTTTCCCAGGTTTGCAGGCTTTCCGGAACTCCCTGAGTTTCCCCTCCGATCCCACGCGCGGGGGAGTTTGAAATCACGATAAAAGTGCCAGCGCCCTCCTGGTTGGGGCCATCCAGCGCCAGTAGAAGCGGAACCGAGAGATGCCAGGCATCCTCACAGATCAACAATCCGCACCGCCCGAGAAACTTCGAATCAAAAGTGCGTGCAGTACGCCCCTGCGAAAAGTAACGTCCTTCATCGAACAGTCCATAAGTCGGAAGGTAAATCTTGCGATGCACATGGACTGCTTCGAGCATCCCTTGGGGATCCCAACGCAGAAAGGCGGCTGAATTATAGAATCGATGCCCGGGGGTTTCTTCAACAAATCCGATGACAGCTTCAAAATCCCGGGTTCCGGCAAGGCGTTTCCCGAGTTCAGTGATCAGGCCATCCACACTGAGAGCCACCTCCGGGACCAGATCTTTCAGGAGGTAGCCGGTCAGGGAGAGCTCAGGAAAAACCAGGAGATTGACACCCTCGGCGTTGGCCTGTGCGATGCAATCGCAGTGTTTTTCCAGGTTCTCTGCCAGGCATCCGAGCCGCGGGGCTGTCTGTTCGATTCGTATGTGGATCATGAGGATATCTTAAAGCATTTTCCGGGCGGGTGAATTCCATAATTGACCCTGTGCACAAAAATGGGGCGGTCGGGAAACCGCCCCATGAGCTGAATCGAATCATGATTTGAGCCTGAAGGAGGCTTCAACGAAGCCCCATCAAGGCATCGAGCACCAGCCGGTCGAGGGTTTCGTAATCACGCGAAGCACGCAACTCCTGAACCGATTTCTTATCGATACTGCGATAGATTTGAACCAGCTTGAGAAAGATTTCCCGGCTGTTGCGCAGATGTTCGAAGGATTTCTCTTTCGGCTGTGTGCGGAGGGCTTTGACATCCAGGCCGACAAATTCGCCTTTTTTCCCGAATCCGCCCTCTTCAAGAACCATGACCTGGTTGAAGGCGCGGCGCAGGTTAACCGCCCCGAATGTCCGGTCCTGGTCGTATTTCAGGCTGTTCTGGTCATTGAGGTGAACACTCCACAGTTTTTTGTGGGAGATGGCATAGGCCATTTCATCCGATGGATCGAGGTTGGCCAGAATGGCATGGGCGGATTCCACTAGCGCCCCAACCCGTTTGGGATCATTGCAGCGGTATGCGATTCCGATTGCATGGCCGATAGTCGGGCAGTAAGCCAGATCCATCGGCTCATTCGGCTTTGGCTCGATCATCAACTTGAGTTTTTTGTCATGATCGAGCAACTTGTTGATTCCATCGATCATCCGGTCCACCGCGAGGGAGGCATCCTTGGCTTCACGAATATAAGTGCCCTCACGAGCGGGCCAGTAGACTGTCTGATGGCAGCCGAGCGCATTGGCGATATCCAGGCAGCGCTTGCCACGGTCAATCGCCCAACGGCGGCAGTTGGCATCATTGGAGGTGAATCCTCCATCGATCCCACGCGGATCTTCCCAGGTCCGGGGAGCGACAAACTCGGTCACCAGGCCTTCGTTATCCAGCATCTTTTTGACTTCTTTGGCGCGTTTGAGAGCTTCCTTGAGCGGGAGAGAAGCATCTGCGACATCATCATCATGGAACTGGACACCCTGGAATCCCAGCTTCCGGTAAGTCTTGATTTTTTCATCAAAGGTGAACGAGGTCCGGGTAGCAGGTCCAAATGGATCGGCTCCCTC
>WBZO01001477.1_pt1 | contig 36679 bp, 34 predicted proteins | sample 5204261 | NCBI WGS metagenome assembly WBZO01 (sample SAMN12412400, study PRJNA552823) | activated sludge metagenome | isolation source: activated sludge from anammox sidestream of wastewater treatment plant... | place: USA: North Carolina | collected 2017-09
CGAGGAAGACGAAGAGGATGAAGACGAGGGGGAATCTGGCGCAAATGAAGCCGGAGAATCCCAAAGTGATGAAGATGACGAGGATGACGAGGAGTAAGTGGCAGTTATTCTTCTGAAACAGGTTTTGGTTCATTAGTAAAAGAGAAAAATTCTGGAGATTGCGTAATCTCCAGAATTTTTTATATAGTGTGAAAGAATAGTCAAAAAATTTAAGTTTTTATTATTTAATTGATTCTCAAGTGTTTGATGAGTCGATCAAACACTCATTCATAAATAAGTAATAAGCCAAGAAAGCTGCTAATTCTTTGGCATCTCTCTTACTATAATGCTGTAATTCGTAGAAGGGTCCCGCTGTGGCAGATAAGTCACACAATAAAAAAATAATTTTGGATGCTGGTAAACTTGGTTATAGCTTTCGCCGGCGAATTCATGAAAGATTTATAGAATCTTTTCTTTTCTTGTCAGCAGCTTTATCGATAGTAATCATGCTTGCAATTATCATGATGCTGCTGAAAGAGTCCATAATTTTTTTTCAACACGTGTCGATCTGGGATTTTCTGACCGATACGCAATGGACGCCGCTATTTGCTGATGCGCACTATGGGATTTTACCTTTGGTGTCAGGCACAGTGGTTAGTTCATTAATCGCTTTGTTGGTTGCGCTTCCGATGGGAACAATCATTGCAATCTATCTATCCGAGTTCGCGCCATTTACCATTCGCGAAATGGCTAAACCATTTCTTGAACTGCTTGGCGGAGTACCGACGGTAGTTTACGGATACTTTGCTCTATTGTTTGTAACCCCTTTGCTGCAAAAAATTTTTCCTGAATTACCCGGGTTCAATTTATTGTCTGCCGGGCTAGTCATGGGGATTATGATTATTCCTTATGTCAGCTCAATGACCGAAGATGCAATGCGGGCAGTACCAATGAATTTGCGTGAAGGGTCTTATGCGATGGGGGCGACAAGATTCCAGACTGCTATTCGAGTTGTTATGCCAGCAGCATTTTCCGGGATTGCCGCAGCTTATATACTAGGAATTTCACGAGCCGTGGGAGAAACGATGGTGGTAGCAATTGCTGCGGGCATGCAACCCAATTTGACATGGAATCCCATGGAACCTGCAGCGACGATCACTGCATATATTGTGCAAGTGAGCTTGGGGGATTTGCCGCATGGCAGTATCGGCTATCAAACGATCTTTGCTGCAGGATTGACACTGCTGATAATTACACTGGTGTTTAATATCATCGGCCACGTGCTACGCAAGAAATTTCGTGAGATATATTGATCTTTAAAAACGGGTAAATTGGATGCTAATAGCTAGTCAAGAGATTCAGCTAACGAAAACACTTAGAGATAAACTGGCACAATGAAAAGCGTTAATAATCTGGATGAGATCAGAAGAATAATCAATCTGCATAAGAAATGGGATTTGATTTTTTTGATTACAGGTATTGTTGCATTGATGATTGCTGTTTTGACTTTCATGGCTTTATTTTTGCACATGCTAATTGAAGGGTTGCCGCGTTTGTCACTGGATTTCTTTACATCATTTCCTTCACGCAGACCCGAGTCTGCGGGGATTTTGTCTGCATGGGTTGGAACCACTTTGGTAATGTTGGTTACGGCCGTTGCTGCAGTACCGCTGGGGATAGGATCCGGGGTATATCTCGAAGAATACGCCCCCAAGAACATGCTGACGGAAATAATTGAAATTAATGTGACCAATTTGGCGGGCGTTCCTTCGATCATCTATGGGTTGCTTGCACTGGGTCTATTTGTTTATCAATTAGGTTTTGGACAGAGTATTTTAGCGGCAGGCTTGGCATTGGCGCTTCTAATACTTCCTGTCGTTATTGTAGCCACGCGCGAAGCGATAAGATCAATTCCAGTATCTATCAGAGAAGGCGCGTATGCGCTTGGTGCCACAAAATGGCAGACCGTATCGGATCATTTGCTTCCCTATTCATCCGCCGGGATCCTGACAGGAATTATTATCGGTTTGGCTCGAGCCATCGGGGAAACTGCTCCTATTATAACGATCGGTGCTTTAACATTTATCGCATTCCTGCCACCATCCCCGATTAAGAATGATTTTCCATACTTATCTTTTGAATGGTTGACAGCACCTTTTACGGTTATGCCAATACAGATGTTTAACTGGGTGTCCCGTCCCGAAGAAGCATTTCAATTGAATGCAGCCGCTGCGGGATTGGTCTTGGTCGCAATGACACTTGCTATGAACGGATTGGCTATCTATTTGCGGTATCGGATGCGGAAAAATATTAAGTGGTAAGAAAAATATGCAGAATGATTTAGACAGATCTATAGAGACAGTAAAATATAAATCCGAAGTGAAAGATCTCAGTTTTTTTTATGGTAGCTTTAATGCGCTAAAAAAGATTGATATGGTCTTGCATGATAAAAAGATTACAGCACTGATTGGACCTTCAGGGTGTGGAAAATCGACATTTCTGCGCTGTTTTAACCGAATGCATGATTTGTATCCGGGAAATCGATACGATGGGCAGATAATTCTCTATCCCGATAATGTGAACATATTGGCAGCTAGTGTAGATCCTATCGAAGTGCGCATGAGAATTAGCATGGTTTTTCAGAAACCGAATCCTTTTCCAAAATCAATCTATGAAAATGTTGCTTATGGTTTACGTGTTCGAGGCATCAAGCAGCGCGCCATTCTAGATGAAAAAATCGAAATTGCATTGCGCAATTCGGCATTATGGGATGAAGTGAAAGATCGCTTGCATGATCTTGCTTTCAATCTTTCGGGAGGGCAGCAGCAACGCTTGTGCATAGCGCGGGCATTGGCGACAGATCCTGAGATACTGTTATTTGATGAACCGACTTCGGCGCTTGATCCAATTGCGACGGCAAGTATCGAGGAATTAATTACGGATCTGAAAAATAAGGTTACTATTCTCATAGTTACTCATAATATGCAACAGGCTGCTCGAGTTTCTGACTACACGGCCTATATGTACTTGGGAGAATTAATTGAATTTAATGTAACTGATACGATTTTTATCAAACCAAAAAATAAGCAAACTGAAGATTATATTACGGGAAGATTCGGATAGATTAAAATAGGGTGATTTGAGATAAGTTTATGAAAATAATTAAATATTTGTAGGAATAAAAACAAATAACTTTCTGAATTTCTAGATTGACAATGTATTTCTGATAAGACAAAAACAAATTAGAGTTAGGATAGAGATTTGATTGACTTGGGGGGGAATCAACGGTACGATCGCCGATTTTAGTATTGGGGTGGCAGCAAATGCGTAGGAAGTTAGTTGCTGGTAATTGGAAGATGCATGGTAGCCTGGTAACAAATAAACAGTTACTGGATGATGTTATAAAAGGACTGAACGGAGTCCGTGATGGCGATTTTGCAGTATGCGTGCCTTATCCCTATCTTCCTTCAGTTAAAAACTTATTGCAAAATACCAATATTGCGTTGGGTGCTCAGAATGTCAGTCAATATGAAAAAGGGGCTTATACAGGAGAAATATCGGCATCGATGCTAAACGATTTTGAGTGTCGGTATGTAATAGTCGGGCACTCCGAAAGGAGAGCTTTATTTGGAGAAACCAGTCATATAGTTGCAGAAAAGTATGTGACAGTTCAAAAGGCTGGTTTAATACCTATATTGTGCGTTGGAGAGACACTGGAGCAACGTGAAGCAGGAGTGACGGAAAGAATTATTGAAGAACAGTTAACAGCTGTTATAGATTCGGCCGGTATTGAATCATTGTGTAAAGCTGTGATTGCTTATGAACCGGTTTGGGCTATTGGTACCGGAAAAACAGCGGAGCCGCAGCAAGCGCAAGATGTGCATATGTTTATCAGATCGTTTATTTCTAAGCAGAATTCAAATACTGCTAAAGAGCTAATTGTTCTATATGGTGGTAGCGTCAAGGCTAATAATGCGGCTCAATTATTTGCAATGCCGGACATCGATGGTGGCCTGATAGGTGGCGCTTCTTTGATTGCAAGTGATTTTGTAGCGATTTGTCAAGCTGTAGGGAATTAATTTTTTGGAGTGACAACTTGGAGATTTTGGTTTGGGGAGTACACGTATTGCTAGCCGTTGTGTTGGTAATTTTGGTATTATTGCAGCATGGCAAAGGTGCAGACATGGGGGCGGCATTCGGCAGTGGTTCGGCAGGTAGTCTATTTGGGCCTAGTGGTTCTGCGACCTTTTTAAGTCGGGCCACTGGTTTTGTAGCGGCGATGTTTTTTGTAACAAGCATGAGCTTGACGTATTTCTCGGCTAACCGAAACGAGAGTGGAAGTGTGATGAGTATCATGGAGCAATCGGAAGTGTCAGTGGATTCCGCGGACTCGAATGTTGATGAGGAAAGCACAGCAGAAAACAGGAAAACTGTTCCAGAGAATGATGACAACTCAAAAGCAAATAAAATACCCGATTAACATAGATTTTATTTTCGATAGCTTATAGAACGATAGTCGCGTAGTTTTTTGCCGCCGACGTGGTGAAATTGGTAGACACGCCGTCTTGAGGGGGCGGTGGCGAAAGCTGTGCGAGTTCGACTCTCGCCGTCGGCACATCGATAATCTGTTTATGCTTTGATAAAAAATAAGTAAATCATCATAAGTTAATAAAAATGCTAGAAAATTATTTTTCAATTTTATTGTTCCTGATAGTTGGCTTTCTGGTTGGTGTGGTACCAATGCTCTGTGGTTGGTTGTTGGCACCAAACAGACCCGATAATGAGAAATTATCTCCGTATGAATGTGGTTTTGAAGCCTTCGAGGATGCTCGGATGAAGTTTGATGTGCGCTATTATCTGGTTGCTATCTTATTCATTTTATTTGATTTGGAGATTGCATTTTTATTCCCATGGGCAATTGTCATTGATGAAATTGGTATGTTTGGCTTTATGGCAATGATGATCTTCTTAAGCATCCTGGTAGTCGGTTTTATATACGAATGGATGAAGGGTGCGTTGGAGTGGGACTGATAGCATGAGTATAGAAGGAACTATTGACAAAGGGTTTGTGACTACAAGCCTTGACTCTATCATTAACTGGGGCCGGACTGGTTCATTGTGGCCGATGACATTCGGGTTGGCCTGTTGTGCGGTAGAGATGATGGAGACAGGTGCGTCGCGTTATGATCTTGATCGTTTTGGGATAGTGTTTCGGCCTAGTCCGCGTCAATCAGATGTAATGATTGTGGCAGGCACATTGTGCAATAAGATGGCGCCGGCGTTACGGAAGGTCTATGATCAAATGGCCGAGCCGCGTTGGGTAATCTCGATGGGATCCTGTGCCAATGGCGGGGGATACTATCACTACTCATACTCAGTGGTACGTGGTTGTGATCGTGTCGTGCCTGTTGATATTTATGTTCCAGGATGTCCGCCAACTGCTGAGGCCTTATTGTACGGAATCATACAGCTGCAAAATAAGATAAATAGAACGAACACAATTGCACGCTAATTCCAAATGAATATTTCACAACAAAATAAATTCTCGGAAATTTTAACCAGTGTACTCGGTGAAAAGCTCGTTGAATTGCATCAGCAGCATGATGAGCTTACCATTGCAGTGGAAGCAATAGATATATTCGCTGTTAGTAAAATACTGCGCGATGATGTTGCGCTTCGCTTTGATACATTGATTGATTTGTGTGGAATAGATTATTTGACGTATGGTAGAGGCTTATCAGATAAACTAAACGTTAGTAATAAGCGATTCGCAGTAATTTATCATTTGCTTTCTGTGGAGAAAAATCGCAGACTGCGGGTGAGAGTGCTTGCTGATGGTAATGAATTTCCGGTAATTGATTCAGTAACAGACATTTGGCCGGTCGCCAATTGGTTTGAGCGCGAAGCATTTGATCTTTATGGAATTGTTTTTGCAAACCATCCCGATTTACGTAGAATTCTGACTGATTATGGTTTTGTTGGAAATCCTTTTCGAAAAGATTTTCCGTTAACTGGTTACGTAGAGATGCGCTATGATGAACAGCAGAAGCGTGTTATTTATCAACCTGTAAGTATAGAGCCGCGAGAAATCACTCCACTTGTCCGAAGGGAAGAGTTCTATGGTGATTGTGAAACATAAAATGTATCCAATTCTAATTGCACAATGTATTGAAGAAAGATTTTAGTAAGTGACTTATGGCAGAGATACGTAATTACACCATGAATTTTGGCCCGCAACATCCGGCAGCCCACGGCGTTTTGCGGCTGGTGCTGGAGCTGGATGGTGAAGTTGTTCGACGAGCGGACCCGCATATCGGCTTATTACATCGAGCGACCGAGAAATTGGCGGAGAATAAGACATATCTGCAATCGGTTCCCTATATGGATCGATTGGATTATGTGTCGATGATGGTGAATGAGCATGCGTATGTCATGGCTATTGAGAAGTTGTTGCAGATTGACGTGCCAGTTAGAGCGCAATACATACGGGTGATGTTTGATGAAATTACCCGCATACTTAACCATTTGCTATGGATTGGTGCACATGCTCTGGATGTGGGTGCCATGACAATGTTTCTGTATGCTTTCCGAGAAAGGGAAGATCTGATGGATTGTTATGAGGCGGTATCAGGTGCGCGGATGCATGCTGCATATTATCGGCCTGGAGGCGTATATCGGGATTTACCGGATACGATGCCTAAGTATCAATCATCAAAAATTCATGATGAAAAGCAAACTCGATTGAGAAATGTGAATAGAGAAGGTTCTTTGCTCGATTTTATTGAAGATTTTACCAATCGCTTCCCTGCCTATGTGGATGAATATGAAACATTATTAACTGATAACAGAATTTGGAAGCAACGTTTGGTTGATATTGGCATTGTTTCACCTGAGCGAGCCAAGGCATTAGGTTTTACAGGACCTATGTTGCGTGGTTCAGGTGTGGAATGGGATCTTAGGAAAAAACAACCTTATGAAGTTTACGATCGTCTCGAATTTGACATTCCGGTGGGTGTTAATGGCGATTGTTACGATCGTTATCTGGTGCGTATGGAAGAATTCCGTCAATCAAACCGTATTATCAAGCAATGTGTTGATTGGTTAAGGAAAAATCCTGGCCCAGTGATTACTGACAATCATAAAGTTGCGCCACCATCGCGTGTTGCGATGAAGCAAAATATGGAAGAAATGATTCATCATTTCAAGCTTTTTACTGAAGGAATTCACGTTCCCCCAGGTGAAGCTTATGTGGCGGTCGAACATCCAAAGGGTGAATTTGGGATTTATCTGGTATCTGATGGGGCCAATAAGCCTTATAGGTTAAAGATTCGCGCGCCAGGATTTGCACATTTGGCTGCATTGGATGAGATGTCGCGGGGACATATGATATCTGATGTAGTCGCAATTATCGGCACTCAAGATATAGTATTTGGTGAAATAGATAGATAACGATGTTAAGTGCAGAATCTCTAAAAAAAATAGATCGCGAGATTGCAAAATATCCAGCAGATCAAAAGCAATCAGCAGTGATGTCGGCTCTTGCAATCGCACAAGATGAGAAAGGCTGGTTAGCTAATGAAACCATGAATTTTGTAGCAGAATACTTAGGTATGCCGCCCATTGCGGTCTATGAGGTAGCCTCATTTTATAATATGTATAACCTGCAGCCTGTGGGGAAATATAAAATTACAGTTTGTACCAATCTGCCCTGCGCGCTTTCAGGTAGTAACGATACTGCTGCATATCTAAAGAAAAAACTCGGGATTGAGTTTAATCAGACTACGCCGGATGGACAATTTACCCTGAAGGAAGGGGAGTGCTTTGGTGCTTGTGGCGATGCTCCTGTTTTGTTAGTAAACAATAAACGGATGTGTAGTTTCATGTCGAATGAGCAGATCGATCAATTGTTGGAGGAGCTGAGCAAATGAATCAGTATCCACTAACTTTGATGAATGGTGTAGATCGGAATGATAAGGATAATTGGCGCCTAAAAAGCTATGAACAGCGGGAAGGCTATGCGGCTCTTAGAAAGGTTCTGGCAAAAAAGATTACTCCAGAAGAAATTATCGAAGAAGTTAAAAAATCAGCACTTCGTGGCAGAGGCGGCGCAGGGTTTCCTACTGGGTTAAAGTGGAGCTTCATGCCTAAGGGGTATGAAGGGGATAAATACATTGTTTGCAATTCTGATGAAGGTGAACCCGGTACGTTTAAGGATAGGGATATATTACATTACAATCCGCATTTGTTGATCGAAGGAATGATAATCGCGGCCTACGCGATGGGTGCGAAAGCTGGCTATAACTATATTCACGGCGAGATTTGGGAAACCTATGAAAGAATGGAAGAAGCGATTGATGAGGCACGTGCTGCAGGTTATCTAGGAAATAATATTCTGGGATCGGCATTTAGTTTCCAATTGTTCAATCATCATGGCTATGGTGCTTATATTTGTGGAGAAGAAACTGCACTTCTAGAATCCATTGAGGGTAAAAAAGGTCAGCCGCGTTTTAAGCCGCCATTTCCGGCTAACTATGGTTTATATGGAAAGCCAACTACGATTAATAATACTGAAACTTTTTCATCCGTTCCATGGATCATTCGGAACAGTGGCGAGAAATATCTTCAGCTCGGAAAACCTAATAACGGAGGCACCAAATTATTCTCGGTGTCTGGTCATGTAAATAAGCCTGGAAATTACGAAATTCCACTTGGAACTCCATTTGCTGAATTATTGGAATTGGCGGGTGGAATGCGCGGAGATCGGAAGTTAAAAGCGTGTATTCCAGGCGGATCGTCCATGCCGGTATTACCTGGTGATGTAATGTTGCAAACGGATATGGATTATGACTCGATTGCAAAGGCTGGTTCCATGTTAGGTTCTGGGGCGGTTATCATCATGGATGAAACTACTTGCATGGTTAGAGCATTGGAGCGTTTGTCATATTTTTACTTCGAAGAATCTTGCGGACAATGCACGCCATGTCGTGAAGGGACCGGGTGGTTGTATCGAATCGTGAACCGGATTGAGCATGGTAAGGGGCGCCCAGAAGATCTGGATTTGCTCGATAACATTGCAGATAACATTCAAGGTCGAACAATTTGCGCTCTAGGTGATGCGGCTGCAATGCCAGTGCGTGCCATGATTCAGCATTTTCGCGATGAATTTTCATATCATATAGAACATAAGAAATGCATGGTTTGATTATTTTAATTATCAAACATATTGAACTTAATACTCGTAATTAACCCAAGAATTTTAACCGATGGTCAATATCGAAATCGACGGTAAGCAAGTGTCTGTTCCGAAAGGAAGCACCATTATGGACGGTGCAAAGCAGATAGGCGTATATATTCCCCATTTTTGCTATCATAAAAAATTGTCGATAGCAGCGAATTGCCGTATGTGTTTGGTGCAAGTAGAGAAAGCTCCGAAGCCTCTGCCCGCTTGCGCAACTCCGGTCATGGATGGTATGAAGGTATATACCCACTCGCAGCAAGCCGTGAATGCTCAAAAAGGGGTTATGGAATTTCTCCTCATAAACCATCCGCTTGATTGTCCGATTTGCGATCAAGGTGGAGAATGCCAACTGCAAGATCTTGCGGTTGGTTATGGAGCAAGTGGCTCGCGTTACACAGAAACCAAGAGAGTTGTTGTTAATAAGAATCTTGGCCCGCTGATATCGACGGATATGACGCGGTGCATACACTGTACCCGCTGTGTAAGGTTTGGTCAGGAAATTGCGGGGATAATGGAACTCGGAATGGCAGGGCGGGGAGAACACTCTGAGATACTATCTTTTGTTGGTAAAACCGTTGATTCTGAATTGTCAGGGAATGTTATTGATTTATGTCCGGTTGGCGCGCTGGTAAGTAAACCATTTCGCTATTCGGCACGTACATGGGAATTATCTCGACGCAAATCCATCAGTCCTCATTGTGGATTAGGTTCAAATTTGGTTGTGCAAGTCAAGCAGAATCGTGTCATGCGTGTGCTCCCGCGTGATAACGAAGCAATTAATGAATGCTGGTTATCGGACAAAGACCGCTTCTCTTATGAAGGTTTGAATTCAGAAGACAGACTAACGCGTCCAATGATCAAGCGGGATGGGCAATGGTCTGAATGTGATTGGCCCGAAGCATTGGAATTTACGGCTCAAGCGCTGAAATCTGTCAAGCAAAAGCATGGCGCAGAAAGCATTGCTGCATTAGGATCGGCGCATAGTACGACGGAAGAGCTTTATTTGCTGCAACAGTTGTTACGAGCAATGGGAAGTGGAAACGTTGATCACCGATTACGCCAGTCCGATTTTCGCGTTGATGAAAAACTGCAAGGTATCCCATGGTTAGGTACGAGCATTGCGGAAATATCGCAGCTAAGATCCGCGTTGATTATTGGAAGCACGCTTCGTAAAGATCATCCTCTAATTGCTCAGCGTCTGCGTCAGGCAGTTAAGAACGGAATGGAATTGAACATCGTAAATCCATTGGACGATGATTTGTTAACTAGAGTTAAGAATAAAATCATCGTTGCTCCTGCTTCTATGGCCAAAGTGTTGAGCGAAATTTTAAAAGCCGCTGCCGAAATTAAAGGGAGTGAACAAGCACAAGCGATTAAAAAGTATATTGATGTAGCAAATGTATCAAGTTCGGCAGATGCTTTTGCGATTGCGTCCAGTTTGATTGAGAATGCACCAGCCGCAGTTTATTTGGGTAACTTATCACAGCATCATCCAGATTATTCGTCACTTAGAATACTCACAAGTCTGATTGCAGAGATAACTGGAGCAAGTTTTGGGGTTTTGGGGGAAGCTGCCAATAGTGTCGGCGCATATTTGGCAGGTGCTGTGCCAGAAATTAGCACTTTTCCATTACCGATGCGAGTTGGTAATCTCCAATCCGGTTTAAATGCTGCTGAGATGCTCGGTTACCAAAATGATAAAAATGATAAATGTAGAGCTTTTGTATTAATGAATATAGAGCCTGAATTTGATACCTATGATTCTCCGAAAGCCCTAGAAACCATTCAATCCAGCGATTTTGTTGTATCGTTAAACATCTACCAAGGGAATGCAAAAGAATATGCTGATGTGCTTTTGCCAATTACACCTTTTAGCGAAACATCTGGAACTTTTGTAAATACTGAGGGGAAAATACAAAGTTTCAATGGAGTGGTATCACCGCTTGGTGATGCACGCCCGGGTTGGAAGGTTCTAAGGGTATTGGCCAATTTGCTCGACTTAGAAGGATTTAATTATGAAACTTCCGAGCAAGTTCGAGAGGAGATTTTTCCGTCAGGTATTGAAGTTAATAAATATCTAAATAATAATTTGAAAAATATTGACGGAACTTTGACTATAAGTGAAGTGCATGGGATACAGCGCATCGGTGAGGTACCGACTTACCAAGCTGATCCAATTGTGCGGCGCGCTGAATCTCTCCAATGTACTCAAGACGCTGCTCCTCCAAAAGCATGGATGACTACAGCAATGCTGGAGAAATTTGGGGTAAAAGCAGGCGATCAAATTATAATCAAACAAGGTGAGAAATCTTTGTCCATAGAAACCGCTCATGATGAAAAACTGCCATTTAATTGCATTCGCCTAGCTGGTTCTCATCCAAGGACTTATGGTTTGGGTGCATTATTCGGTGAATTAGAAGTAGAAAAAATATAATGGGTGTTGATGGAGCCAATTGATGGAGAACTTTGAGCAATTGTTTGTTGAGATATTTGGCGGAGAATGGGGAATGATGTTGTTTTCTCTGACAACTAATCTGTTTTTTATTTTTGCTATTGTTGTTCCATTGCTCCTTGGCGTCGCATATCTAACATTCGCGGAGCGTAAAATAATCGCTTATATGCAGGTTCGTGTCGGTCCTAATAGGGTAACTTTCTTTGGGATTCCGTGGTTGAGGGGGTGGGGGCAGCCAATTGCTGATGCAGTAAAAGCAATCATGAAGGAAATTATTATTCCTAATGGCGCTAATAAATTTCTGTTTATTCTTGCACCTGTATTAACCATTATGCCTGCATTGGCGGCGTGGGCAGTTATTCCATTTTCACCGGAATTAGTGTTAGCCGATATCAATGCGGGTTTGCTCTATATTTTGGCTATGACTTCGATGGGCATATACGGCATCATTATTGCAGGGTGGGCATCGAATTCAAAATATGCTTTCCTAGGCGCAATGCGTTCTGCCGCGCAAGTAGTTTCATACGAATTGGCGATGGGGTTTGCTCTGGTATGTGTGCTAATGATGTCTCAGAGTTTAAATTTGGGTGATATTGTTAACGGGCAACAGGGTGATAGTATGTTGAATTGGTATTTAATACCTCTGTTTCCCATGTTTCTGGTTTATCTGATTTCAGGCGTGGCTGAAACAAATCGTGCTCCATTCGACGTCGCAGAAGGCGAATCAGAAATTGTCGCTGGCTTTCATGTGGATTATTCCGGCATGGCATTTACAGTGTTCTTTTTGGCCGAATATTCAAATATGATTCTGGTTGCAACGTTGACGTCAATTATGTTTCTGGGAGGATGGTTGGCTCCGCTTGATATGGCGCCATTTACACTTATTCCAGGATTTGTTTGGTTGTTGCTGAAAATTGCATTTATTTTATTTTTCTTTCTTTGGTTTCGAGCAACGTTTCCGCGTTATCGCTATGATCAAATAATGAGATTAGGCTGGAAAATATTTATCCCGATTACACTAGTGTGGATTGTGCTCTTAGGTTTCATAATGCAATTACCAGAATCAATGAGAAATTCGTTTCCATTGAATATTTGGTTTTAATATAGAGATAGTACAATGGATCGCATTAAAAAATTTTTTAGTACTTTTTTATTATTCGAATTGTTAAAAGGCATGGCAGTCACAGGGCGTTATCTTTTTAAGCCTAAGATCACTGTGCATTTTCCAGAGGAAAAAACCCCGCAGTCGCCACGCTTTCGCGGCTTGCATGCATTGCGTCGTTATCCAAACGGAGAAGAGCGTTGTATTGCATGCAAATTGTGTGAAGCAGTCTGTCCAGCGATGGCTATTACTATAGATTCCGAGCAGCGAGCAGATGGAACCAGACGTACAACACGCTACGATATTGATTTAAGTAAATGTATTTTTTGCGGTTTTTGTGAGGAATCTTGCCCGGTGGATTCAATTGTTGAAACACGTATTCTGGAATATCACGGTGAAAAAAGGGGTGATTTAATTTATACGAAGGAAATGTTATTAGCTATTGGTGATCGATACGAAGAACAGATCGCAAAAGACCGTGAAGCAGATGCGCGTTATCGTTAATTCAGCTCATTACTACAAATGAATTTTCAAGATTATTTATTCTATTTTTTCTCGACTGTTCTTATAGTGTCCGCACTCGGTGTAATTACCGTAAGAAATCCGGTTAATTCCGCATTATTGCTTGTATTGGCATTTGTGACCTGTGCAGGCTTGTGGTTGTTGCTTGAAGCTGAGTTTCTCGCGATAACTTTGGTTTTGGTATATGTAGGTGCAGTAATGGTGTTGTTTTTGTTTGTAGTGATGATGCTAGATATCAATCTTGATAGATTACGTGAGGGTTTCTGGAAATGGTTTCCATTTGGTGCCATTATTTCAGTGATTATGATTGCTGAAATGTCGGCAGTATTCATGGGAAGACATTTTGGATTAGAAGAGATGCCTAATCCTAATCCTCAAGGCGCAGACTACAGTAATACCCGAGAATTGGGACGTTTGCTTTACACCGAATACGTTTATGCATTCGAATTAGCAGCAGTTCTTTTGCTTGTGGCAATGATTGCAGCCATTGCATTAACGCTCCGACACCGGGAAGATAAAAGATCACCGAACCCATCGAAGCAAGTTAAGATTAGAAAAGAAGATCGATTACGCATAGTGACGATGTCAGCAGAAAAAAAAGAATGACTGCAATTTTGCTAGCATCAATGGAATAAAAAAGGACTTTGACTTGGTTTCGTTATCTCATTATTTGGTACTTGGTGCAATTTTATTTGCGATCGGCTTGGTTGGGATATTTCTCAACCGGAAAAATGTGATTATTCTATTAATGTCAATTGAATTGATGTTACTGGCAGTCAATATGAATTTTGTGGCCTTTTCCCATTATCTGCAGGATATCTCGGGACAAATTTTTGTGTTTTTTATTTTGACTGTTGCTGCAGCGGAATCAGCGATAGGTTTAGCTATATTGGTCGTGCTTTTTCGCAATATGCGCACAATTAATGTTGACGATCTCGATAAACTGAAGGGCTAGTTTTATCTTTAAAAAGCCTATTTATTAAAAGAATTAATAATTACTTGCGATGCAAACACTCTACTTACTGGTGCCATTAGCTCCGCTATTAGGATCAATTATTGCTGGCTTATTTGGTCGATATATCGGACGTACTTGGAGCCATCGCGTTACGATCTCTTTAGTTTTTGTTTCTCTGATATCATCGATTTTTATTTTTCTAGATGTTTTAGATGGCAATAGCTACAACGGTAGCGTGTATACTTGGCTAGTATCCGGTGATACCCGATTCGAAATTGGTTTCTTAATTGATCAACTATCAGCAACAATGATGATTGTTGTTAGCCTAGTTTCTCTGATGGTTCATATTTATACCATCGGTTATATGCATGATGATCCCGGTTATCAGCGCTTCTTTAGTTATATTTCGTTGTTTACCTTCTCGATGATGATGTTGGTAATGTCGAACAATTTTCTACAATTGTTTTTTGGTTGGGAAGCTGTCGGACTTGTCTCGTATTTGTTGATCGGGTTTTGGTATACCCGGCCAACTGCCGTTTATGCTAATTTGAAAGCGTTTTTAGTGAACCGGGTAGGTGATTTTGGTTTCCTCCTCGGGATTGCACTAGTATTGATGTATTTTGGAACCCTTGATTACGCAACAGTTTTTGCGAAAGCGCCGGAATTAACCGAACAATCAATTGAAGTTATTCCGGGGTTCTCGTGGTTAGTTATAACAGTAATATGCATTCTGTTATTTGTTGGAGCGATGGGGAAATCGGCGCAATTCCCATTGCACGTGTGGTTACCCGACTCAATGGAGGGGCCAACCCCGATTTCTGCATTAATCCACGCAGCAACTATGGTGACAGCAGGCATTTTCATGGTTGCGCGAATGTCTCCATTGTTTGAATTATCAGAGACTGCTTTGTCAACAATCTTGGTGATTGGCGGCATCACCACATTGTTTATGGCGCTTGTTGCTGTCGTTCAAACCGATATTAAGCGGGTGGTGGCGTATTCAACACTTTCACAATTGGGTTATATGACAGTTGCGCTAGGCGCATCAGCTTACTCTGCTGCAATTTTTCATTTGATGACTCATGCGTTTTTTAAAGCAGTGTTATTCCTTGGTGCGGGTTCTGTCATCATTGCGATGCATCATGAACAGAATATGCAAAATATGGGCGGGCTAAAAAAATATATGCCTATTACCTATTGGACAATGTTCATAGCAGCATTGGCTAGTGCTGGTGTGCCTGGGTTTTCAGGATTTTTCTCTAAAGACGTGATTATCGAAGCTGTTCACTTTGCCAATATACCCGGCGTCGGTTTTGCCTATTTTTGTGTGCTTACCACTGTATTTGTAACTGCTTTGTATACTTTTCGACTTATATTTATGACATTCCACGGTCAACCTCGAATGGATAAACATACGAGAGATCATTTACACGAATCTCCATGGGTTGTAACCTTACCCCTAATAATTTTGGCGATTCCTACAATAGGCGCTGGATGGTTCATTGGCCCGGTAGTTTTTGGTGATTATTTTAATAATGTGATTCATGTTTCATCGGAGCATGAGGCGATTGTGAAATTAGGTGCGGAATTCACGGGAATTGGTGGCATGATTTTACATGCTTTCTCAACGGCGCCGTTTTGGCTGTCAGTAGCCGGTATTTTGACAGCCTGGTATTTATATAGTTATAGAGTTGATCTTCCAGCAAAAATTAAAAGCAGTTGCGCTCCAATCTTTACACTGCTGGATCGAAAATATTATATAGATGAGCTTTACTCATGGTTATTCGCTGGAGGCACTCGGTCTTTAGGGACAATTCTTTGGAAGTTCGGTGATGTCAAAGTAATCGACGGTTTTTTTGTTAATGGAACAGCGAAAGTAGTGTCTCTGACCGCTGCACTTGTGCGACGTTATCAAACCGGTTATATCTATCATTATGCATTTACAATGATTGTTGGAATATTTGTTATTTTGACATTTTGGCTTTACTAACTCTGCAATTTCATAATGTCAAAGCAGGCATCAATGATGGGATTTAGCACCGATCGAAAAATCATAAGATTTTAATAAATAAAACGGAATAAGAATGTCGTTTGAATTCCCACTACTCAGTTTAATTATTTGGCTGCCAATTATTTTTGGTATCGCAGTATTTGCGACCGGTAATGATAGTAATGTCCAGATTGCCCGTTGGATTTCTCTGGTTGGATCGATACTAGGTTTTTTAGTGGCAATCCCACTTTATAGCGGCTTTGACATTGCAACCAGTTCGATGCAATTTGAAGAAAAATATGTCTGGTTTGAGCGTTTTAATGTTTATTATCATGTGGGTGTTGATGGAATCTCAATGCCGTTGATTTTACTAAATTGTTTTATAACACCCATAGTCGTTGTGGCGGGTTGGGAAGTCATTAAACAGCGCGTATCCCAATATATGGGGGCATTTCTCGTCATGTCTGGAATTGTAAACGGAGTTTTTTCTTCTCTGGATGCAATTTTGTTTTATGTATTTTGGGAAGCCTCGTTGATACCGATGTTTCTGATCATCGGTATTTGGGGAGGCCCAAATAGAGTTTACGCTGCGATCAAGTTTTTTCTGTACACTTTGTTGGGTTCCTTATTAATGCTCATCGCATTTATTTATTTATATGGGATGTCTGAAGGAAGTTTTTCAATTGAAGACTATCATAAGCTGTCGATACCATTAACAGCGCAAATATTCATATTTATCGCATTTCTGTTGGCATTTGCAGTTAAGGTTCCGATGTGGCCTGTGCATACCTGGCTGCCAGATGCGCACGTTGAAGCGCCTACTGGTGGTTCAGTCGTTCTGGCTGCAATTTTGCTTAAATTGGGCGGTTATGGTTTTTTAAGATTTTCTTTACCAATTGCACCGGATGCCAGTGTTTATTTAGCTGATATGATGATCGTCTTGTCATTAATTGCTGTGGTTTACATTGGTTTAATAGCTTTGATGCAAACTGACATGAAAAAACTGATAGCTTATTCATCAGTTGCGCATATGGGGTTTGTCACTTTAGGTTTCTTCTTATTCAACTCCTATGGCATCGAAGGTGCCATGGTGCAGATGATCTCGCATGGATTTATTTCCGGTGCGATGTTCCTTTGTGTAGGTGTATTATATGATCGATTGCATTCGCGCCAAATTGCGGATTATGGCGGAGTTGTTAATAAGATGCCTGCTTTCGCAGCTTTTTTTATGTTGTTCGCGATGGCAAATGCCGGGCTTCCAGGAACAAGCGGGTTCGTCGGTGAGTTTATGGTTATCATGAGCGCGATTCAGATTAATTTCTGGTATGCATTCTTGGCTGCTACAACTCTGATTTTTGGCGCAGCTTATACATTATGGATGTATAAGCGGGTGATATTTGGCGCCGTGGCTAATTCAGCGGTGGAAGGATTGCAAGATATTTCAAAACGCGAGTTTATGATATTGGCAACTTTAGCCATTTTTGTGCTATGGATCGGCGTCTATCCATTCCCACTCGTTGAAGTCATGCATACTACGATTGATCACTTATTAATACACGTCAGCACCAGTAAACTGTAATAGTGATCTCAAAGGATATCTAGCAATAAGGATTTAGAGTTAATGAATTTCATACCACCTGATTTCGCACCGGCTTCCTCAGAGATCTTTATGCTCATTATGGTGTGTGTAGTAATGTTGGCTGATTTAACTGCTGGCGATAACCGACGCCATGTGGCTTATCTGTTGACACAAATTACATTGTTCGGATGCGCATTGCTGACTTTTATATCTTTCTCCACAGAAATGAACCATACGTTCTCTGGTATGTATGTGGATGATGCAATGGCGGATATTCTTAAGTTAATGGTGTATGGAACGGTATCGGCAGTATTGATATATTCGCATTCCTATATCAGCGATCGAGGCATGTTGCGTGGAGAGTTCTTTAGTTTGATCCTTTTTGCGACATTGGGCATGATGGTTATGATATCTGCCAGTCATTTTCTCACGCTCTATATAGGATTGGAATTATTGTCGCTTTCCCTGTATGCATTGGTTGCGCTTCGGCGCGAGTCACAGATTGCTACGGAAGCGGCGATGAAGTTCTTTGTATTGGGTGCTCTGGCATCAGGATTTTTGCTGTATGGCATGTCGCTGGTATACGGCGCAACGGGAACATTGCATGTTTCACAGCTTACTCAAATTATTCAAAGCGAAGCAAGTAGTAGAGAAGTCTTAGTAGTTGGTTTGGTATTCATTGTCGCTGGCATTAGTTTCAAATTAAGCGCGGCGCCTTTCCATATGTGGGCGCCGGATGTATATCAAGGCTCTCCTACCGCAGTCACGTTATTTATTGGCTCTGCACCTAAATTGGCTGCATTTGGATTTGTGATGCGATTGCTGGTTGAAGGCATGGGGGAAATGGTAGCGGATTGGCAAGGCATGCTGGTGATATTGGCGGTTTTATCAATGGCAGTTGGAAATATTGCAGCGATAGCCCAAGCAAATATCAAACGGATGCTCGCGTATTCAACTATTTCTCACATGGGTTTTTTGCTGTTGGGTTTTATTAGTGCGGACTCAAATGGTTATAGCTCTGCCCTTTTTTATGTGATTGCTTATGTATTGATGACGCTAGGTACTTTTGCGATGATCATGGTGTTGTGCAGAAGTGGGTTCGAGGCTGAGGATATCAATGATTTTAAAGGATTGAGCAAAAGAAATGCATGGTATGCATTTATAACACTATTATTGATGCTTTCTTTGGCTGGAATTCCACCGATGATTGGTTTTTATGCGAAATTTGCTGTGCTGCAAGCTGTAGTAAATGCTGGTTTTGTGTGGCTAGCGGTTGTAGCTGTTCTATTTTCTTTAATTGGCGCATTTTATTACTTGCGTATCATCAAGTTGATGTACTTTGATGAACCAGAGACCGATGAGCCGTTAATGCCCAATAGTGATGTAAAAATCCTATTAAGTGCAAATGGCTTAGCTGTTCTCGCTCTTGGTTTATTTCCTCAGGCACTGATGGGATTAAGCCTTTACGCAATTCAAAATTCAATGTGATCGAAAACGGATAGCTAAAGCGTTGTTAATTCGCCGGGCGAGATGAGATGCAAGACTGGTAGAGCATCAAGAAACTCCAAATATCAGTACAATAAATGGATTTTTAAGTGCTATTTAATGTGGCAAGTCGCTTGCCCAGTCAATTTATTGGTGTTTCCCTTAAAAATTAGCTATCTTGAGCGCGCGTTATCTTCTTCGACTGCTTGTATACCTATCCTTAGTTTCTTAAGAAAATGCTGATTAATTGACTGCACGAGCGAATCACTTCGTTACGCGGTATTCGCATCCTCGCCTATCCTGTTGATATGTCTCGATTGCTGCGTTCCATGCGCCTTGTGCTTCATCTCGTCCGCTGAATTAATCAGCGCTTCCTTAAGCTCGTTTCAATTGCTATTGAAGTATTTCTGCTGATATAAGTATGGGCTCCAAGATTTTATATCTCCGATTTTGAGTGATTTTTTCTCGATAACCGCAGTATTGGTTAATTGATAACTTGAAATTGCTACTATGATCCCCACTTTGTTCGAAAACATTTATTTCATGGAGGCGTATTGTGCAACTTGGAACATCCAAAGAGCAATTAAATTTTCAGGCAGAAGCAAAACAGCTATTAAAGCTGATGATACATTCCTTATATAGCAATAAGGAAATTTTCTTGCGGGAATTGATTTCAAATGCGTCTGATGCCGCGGACAAATTGCGTTTTGAGGGATTAACTGATCCAGCACTCTACGAGTCTGACTCCGATCTTAAAATTCGTGTGAGTTATGATAGTAGCGAGCGTACGATTACTATTTCGGATAACGGAATTGGTATGTCTCGCCAGGAAGTTATTGACCATATCGGTACGATCGCAAAATCGGGAACACGTGAATTTTTCAATTCATTAACCGGAGATCAAGTCAAGGATGCGCATTTAATTGGGCAATTCGGCGTCGGATTTTATTCAGCTTTTATCATCGCTGATAAAGTTACTTTAATTACCAGAAGGGCCGGACTAACTTCTGAGCATGGCGTGCGTTGGGAATCGAGCGGTGAAGGTGATTATACGCTTGAAACAATTGAAAAACCTGGACGCGGTACGGACATTACTTTGCATTTACGCAAAGATGAAGATGAGTTTCTCAATGGCATGCGTATTCGCAACATCATTCGCAAATATTCCGACCATATTACCTTACCAATCGTCATGAAGAAGGAAGAATGGTCGCAGGAAGAAAAACAGAACAGAATTATTGATGAAGACGAAACCATTAATCAAGCCAATGCCTTATGGGCGCGATCAAAGAACGAAATAACTGCGGAGCAATATGACGAATTCTATAAGCATGTCGCTCATGATTTTGAACCACCGCTTACCTATGTGCATGCACGTGTTGAAGGTAAACAGGAATACACACAATTACTTTATATTCCGGCGCGTGCGCCATTTGATTTGTTTGATCGTGAACGCCGTCATGGTATTAAGCTCTATGTCCAAAGAGTATTTATCATGGATGATGCAGAGAAACTGTTACCGAATTATTTGCGTTTTGTTCGTGGAGTGATTGATTCAAATAATCTACCATTGAATGTGTCGCGTGAGATCCTGCAAGAATCCAAAGATATCGATTCAATCAGAGCCGGTGTTGTGAAGAAAGTGCTGGGGTTGATTGATGAGCTATCGAAGAATGAAGAAGAACAAGGAAAAGAGAAATACAGAACGTTTTATCGTGAATTTGGGCAAGTGCTCAAAGAAGGCATTGGTGAAGATTATGCGAATCGTGATCGAATTGCCAGATTGCTACGCTTTGTTACAACACTTAGTGAAAACGATGAACCAGCAGTTTCGCTAGAAACATATATTCAGCGAATGAAAGAAGGTCAGGAAAAAATCTACTATGTGACTGCCGATAGCCTAAAAGCGGCTAAAAACAGCCCCCATCTCGAAGTTTTCCGTAAAAAAGGAATCGAAGTGCTACTGTTGTCTGATCGAGTGGATGAGTGGCTGGTTAGCAATTTAACGGAATTTGAAGGAAAACCGTTGCAATCAGTCGCTAAAGGTGGCCTGGATTTGGGCGCATTGGAAGATGCTGCTGAAAAAGAGGAACAGGCTAAAGAAACTAGCGCATTCCAGGAATTGGCCGACAAAATGAAAGAAACTCTCAGCGAACAAGTAAAAGACGTACGCGTTACGTTCCGCCTGACGGAATCTCCAGCCTGTTTGGTTGCAGATACCTACGATATGGGGGGGAATTTAGAAAGATTATTGAAATCAGCCGGGCAGAAAGTACAGCATACCAAACCAATTTTGGAAATTAATCCGCAACATCCGATGGTGCAGAAATTAAAAACCGAAGTGGACAATTTCCAGGATTGGTGTCATTTATTATTCGATCAAGCCTTGTTGGCGGAAGGAGGTCAGCTCGAAGATCCGGTTGCGTTTGTTAAAAGACTTAACGAGTTATTATTGTCGAAATCGTGAATCTCGATCTTTAGTCAATGTCACTTTCAGTGAAGATCATTGGCTGGGGGATCAAGAGCCGGAACTGAAACTTCTATTGATTCTGAATGTCCATTTTGAAGGATAAAGACTGATATTTTTTCTTTATTTTCGATAATTAATATAGGCAGACAGTGACCAAGCAAAAGAAGAATCAGGAAGCGAAGCCTTTAACGAGAATTTATCAGGCCAAGATAGCTACTCCATTCGCTATTTTAGGTATCAGAACAGATGAAGACTGGTTGACTGACATTGATTATTTACCGCTCGATACGCCAACATTACCTCCGCAAACCTTACTGGCGAAGGAAGTGTGCAGGCAGTTAACAGCATATTTGACGGAACCCGATTACAAATTTGACTTAAGTTTGCATATTGGCGGTACGGCACATCAACAACGCGTTTGGAAAGCCATTATGGCTATTCCAAGCGGACAAACAAGCAGTTATGCAGAGATAGCGGCGCAACTACATTCAGCACCAAGAGCAGTGGGACGGGCCTGCGGCGCTAATAGGATTCCTATCGTCATACCTTGTCACCGAGTAATATCCAAAAATGGTGGATTGGGAGGTTTTATGAATGCAAGTGATGGCAATCCGCTCGAAATCAAACGCTGGTTATTATCCCATGAGAGCGCCTGAATCTAATACTAATGCCAGATTACTGGATGAGTTCTCGGATGCGCTATGGCTGGAAGATGGCTTGTCTCGCAATACACTCGATAGTTACCGGAATGATTTGCAGCTTTTCGGAGAATGGTTAGGAAAGCGTAATCAAGGCAATGGCATACTAACGGAAGCGACTCATTCTGATCTGCTCGAGTTTCTTGCATCAAGAGTCACTGCAAAAATGAAAGCCAGTACAACAAGTCGAGAGTTGTCGAGTTTAAAGCGTTTTTATCGTTTTCTGTTGCGCCAAGGAAAAATTTCCAGCGATCCTAGTTTAAACATCGAAACCCCTAAGCTGCAACGCCATTTACCTGATAGTCTTTCCGAAAATGAAGTGGAATTGCTGTTGAGCGCTCCGGATCTCGGATTGCCATTAGGTTTACGTGACCGTGCAATGCTGGAGGTTTTGTATGCGAGCGGGTTACGCGTATCGGAATTGATTAATCTCAGGTACTCGCAAGTTAGCATGGACATGGGCGTTTTGCGGGTTATGGGTAAAGGCAGAAAGGAACGGCTGGCGCCTTTAGGAGAAGAAGCGCTCGAGTGGCTCAATCGTTATACGAGAGAAGCTAGAGCAGTGTTGTTGAATGGCATTGTGACTGATACGATATTTGTCACTACCCGTGGTGCAGCGATGACGCGGCAAGCATTCTGGTACCTCATTAAACGTTATGCTCAGCAAGTTGGTATTACTAAGCAGCTTTCCCCGCACACATTACGTCATGCGTTCGCTACTCATCTGCTGAATCATGGAGCGGATTTACGGGTTGTGCAGTTATTGTTGGGGCATGCAGACATTTCAACCACGCAGATTTACACGCATATTGCACGAGAACGGCTAAAACAATTGCACGCAAGCCACCATCCACGTGGCTAAATAAGCTATTTCTTGGCGAAGCATGCATAAAGTGCAGAGAGCGCAAGAATTGCAAAAGCTACGAGCGACCAATCAGGTATAGCCAACGATAGAAATTCCCAATCAACATTTGCACAATCTCCATTGGCCTCAAACATGCCAGGCCACCATTCAGCAATAGGCAAAGAATTCAAAAAAGCTTCTTCCGCGCTGATACCGCATTCAAAAGCCTCCGGATAGCGTATCAGCCACGCGTGGCGTGCGGCGATGACTGCTCCCGTTAATGCAAATGCAAACATCAAAAAACCGTAAATGCGGCGCCCGACTCCTTGGGGGTTATGAAGAGATGCCAGTAGTGCAGTTAATCCCAATAACCAATAAGCCAAACGTTGCGCCACACACAATGGGCAGGGCAGCAATTTTTCCACATGCTGTAAGTATTGCGCATAACCGAGAAGGCAGATACAGCAAAGCAGAATAAATAAAAATAGTAATCTCATTTTAGAATTTTACAGTCAAACTGATCTCGCGGCTTATCCATTAAGCGTTTGTGGATTTTACAAAGTTTGCTATTATGAAATAGCTCAGCTCGTCAAATGTCCATAGTAGCACTGGAGCGTGCTTATTATTTATCAAATCGAGGAGACTTGTCATGAAAACAAAGCTATTGATTGCAATACTGGTTACTTTTGCTTTATCCATTTCAAACGTATCGTTTGCAGAATTAGGGAAAATGGATAAAGCTGAAGCTCAAGCTAAAACCAAGTTTGATCATATCGGATTAGCTGAAATGTATGAAAAAGAAGCTCAAGAAATGAACGCGAAAGCGGAGAAACAAAAAGAATTACTAAAAGAGTATAGCGATCATAGTGAATACTATGGCCGGATTGGTCAAGATTTTCATTCACATCATGAAGCGTTATTACGAGAATATGAAAAAGCGGTAGAGCGTAATAACGAAATGGCGGCTGTTCACCGGAAAATAGCGGAAAAAACCAAATAACCAAATAGCGCCTCGCCCAAAAGGGCGAGGTATTGGATCCAAAAAAGATTAAACAGGTTGGCGTGGCGCCCGACTATTTATTTTTCCAAATCGCATACGCAAGTAGTGCCCACGCGGTAAGAAATGAAACCCCTCCGAACGGTGTAATCATACCAAGCGCGCGCGTACCTGTGAGGCTCAGCGCATAAAGGCTGAAGCTGAATAGAATGATCCCGATCATCATCAACCAGGCGGCTATCCGGATAAAGCGTGAATTCGGGAAATGCAGTAAAAGCAAGCCGCTAACAAGTATGCCGAAGGCATGATAGAAATGGTACTGTACGCCGGTGTGATAAACCGCCAGCATGTCTGCCGGGAGGAAATTTCTCAAGCCGTGGGCGCCAAAAGCACCCAGTGCTATGCAGAAGAAAATATTTAGCGCACCTAGTATCAGAAAAGTTTTAGGCATTGAAATCTCATTATTTTTGACAAAAAGAAAATTGAACTGTCCTGTCTATGCCGGCTAAGAATTCTTGATGCTGGAAACATCCGCTTCGCACATGCCGTGCGCGAATTTTACCTGAATTTTTTCGCCGCATTGAATTTGTTTGCTGTTCCGGATGATCGTGCCTGTCTCTGAAAATGAAATGCTATATCCACGCTCTAGGACCGATTGCGGATTTAACTGTAATAATTGCGCTTGAATATGCGTTAACCTGACCGAACGTGATTCGAAATAGAAGGAGAAAGCTCTGAAGAAGCGCGCTGTTAATACTTGATGTTGTTGCTCCCATTGGACGAGACGAGTAATGTTAACTAGCCGTTGGTTGAGTCCAAGTAATATCCAGTGGTTTTTTTCCATGGAATGTGCGCAGATTTTGTTGAGCCGATCCTGCAAATATTGCAAATGAAAAAATTGTTGTTGAATCCGGTGACCGGGGTAAATCAAACGGTGCGACATCATATCCACGTGCTGCATGGTTCGTTCGAGGCTATGTAAGGTCATGCGGAACATGCGTTGGCGGATCGTACTCAGATGGCGATCTAATTCGCTCCGGTCTTTGCTGACTAACTCGGCGGCGGCCGTTGGCGTCGGTGCGCGGATATCCGCAACAAAATCCGTAATGGTGAAGTCTGTTTCATGACCGACGCCGCTGACAATGGGTATTGAGCTTGTTGCAATCGCCAGTGCGACGATTTCTTCATTAAACGCCCATAAATCTTCAATATTTCCCCCGCCGCGGCACACGATTAATACATCGCATTCGTTGCGCAACACGGCAGTTTTAATGGCATCGGCGATGCTGACGGCGGCGGCTTTCCCTTGCACCAATGACGGATAAATAATAACCGGCAATGAAGGCATGCGCCGGCGTAAGGTTGAAAGCACATCCCGCAACGCTGCAGTATCGAGTGACGTGATAATGCCGATTTGTTTTGGAAACGCCGGTAACTTTTTTTTCCTTTCTGGGTTAAAAAAACCGGCCTGCTCCAGCTTGGCTTTAAGTTTCTCGAAAGCTTCGAATAATTCGCCTTGACCGGCTTTCCGGATGGTTTCAACATTTAACTGATAATCCCCGCGGGGTTCGTATAACGTGACTAACGCCAGTACTTCCACTTGCATGCCATCCTTGGGTTGCCAATCGAAATATCGATTCTTATGGCTGAACAGCACGCATCTCACCTGAGCTTCGGCGTCTTTCAGCGAAAAATACCAATGACCGGATTGGTAACATTTCAAATTGGAAATTTCACCTTTCACCCACAATAATGGAATATTCTGCTCCAGAAATTGCCGGGTGCTGCTATTTAATTCGCTGACGGTCAAGACCTTGCGTGCAAGACCGGTAATCGGAAATAGATTCATATCAGAGCCGTGAGTCGATGTAGATTTTTATGATGACAGGGTACCGCTTAAATGACTGAAAATGATATAATTTTAAAATAACTTGTTGTTTGTTAATCAACAATAGGTAAGATCAAAAAATCATCAAGTTAAAAAAGACGTTTGGAATTGCTAACTTAATTCCTATTTTCGATACATACTCACAAATTTATTCACAGAATTTGTGGATAAAAAATCGGTTGCTTTTAAAGCCGATGATTCAGTATTAAGTTGCATCAATACTGGAAAGCGCACTTAGTTTTAGAATACAAATTGGCTGGAATCCAGAGAAAAATGATACCCGGATCTACAGCGGGTGAGGAGACTATCTCGTGTTATCTTTAATTCAAGCAGCAGGCTGGCCGATTTGGCCGATCATCATTGCTTCCGTCGTTGCAATCGGAATTATCGGAGAGCGTATGTGGACCTTGCGTTTAAATGTTATTTCACCCAAGGAACTGCTGCCAAAGGTGCTAAATGAATACAAGCGAAATGGTGTCAGTGCAGAGATGCTGACGAAGCTGCAAAAACATTCTCCGCTTGGACAGATACTGGCGGCTGGATTGAAGAATGTGAAAAGCTCCCGGGAAGTGATGAAGGAATCGATTGAAGAAGCGGGCCGGGTAATCGCGCATGAGCTCAATCGCTATCTGACGACACTGGGTACGATTGCTGCACTAAGTCCGTTGATGGGGTTGTTTGGCACCTTGGTCGGTATGATTGAAATTTTCGGTTCCAGCTCACCGGCCGGCAGCAATCCGGCACAACTGGCTTATGGGATTTCAGTGGCATTGTATAATGCTGCGTTCGGCATTCTCGTCGCAATTCCGAGTATGATTTTTTATCGCCATTTTCGAGCTAAGGTTGATGATTTTGTAATTGAAATGGAATTACAAGCATTAAAATTAGTGGAGATTGTACATGGCGAACGGGACAGCTGATTGTTGTCTACCCGTTCCATCAACGTTGATCTGTCCTTAAATTTAATTGGGTTTTAAATGTTTCGCGTTGCAGTTCGCGGACTGTGATAGGGGGATTTTATGAGCAACCGGCGTTCATTGGTGACTGGCGGCGGCGGTTTTATCGGATCGCATCTGGTAAGGCAATTACAGGAAAATGGCGATATCGTCAGAGTGCTGGAATTACCGGATGTTCCTTTGCCGGCCAATGTGGAAGTTGTGCGCGGCACAATTTGTGATCGTCATGTGGTTCGTAAAGCGCTGAAGGGGGTTCAAAGAGTTTATCACTTAGCGGCTAATCCTAATTTATGGACGCAGAAAAAAAGCGACTTTAATCGGGTCAACTTTGAAGGCACCCGGACTATATTTGCAGAAGCGGCAAAGCATGATCTTGAAGTAATCGTGTATACTTCGACCGAATCGATAGTGACTGGAAATGCGCTTAGGAACGTACCGGTATTTTCCGCATTGGAATGTCAATTAAACGAAATGCCGGGACCTTATTGCAAATCAAAATTACTGGCGGAATTGGAAGCGTTAAAAGCCGCTGAAGGTGGGCTGCCGGTCGTTATTGTTGCGCCGACATTGCCGGTTGGCCCGGGAGACAGGTCCATTACCCCGCCTACGCGCATGATACTGGATTTTTTGAATGTCAAAACACCGGCCTATCTGGACTGCCGTTTCAACATGGCGGATGTTCGCGATATCGCTCAGGGGCATATATTGGCGGCTGCGCGTGGAAAACCGGGACAGCGCTATATTCTGGGTAATGAAAATATTACTTTAGGTCAATTATTGACATGGATTGAGGAAATTACCGGTTTGCTCATGCCCAAAAAACGCATTCCTTATGGGTTGGCATTAATAGCGGCGGTTGTCAGTGAGTTTGTTGCCGATTACATGACGCACAAGCCGCCAATGGCGCCGCTTGCCGGCGTAAGATTAGCGCGTTACCCGATGCATTTTGATTGCAGCAAGGCAGTTAATGATCTTGGTTTGCCACAAAATTCCGTACGTCAGGCAGTTGCTGACGAGATTGAGTGGTTACTCGATAGCGGTTTAGTAATGCGGCGTTTGCCTTTATTGAGAGAAATTTAAGATAAAGGGGTCTCTAAAAATTCAGAGTTTTGAACAAGACAAGGCGGTAATAAAAAATATTGACACAACATATAATTGATATGTAAGGAAATAGTTTTTGTTGGCAACGACGTATTGTGATGAAATATGAATTTTTCGAGATGTCCATAAGTTGATTTGTAAAGCCAATGGTTAGAATTATTGGAATCTTAAGAAAGACACGTGCAATAACGAATCATGGCCATTTGTTTCTTATTGTTTTGTGGATTTGTTTTGCAGTCTTGCAAGGGTGTGCTTCAACACCCAAGAATAGCGATCAAGAGCTTGACCCGGCCGATCCTCACGAAAAATTTAATCGCGCGTCCTATGACTTCACGGATAAAGTCGATCGCGCGGTGTTTGAACCTGTCGTAAATGCTTATATCGATTATGTGCCGGATGCGGCGCAGCGATCGATCGGTAATTTTTATGATAATTTGGCGTATCCCAATGTCGCTTTGAATTCGTTTCTTCAAGGCAAGGTAAAACAAGGGACAGAAGATACCTTACGTTTTTTTGTCAATTCGACAATCGGCATGTTCGGGTTGTTCGATATGGCGAGCCACATGGGTTTGCAAAAACACGATGAGGATTTTGGCCAAACGCTAGGAGTATGGGGCGTTAAACCGGGTTCCTATCTGTTTGTGCCGTTGATTGGACCGAGCAGTGAACGCGATGTCACCAATATTCCGATAGGGCTTGTGACCAATGTATTATTCTATGCGGGACTTGCGGTGGGTACTTATTTTGCAGCCCCTCTGACAATCCTCGGCGCAATCGACAAACGCGCAAGATTAGTAGGCCCGATGCGCATCCGGGATGAAGCGGCGCTGGATCCTTATTTGTTTGTGCGCGAAGCGTCGTTACAACAGCGCGAATTTCTGGTGCACGATGGCAAGCTGCCATTAGACCTTTACTACGAGCCTTTCCAGGATAATCCATTCGAGCCGGATGGGAAGAAGCAGAAACTATGAGCGGCCGGGGCAATTGCACTGAATCAATGAATCAGGCTGTGCGGCAGAAACCGTCATGAGAAAAAAAACAATATGGCCGTACAGAGTTGGTAACATGTATCCCGTTTTTTAAATGAATATGAAGGTGTTTAGAAATATATATGGACAGGCTTCTAAAAATCTCGAGCGTATCGGAGCAAATTGACTCTGCTGAAAAGGATCAAATGACGCGATTGCACATCACAACAAACCCGGATCAGCATGAAGTTAACACTGGTGAACTGGATTTGAAATTTAATCAGGCGCGCGATGCCATTTTGGCCTTGCAGAATCCTGACGGTCATTGGTGTTTTCCGCTGGAAGCGGATTGCACTATTCCGGCTGAATATATCCTGATGATGCACTTCATGGATGAGGTGGATGTCATTCTGGAAAATAAGATCGCCCGCTTTATTCGTGACAAGCAAGACATGAAACATGGGGGATGGCCGCTCTATTACGGCGGGGCCTTCGACATCAGTTGCACGATTAAATCGTATTATGCGTTGAAGCTGGTGGGGGATTCGCCGGATGCGCCGCACATGGCGCGCGCCCGGGAAGCGATTCTGGCGCACGGAGGAGCGGCTAAAGCCAATGTTTTTACACGTTTGCTGCTGGCGATGTACGATCAGATTCCGTGGCGGGGCGTGCCGGTCGTGCCTTCGGAGCTGGTGCTGTTGCCGAGCTGGTTTCCTTTCCATATCAGCAAAGTGTCATACTGGTCGCGTACCGTAATGATTCCTTTGTCAATTTTATGTACCTTGAAGGCGCGTGCTGCAAACCCGCGGAAAGTGGATATCCGTGAACTGTTCATTGTGCCGCCGGAAGAAGAAAAGAATTATTTTCCTAAAGCGGATACACCGCTGAAGCGCGGTTTTATGCTGGTCGAGAGGCTATTGTCCCGGTTCGAGCCGCAACTGCCGCAATCGATCCGGCAATATTCCATCCGTCGCGCGGAGAAATGGGTTCTGGAACGTCTTAACGGTGAATGCGGTATCGGCGCGATCTTTCCGGCGATGGTCAATGCCTACGAAGCGCTGGCGCTGCTGGGTTATCCGCCGGATCATCCGAATCGTGTGCAATGCCGCAATGCGCTGCTTGGATTGTTGGTTGATGAAGGGGAGCGTGTCTGGTGCCAACCCTGCACATCGCCGGTTTGGGATACCGTTTTGACCAGCCTGGCGTTGCAGGAAGACGCCACAACCGGTCAAGCACCTGTTTTGAAGGCACTGGATTGGCTGGTGGAACAACAAGTGCTGGATGAACCCGGCGACTGGCGCGATAAACGGCCCGATTTACCGGGCGGCGGCTGGGCTTTTCAATATGCCAATCCGCATTATCCCGATCTGGATGACACCGCGGCGGTCGCATGGGCCTTGGAACAAGGGGGCGAAGAGCGCCACCAGTATTCGCTGGATCGTGCAGCCAATTGGCTGGCGGGAATGCAGTCGCGGAACGGTGGGTTTGCCGCCTTCGATATTGATAATACCTATCATTATTTGAATGAAATACCTTTTGCCGATCATGGTGCATTGATCGACCCGCCAACCAGCGACGTGACCGCGCGTTGTGTCGGTTTGCTCGGAAAATACGGCAAGCATCAGCGGGAAGTGTGGCGCGGGATCAGCTTTTTGCTGCGCGAGCAGGAGAAAAACGGTTCCTGGTTCGGACGCTGGGGAACCAATTATATTTATGGCACTTGGTCAGTGCTGGAAGCATTCCGGCTGGCGCAGTTCGATATGCAGCATATTTCAGTGCGCCGTGCCGTCAAGTGGCTGGAATCAGTGCAGCGGGATGACGGCGGCTGGGGTGAAACCAATGATTCTTACCTGGATGCTCAGTGGGCCGGCCAGTTTCCCGAAACCAGCACAACTTTCCAGACTGCCTGGGCGGTGCTGGGATTAATGGCGGCGGATGAGGTCAACAGCGAAGCGGTGCGAAAAGGTATTCAGTATTTGTTGCGTAGTCAAAACGCCGATCATCTATGGGATGATCCTTGGTTTACCGCGCCGGGATTTCCACGCGTTTTCTATTTGCGCTACCACGGTTATTCAAAATTCTTCCCGCTATGGGCGCTGGCGCGTTATCGCGCACTGACTCGTACGATCGCCGCGTGCGAGTAACCGGTTTGGTGACCGCGCTGCGGTCTGAGGCCGCATGCGTGTCACCGGGGCGTGTTCCATTCAATCAACCCGCTTCGCTAAACGATCAGACGCTGTTGTGGCTCAGCGGCATGGGCGCGCAAGCAGCCCGGGCCGCGGCGCAAGGGTTGCGGCAGCACGGTGTTGCCGCATTGGTGAGTTTCGGCGTCGCCGGCGCCTTGAGCGATCAATTAAAACCCGGCGATTTGGTGCTGCCGGATGCCATCCATAGCGGTGAGCTACTGCCGGTCGATTGTGCGTGGCGCGACCGGCTGCAACGGCAACTGCCAGCATCTATCACAGTCTTTAATGGCCTTCTGGCCGATAGTCACGTACCTCTGACCGATGAGAAGGCAAAACGCGGACTCGCGCAAACCAGTGGCGCTCACGCGGTGGACATGGAAAGCGCGGCTGTCGCGCAAGTGGCGAAGGCAGCCAATATTCCGTTTATTGCCGTGCGCGCGATCATCGATCCGGTATATTTCTCGCCGCCGCAAGCGCTGCTTGCAGCCATCAATCCGGATGGCAGTGTCAAGCCGTTGCATTTAACCGCGCTGCTGCTAAAGCGTTCGGTCCGGCTGGGCACCTTATTGCAAATGGGAGCGGGCATGCGGGAAGCGCGCAAAACATTGTCGCAAGTCATCGAAATGGCTGGTACCGGCTTGGCGAGTCAGGGCAATTAGCGCGTGTTATTGCGCTTGTTGAAATTGTAACGCCGCCAAGCGTGCATAAAGTGCGCTGGATTGTAGTAATTCCGCATGTGTACCGAGCGCCTCGAGACGGCCATGATCGAGTACCGCGATACGGCCCGCGGATTGAACGGTCGCTAGACGATGTGCGATAACTAGCGTGGTGCGGCCGCGCATTAATTGCTGCAATGCTTGCTGTACCCAATACTCGCTTTGCGCGTCGAGCGCGCTGGTGGCTTCGTCGAGCAACAGCACCGGCGCATCGGCCAGAACGGCCCGGGCAATTGCCAATCGTTGCTTCTGGCCGCCTGATAATCCCGATCCTAAATCCCCCAGTGGCGTGTCATAGCCTTGAGGCAATTTGCATATGAATTCATGCGCATATGCAGCCTCAGCGGCGGTTTGTATCGCCGCATCGCTGGCATCGGGGCGGGCATAACGCAGATTGTCGCCGATCGTGCCGTGAAACAGCACCGGATTTTGCGATACCAATGCAAAACAGCGGCGCAGCTCAAATAATTCAAGATTGCGGATATCGATGCCTTCCAGCCTGATCGTGCCGGATTGGCTATCAAAAAATCGCAGCAACAAATCAAATAACGTCGATTTTCCGGCGCCGGACGGACCAACCAATGCCAGCGTTTCACCGGCGCGGATCGACAGCGTTAAGTCGTTGATGGCGAGTACCTCGGGACGCGCGGGATAAGCAAAACACAACCGGTCGATATCGATATTTCCGGAAACTTTGGGTAAGCGTTGCGGTTGTTGTGGCGATTGAATCAGATTCGGCGAGTTCAGTAATTCCATGGTGCGCTCGGCGGCACCGGCTGCTCGTTGCAATTCTCCGATCACTTCCGAGATGGATGCAACGGCGGAACCGACGATCACGCTGTAGAATACAAAGGCTGCTAATTCACCGGCGCTGATGCGGCCTTCGATGACATCCAGACCTCCCACCCACAGCATCAACCCGACGGCCCCCATCACCAGCAAAATGACGAGTGTGATTAACAATGCGCGTTGCAACGTGCGCTGTTTGGCAACGGCAAATGCGTCTTCAACCTGGCTATGAAATTGCTTTTGATCGATGGGTTGATGGTTGTAGGCTTGCACGGTTTTGATTTGCCCCAGCACTTCACCGACATAAGCGCCGACAGCAGCGATTTTATCCTGACTTTGCCGCGATAACTGCCGTACCCGGCGGCCGTAGATCAGAATCGGCATCACTACCAGCGGCACGCAAATCATCACTAGCGCGGTCAGCTTGGCATTGGTGATGAACAGCCAGATAATGCCGCCGGTCATCATGATCAAATTACGCAGCGCAAACGAAACCGACGATCCGATCACGGTTTGCAGCAGCGTCATATCGGCAGTCAGACGCGACTGAATTTCAAGACTGCGGTTGGCTTCAAAAAATCCGGGATGCAAATGGATCAGATGATTGAACACCCGACTGCGGATATCGGCGATCACGCGCTCGCCTAACCAGGTGACCCAATAATAGCGGGTAAACGTGCCGACCGCCAAAGCAACGACTAATAATAAAAAAATCAGCACATAATGGCTTAACAACTCTTTCGATTGCGTTGCGAAGCCTTGATCGATTAACAACCGGATGCCTTGCCCGATCGATAAGGTAATCGCTGCGGTAAAAAGTAATGCCAGCAGGCTGTAGGCAACCTGGCGTTTATACGGCGCGATGAATTGCACGGCTTGTCGGGCGGCCTGCCAGCGCGCTGAGGTGTTATTGGGATAATCTGTGTTGGGCGAGTGGAGCACTGAAAAGTTTCTGAGAGAATACTGAATGTTGCGAATCGCGACTATTTTGGATCTCCTAACGCTCCCTGAGACCGAATACTCAGTCCTTACTAATTGTCAGATAAGCTCACTGGTGACGAAAGCATACTGAAGCGATAAAGATTTTGCTCGGCTTTCTTATTTGTTATACGAATAAAATAATCCCCTTTGAACATTAATCGCCATATATTGGGAGAAAAAACGGAGAATTCTTCCAAAGCACCTGCATATTGAAAATAGGCAGCAGGGATAAAAAGCGGGTGCGGTGAAACTTCTATGATGTAAGGACCATCTTCTGGCGCCAAGTAAAATTTGGGTGAGTGCGCTAGGCTTCCGAGATTGTCATAGTGATATATGGTTTTGGACTGAATCTGACGCTCTATCCAGCCTCTTAAGCCGCCCAAGACTTTATCGATCCGTGGAAAATTCAGTTTCATGAATAAGTCACGCGAAGAACCGGAATATACTGCTTTGCTGGGATTGTTTTCCCATTCGTGGATTGCTTCAATCGCTGGATTTAATCCAAGCTTCCAGCCTTTACGTAGCAATCGTATCGATAAATCTGTATCTTCGTAATACATGAAAAACTCGGGCCTGAAAAAATGATCGAGTGATAAAATTGCGTTGCGTCTGAAAAAAGCAGTGCTTCCTGAAAGCATTTCTTGATTGGAGAGCGAATCACCATATAACGTTGTTATCGAATCTGATTTGAATCGGTTTGAGAAATGCTTTCCCCACACCGGCAATCTAAAGCCGATGCTGATTAATAATTCCCAGAGGGGGGTTGGCATTTGCCCGGGCGGCAAGACAAAGGTTTTTGAATTATCCCAATATGTTTTTGGAGTGATTCCTCCGAAATCGGGATTTTGCTGCATACATTCGACTGCACCCTTAATAAAGCCAGGCAAGATGACGGCATCGGGATTAAGTAATAAAACAAAATCTCCCTGAGAATTTTTAAATGCTAAGTTACATGCGTTACCAAACCCCAAATTCTTTTCCGCGCGAATAAGCTTAACATTACCAGGCAGGATGGATGCCAGACCTGTATGCTCTGTCATGTCTTCACTGTTGTCGACTACAATGATTTCAGCGGTTGGATCATCGGCTAACACGCTTTTTACTGCGCGTGATATAAGTTGATGGGTAAAATAATTGACGAACAAGGCTGAAATCATTTTTCTTTAGATAAAGTTAATATTTGCTCATTGACCTAGAGAGAAGCTACCAAGGAGGGCACTGTACGAATGCTGGGTCGTACAAATATGCATTAGTATATCTAGAATCAGTTGGAGAGTAATTAGTTACACGTTGAAACGCTGTTGTTCTTTCCAATGAATTTGTATTTAAAGCAGCGTTAACTGATGCGAGTGAGAATTGTGAAGGATAAGTTCGCATAAGATTTGTTAGAAATTCCCAACCAGTTCCCTTGGCAGTAGAAATAAAATCATTTGCACTATAGACAACACTATTTTTATCAATAGGTGCGATTGGAACCAAGGCTGTATATGGTGAACCATTTTCTGTGAGGCCATCGACCCTGCGTGTAGTTAAGAAAAATAATTTCGATTTATCTGGGAAATTTGTTCCAGTATATGCAGCAACCCCTAGTCTAACTGCCTCACCGACAGCACGATGTTCCGAATGGCAGCTTGTTCCATGTCGGGGATCAAAAGTCAAAATTACATCTGGACGGAAATTATCAATTTCAAGCTTAATAATATTGTTCATATTAATTAAGCCAAGACTAGCTGCTTCGCTATTCCATCTGCTTAAAACGACACTTGGTCGTTCGTTTGGGCTATTCCAACTGAAACCACCTAAGGAACTTTGTGCAGGAAATTTTCCCATAGAAACAGGCCATTCCCCTGCTCGTACAGGATCGTTAGTTGCAGTAACTATTTTACAAGTTTTTGAGCCACAATATCGACCCAGAAATGGTGAGAATACAATTTCATCGTCTTGGTGGGCGATTATAAGCAGAATTCGATTAGCAGCCGCAAGCACTTTATCGGGAGTTTGACTATTACTAGGTAAGCCAAATTGATTCGATCTGTTTAATGCTACTGTACCACCTGGGCCTACCGCATTAACTTTTATAGATTGCCCACTTAATGATGAAATTGAATTCAATGTAATCTCAAATCGGTATTTAATGCCAGAAGTTATATTTGTTCCGCATGCAGTATGGATTGCAACTTCTGCTGGTTGATTAGTATTAATCGGAACACCAACTGCTATATTATTCAAGTATGCTTGAACTTTAATTGCGCTTCCTAAGTAGGGTTGACATGCCCAACCTTTAATAGTCCATATATTATTCTGAAGAACTACTTGATCTATAAAACCTTGAGGTAAAGCAGCTATTGCTCGTCCAGATAACATACAAGAAAAAATACCTAGAACTAAAAATGAAAAGAATCGCTTTAAGTCCATTTTCTATCTCCTGATGAGAAGTTGTTTAAGCAATTTATACTATACAGAGATTGAAGATATGTTGTCTACAATTTATAAGATATTACTAAGTACCTATTATTCAGAGTATAGCGAAAGGTTTGTCATGGATTGATAAAGGTTTCTCGTTTGTTTGTAATGATATAAAACAGATATTTAGAGTTCTATTGATAAATAGATTGTACGGCTCCCAGTAGATCAAACGAATCAAAGCCAATTATAATTAGGGAAACACTGATCTATTCGATCAAATAGATAGACCTGCAAAGGTTAGATAAAATACCTTGCTATTGATAAACATGGAATAGAGCGATGCAATCAAGCTTTTCTGAGCTGGAATATGCGGCAAA
>WBZO01001478.1_pt1 | contig 36668 bp, 30 predicted proteins | sample 5204261 | NCBI WGS metagenome assembly WBZO01 (sample SAMN12412400, study PRJNA552823) | activated sludge metagenome | isolation source: activated sludge from anammox sidestream of wastewater treatment plant... | place: USA: North Carolina | collected 2017-09
GATGTGGCCGTCGAACATCTCCAGTTGCTGACTCAGGTAATAAGCCCCGAAATTCAGGCCGACGTAGGGTTTATAGAGGTCCTCGTTCTCGAAATCCGGCCATGCCAATCGCTGGGCGATCCACGCGCCGGTGTCGGGGATGACCTGGCTAAGCCCCTGGGCGGCCGCGCCGGAGCGGGCGAAACTCTCGAACAGGCTTTCTTGTCGCACCAGCGCGAATTGTAGCCGCGGATCATAACCGTATCGGCCGGCCAGCGGCATGATGAGGTCAGCGTAATAGACGGGGAAAGAGAGGCGGCCCAGGTAGATCGGTGCGTCATAGATGGTTGCGCCAATCTGATTGAGCATCGAGGCGGCGGCGATGATCGACGAACGAAACAGCCCCAATCGGCTGAAGTAACGCGCCATCTGATAGTTGGCCAGCGCGGATCCGGCGTAGGATTCGCGCACGGCCTCCAGTTCGGCCTTGGCTTCTTCCAACATGCCCAGCTGCCAGAGTTTCTCGCCGACGATGCGCTGGGGATCGGCCGCCAGCTCGTCGGATAACCCTCCGAGTTCGCCATCAGGAACCGTCTCGCCAACGGCCGTCAGTTGCTCGCCCAACCACACCTCGGCTTCAGCGCGACCGGCTTCCGGATCGTCGGGTAGAGCCATGTCGCTCTTGGCGCTAAACGGTGGAACATCGGCGGCGAAATCGGTTGCGCGGAGAGCGAAATAATTGCTGAGCGACAGAGTTCCGAGTTGCCTGGCCAGCGTTGCCTCATCCAGCGTATCGTTATCGCTGCTTCCGGCTTCCTGTAACATCCGGAACAATGCCTCGGCTCCGTAGATGTTGGCCGGATATTGCTCGACCAGGCGTTGACGCAAAGCCAAAGCCTGGCCAGGGTCGTCATCTTCCAGCAACTCGGCGGCGCGGGAGAGGGCGCTCGGCGTATTGCCGTCGAAAGGGAAGGTATCAGCCAGGAACAGATAGCGTTTGGCCGCGCCGGCCAGGCCCGCTGAATCTGCCAGAGTGGCCGCTGTCCAGGCTACGGCGGCCGCGTTATCTGCATCGCTTGGGTCTGCCAGAAACGTATCATAGGCCGCCAAAGCTTCGTTCACCTGTCCCGCGCGTCGCAAGATCTCGCCGCGCTCAAACAAGGCACGGACCGGCTCGTATTTGGCGTAATCCTTTACCGCTGCCAACGCGGCCTCGCTATTGCCCAGGGCTTCGTGGCTCCAGGCGGTGAAGAGATAGGCGTCCGCATTGAAATCGTCGCCGGGGCCGGCCACGTAGCGCCCGAAGGCTTCGAGCGCGGGGAGGTAAGCTCCAGCATAATAATCCACCACGCCCCGCTGATACTCGTCAACCGGCACGTCCGCATCCAGTAAGGCGATCAACCCGTGGTAGCTCTCGACCGCGCGCGGATAGTTCATGACCCCGAATAGCAGACGCTCGTGCCCCGCCTCGGTATTGCCGGCCAGAAGCTCGGCCTGCCCGGCCAGGTAGCTCATCTGTCCTTTGGTCGCCTCGGTGCGAGCGATGTCGCGGATGGCGTCATACTGGATAACGGCCGCCGGATAATCCTCACGTTCGATATAGAGCGCCGCCAGTCTCATGCGATTGGCCACGGCCCGGAAGCGTTGGGCGGGGGCGTCAGCCGTCGCCTCCAGCGCGGCGATCACGCGGTCGCCGGCCGCAGTATCTCCCGATGCCTCATAAGCGTCGGCGATGAGCGGCTGGACGTAGGCGGCCATGTCAGAATTGTTGCTTAGGTAGGCGGTGAAGGCGTCGATAGCGCCTTCGTAGTCACCGAGCGCCAGGCGCACCTGACCGAGATGGAATGATGCGATGTCGGCCGCAGTCATGGAACCGGGCAACGGGTCGCCTTTGGCGATTGCGCCTCGCGACGGGGCGGATTCCACTAACGCCGCCAGTTCGCGCTCCGCTGCGGCGTTTTGACCCTCGGCCATCAAGGCTACGCCCAGTCCCAGGTGCGCCTCGGTCAACTCGTCGCTGGTGAGGTCGCCGGGTTCCTGAAGAACGGCCCTGAACGCGGCCGCGGCCGTCACCTGATTGCCTTCGGCGGCCGAAGTCCGGCCGAACTCTAATAATTCGCGAGGTGTCGCGCCCTCGGGAAGGGGGACGTCTGTCGGCGTCGGTATGGGTGTTGACCCAGCTGAGGCGCTATGAGTCTCCGCCACGGTTTCGGGCAGCGCGCCTCCCGGCGGGGCCGGAGAGGGCAGGATGATCGGCGTGGGTGGCTTCAGGGGATCGACGTTTCCCGGCAAGGCCAGGGTTGGCGTGGGCAGGAGGCCGGGAGCCGTGGCGATCAGCGAGCGCTCGGCCGCCTTATCCTCGCCACAGCCGGCGATGAGCAGCCCCAGAAGCGCGATGACGACAAAACCGCCAATGCTCCCAAGTTTGTTTGGCCTGGATGCCTGGTAACCCCTGGAATTATGCCCCATGATCCTCTTCAGCGGACGGCGTGACATGCTCGTACTTCACCGGATCGCGGCGACCGGTCAGAAGTTCCCAGCCCAGGTAAATCGGCGCGAGTTGGGTTAATCCGATGGCGACCAGCAATGCAACGGAGCCGAACCGCACCAGCCGCAGGGAGTTATCCAGACGATCTCCGGCCTGCTTGAGCGTCTCTCTTAATCGGTCGATGAGGCCGATATATTGATCCAGCAGGGGGCCGGTATCCGCGATCCAGGCGTTAATCGTTGACAAGTTGTCGGACGTAGCCTGCAAGTCATTCGACATGGTCGCCAGGCTGGCGTTCGTGGCCTGAAGCTCGTCTTCCAGGCCGCGCAAGCTTTCGGGCAATCCCTCCAGGCTCCCCTCAAAAGTACGCAAGGATTCATCAAACGAGGTGGTCGGGTTATAGTTGATGCCGAGGTCGAAACGGAGCGGAATCGAGCCGCCAAAGGGCAAGGGGATGTCCTGATCGATGCCAATTGAACTCAATGTCGTCAGTGTGGCATCGACGACCGAAGCGACCTCGATCAGATTAGGCAGGGCGGCCTGCATGCCTTCGATGGTTTCGGGCACTTCCTGTGAAGTGACGATGGCCACATTATCGATCAGCGGTCGGCTATCATTCAGGGTGCGGGAGGCGTTGGCTGTCGCCGCCACGATGGTGTCCAGCCCGGTGACGACATCGCCGAGCGAATTGCGCGATAGTTCCAGGGTGTCGGCCGCCGTATCCAGACTGTCAACAGCCAGGGTGAGGTTGGATGATAGACCTTCGGCGACCTTGCCGATGGTATCTCCAGCGTAATAAGCTCCGATCAGCGCGAGGACCAGGATGGTCAATCCGGTCAGCAGCATGATTAAACCGAGGATTCGCCTCATGAACATAATGGACGCACTCCTGTTGGACAGTGATAAACGCTCAAGGTTGGTAGACAGCGCCAGTCAATCCCTCGTATTCTAAACCAGTGAGCGCCGTCTGAATAGTCTCGCGGTTGATGGCGCCGTGGTTTTCCTTAGCCGTTGTTAAGGCTTGCCGGAGCAGGCTGAACGCATCGTAAGTTGGCCCGGCGAACGGCCCAGCGACTTCGTCAAAGGGCGTGACGGCCGCATATCGTTCCAGAAACTCTGCCGGCAATGTGGCTGCGTCGTGTTCGTCGAAAGGCGAGCCACCCATCGCGATGAGGGGCAGGCCGTCATTCGCATAGATGTCCGTGGCGCTCTCGGTCGTGGCCGACAAAAAGTGGCCAACGACGGCGACCACGGCCGGGTCTACAGCCAGTGTGGCCGCCGCCTGTCGTGCCAGTTCGGGATCGCCACGATCGTCCAGCGCCACCAGCGCCACTCGATAGCCGCCGATGCCGCCGGCGGCGTTGATCTCGCGAACGGCCAACCGGGCGCTATAGATGGCATCGTATCCCACGGCCCGATAGCGCCCTTCGAACGGCGCCACAAGGCCGATCTTGACGACCGGCTTCACAGAGGCGCATCCGGTCATGAGCAGCAGGGCCATCACGGCCAGGAAGAAGCGCTTACCGGCAGCGTTCCACATGGCTCAGGTGCTCTTCATAGGTGACGCTAAAGACATGTTGGCCCGGCGTCGCCGCGTCGCAATCCAGGACGAAGAACAGGAAATCGACGGCCGCCGGGTTGGCGATAGCTTGCAGCGAGGCCAGGCTCGGATTCGAGATGGAGCCGGGGGGTAAACCTTCGATGAGATATGTGTTGTAGGGCGATTCAACGGCCAGGTCGGTCGCGGTCAGGGGTGTCTTCCACCAGGTTCCGGCTGCGTCGTCATAACCGAGACCGTATTGCACCGTTGGGTCGGCTTGCAGGGGCATGCCCGCTCGTAGCCGGTTGAGAAACACGGCGGCCATCAGCGGCTTCTCCTCGGGCAGGGTAGCTTCCTTCTCGATGATGGACGCCAGGATGAGCGCCTCACGGAAGGATATCCCCTGTGCGCCAAAGGCCTGGCGCATCTCCGGGGTCACTTGCTCGTCAAATCGCTCCAGCATCAAGCGCACCAACGTTGCGCTGTCTGTGTCGGGATCGATTGGATATGTGCCGGGAAAGAGATAGCCTTCGAGAGAAGCGCCGGCGGGCAGACTGGCCAGAAAGGCAAAGGATGACAGGTCTAGCCCGCGTTGGGTGTTAATAATGTCCAGGAAAGCATCCGCGTCGATTTGCGCCGGCGCCACCACGCGCAGATAGTTGGCCATTTCTTCACTGCGCCAGCCGGGGAGAAAGACAAGCTCAAGCCGCCGCGCGCCTCCCGCGCCCAATGACTCGACCAGTTGAGGGAGCGTCTGCCGGGGATCGAGTCGATAATCGCCCGACACCAGGCTGCCATCAAGGCCGTAATAAGTCAGGTAGTTGAGGAACAACTCGGGGTTATTCAGAAGGCCCGTTCGTTGTAGATTAGTGGCGATGGTCGCTGCGTGCTCGCCCGGCAGAATGGTGAAAAATTGTGGTTCATGGCCCGCGCCGACCCCTTCTGATAATTCGGCCGCGTGCTCGGTCAAATAATATTCCAGATAAAGCCGTTGGGTTTGGCTGAGGTGAGGATTGACGGCCGTCCGGTCGAGGCCTTCCCCCAGCCAGATGCGATACAGAATCAGCATGGCGATGCTGAACACGGCCACAACGACGACGGCGATGGCGATTTGCAGGAGTCGGCCCAGCAACGAACGCTTTTTCGCGATTGGCTCATTCGTCATGCGACGGCGCTCCTTCGTGGGCATCCAGATACGATTGCAGGATAAGAGCGGCTGCGACGGCGTCCAGTCGCTCCTTTAGTTTTCGCCCGCGCCGCCCCTGCGCGTGGAGGGCTTCCGTAGCGGCAACTGTCGTCAAACTCTCGTCCCAATAGACGATGGGTATATCTATATTGCGGCCGAGATCCTCGGCGTAATCCCGGACCCAGGCTGCGCGTTGGCCTTCCTCGCCGCCCAGGGTGATGGGCAGGCCGACCACGACGAGCGTCACGGCCTGGTTCTCGATCAGAATGTTGTATCGGGCAAAGTCATCCGCTCGCGACTTGCGGTTTAGCACGAGGTGGGGCGAGGCAATGGTTCGAGTAGGATCGCTAATAGCGATGCCGATCCGTTTTTCGCCCAGGTCGAGAGCCATCACCCGGCCGGGTGTCTGCTGTGCGTGTGTCATATCGTTGAATGCGCGGCTTGTCGCGACTCCATTATCCCTTAAGACGAGAAAAACGCTTTAATGGTTTCCCTACGTCTTATCTATGAGGAGATTAAGAGGACCGAAGTCAGGGCAGCAGTTCGATATGAATACGGTCGGCTCGATACGGCAGCCGCCCTCTGGACAAGCCCCACCACCAGGATGGTTGCATGTCTATGAAAAGTGATTCGGTCAACTGGTATGTATCGGCAAGGTAGCCGGCGGCATCGGTGATTCGTTGGCCGCGCAATAACCTGGCCAGAGCGACGCGATCGATATCGACACGCCCCAGCGCGGTGGCCGTTACTTGAAAAGCGTTGTCCGACGTGCTTGTGCCTGGTCCGAACTGGAGACGCAAGCTGGCCGGATCGGGAGCGTAATGGGCAGGCAGTCTCTCGGATAATTGTTGCAGGACTAGCGGCCGGAGATCCTCCTCGCGCGCGGCCAGCCCCGCCAGCTGAACATTCAGCGTCGCTGTTCCAGTCAATGGATCGAACATCTCATCGGTAGTGGCGATCTGGATCGACGAAGGGAGCAAACGCTCGCCAGGTTCCAGCCGGGCAGCCAGCAAGTCCGGCGCGGCCGCCGCCAGGCTTGCCTGGGCCTGTGCGATCGTTCTGAGGGAGTCTTCGGCCGCGTCGCCTGTGACCGTCCTTGTTGCCTCCCAGGCTTGGTCGAATGCGATCCGCCGCGCGGGGACGATCCGCCCGCCGGCTTCGGACGTTGACGGACCAGCGGCGAAATCGGCGATGAGTTGGACCGGCGGATGCTGTGGCCGGATGCGAAGCGTCGCGACAGGCGCGCTGTAGGCCGCGATCAGGGCAGCGATTCCCAGGACCAGGATGGCCGCCAGAAGGAAGACAAGTAGCCGCAAGGCATACATACTGGTCGAGGCTGGAATGACAACCTTTGCCGGCGGGCGAACGCGTTGACCCGGGGCGAAGCCGATTGGGTATTTTCGTCTCGCGGCGCGCCACCAACCGGGCCGGAAATGTTCGGCCAGGGTCAGACTGGAGAAAGCCGGCAAGCCCAATGCTCGCGCCTGCCGGGCCAGATCCTTGTCGCCCGTCACCAGGCCGATACTCAGCCGTTCGCGAGCGGCCAGCCGCCGCAACAACACCAGGTCGATCGCGCTGAGCGGGGGAGTGTGATCCGGCAAGAACAGAACCGCTCGCTGGCGGTCATCCCATAACAGCCGATGTCGGAGCGAATAATACGTATCTGCCGGGTCAACTTCGATTACACGCAGCGGCATAGGGCAGGCATCCAGCGAAAGGCCGGCACACGCTTGTTTAGGCCTTGAGTTTCGCCCTCACTATATTAACGACGGCGTCCATCGCCTCGGCCAGTTTCTCTGGGTCGCGGCCGCCGGCCTGGGCCATGTTCGGGCGGCCGCCGCCTTTGCCGCCAACGATCTGCGCTACCTCGCGAACCAAATCACCCGCCTTCACCCCCTTCTCGATCAGGTCGTCGGTAACAGTGGCGATAATAACAGGCTTGCCGTCGCTGACCGCGCCCAGTACCGCAACGCCTGAATTAACGCGGTCGCGGAACCAATCGGCCATTTCGCGTAACTGCTCGATGCTGCCGACCTCGACCCGGGCCGCCAGCACGCGCGCGCCATTGACCTGGACCAGGCCGCCGAGCAGGACGTCGAATTGGCCGTGGGCCAGGCGGCGGTTGGCGGCTTCCAGTTCGCGCTCCAGCGCCCGATCGTGCTCCAGCAAAGTGTCCAGCCGATGTTCGAGATCGGCCGCGGGCACATTGAGTTTGCCGGCGAGCCGGTCGAGCAAGTTCAGTCGCTCGGCTACATACTGGTACGCGCCGTGACCAGTGACCGCCTCGACGCGCCGAACGCCCGCCCCCACCGCTTCTTCGCTGATAAAGCGGAAGAGGCCGATCTCGCCCGTTTCGCTCACGTGCAGGCCACCGCATAACTCGAAGCTATAAGCCTCGGCGTCATTGGCGTCGTCGATGACCCGGATCGTGCGCACGATATCGCCGTATTTCTCGCCAAAGAGAGCCATCGCACCGGCTCCGATCGCTTCGGCCTGTCCCATGTGAGTGATGACTACCTTGTAGTTGGCCAGGATAGCGTCGTTGATGGCCGCCTCGATACGGCCGAGCATTTCGCGGCCGATCGGCTTGTCATGCGTGAAGTCGAAGCGCAGCCGGTCCGGCGCGACCAGCGACCCGGCCTGAGCCACATGCTTGCCCAGGTGGCTGCGCAGTTCGCGATGGAGCAGGTGGGTTGCCGTGTGATTACGGCGAATGTCGGCGCGACGCGCCCGGTCGACTTCGAGCCGCGCCGGATCGCCTTCCCTTACTTCACCCGCCACGACTTCGCCGATGTGGACGATCAGGTTGGGCACGGGCCGCCGGGTATCGTCCACGCGTACTTCGCCGTCCGGGGTTTTGATTAGGCCGGTATCACTGACCTCGCCGCCCGCCTCGACGTAGAAAGATGTCGCCGCGGTGACGACCTCGACCTTTTGGCCTGCCTGGGCGATCATGACCCGCGTCCCATCGCTGACCAACCCCAGGACGGTCGATTCCATCGATGCTCCCGAGTAGGGATCATAATCTACCCCGGATTCGGCCAGGTCTCCGGCGTCGATGAGCGAGCGTAGCAGGTCGGTATAGACATTTTGTCCCACGACGTAGTCCGAGAAGGCCCCTGTGCCACTGGCCAGGGCGTGGGCTTCGCGCGCGGCGTTATAGCCTTTCTCGTCGACGGTCATGCCGTGCTGTTCCTGAGCCACGTCGCGGGTGATTTCCAGCGGCAGACCATAGGTGGCGTACAGGTTGAAGGCTACGTCTCCGGGGATCTCCGTCACGCCCCGGCTGTGCAGATTGTCGACCAGCTCGTCCAGATGGAGCAACGCGTTGTCGAGCGTGCGGTTGAATCGTTCTTCTTCCTGTCGCAACGTATGCAGGATCAGGTCACGGCGCTGGACTAATTCAGGGTAGGCCTCGCCCATCTGATCGATGTAGACCTGCGCCACCTCGCCCAGAAACGGGTCGTGGAAACCGATCTTGCGGCCGAAACGAGCGGCCCGACGGATGATCATTCGCAATACGTAGCCCGCGCCGGTATTGCCCGGCTGCACGCCGTCGGCGATCAGAAATGTGGCCGCGCGGCCGTGATCGGCGATGACGCGGTAGCCGACATATTGCTCGCGGCGCTGCTCGTCGCTGTCGTCCAGCAACGCCTGAACGCGATCCATCGCCGGGGTAAACAGGTCGGTATCGTAGTTGGAATCGACGCCCTGCACGACGCGCACCAATCGCTCCATGCCCATGCCGGTATCGACCGAGGGTCGGGGCAGAGGCACGAGCGTGCCGTCGGGCTGGGCATCGAACTGCATGAACACGAGATTCCAGACTTCGAGATATGCCGGATAATCCTCGTTATTGACACCCTTCGGCGTGATGTCCTTCATATCCCCGGAGTAATAGTGGATCTCGGAACACGGACCACAGGGGCCAATGTCACCCATCGACCAGTAATTATCCGCCTTACCGAAGCGAAGGATGCGCTCCGGAGGCAGGTATCGCTGCCATAGCTCGAATGCATCATCGTCTTCGAGATAGATGGTGGCGAAGAGGCGTTCCGGCTCCAGTTCCATGACGTCGGTTAAAAACACCCAGGCGTAGTCGATGGCTTCGCTCTTGAAATAATCGCCGAAGGAGAAGTTCCCCAACATTTCGAAGAAGGTGTGATGGCGGGGCGACGGACCAACGTTCTCGAGGTCGTTATGTTTACCCTGCACCCGCATAACCTTCTGGGCAGTGGTGGCGCGCTTGTAGGCGCGTTTCTCTTTGCCCAGGAAGACGTCGACGAACTGGTTCATGCCCGCGTTGGTGAATAGCAGCGTGGGGTTGTCGCGCTGCGGCAAGGGGGCGCTGGGCACGATTTGGTGCTGCAATTCGTTAAAATAATCCAGAAATGCTTTTCGAATCTCGTTGCTGGTTGTCGGTCTCATGATTACTCCGCCTGAATTCTACCAAAATCGCCACTTGCTGCCGATATGCCGGACGTTTGACGGGGTGCTTATCGCAGTGTTAACGGAACGTCCCAGATGTCGTAATCGTTCCCTTTTTGGGGTATCATATTGCTACCAATAGGCTCGGCGGCGGGCCTGTTCAACGATTATCATCGCCACGCTTCCATCTTTTATAATGCCGGGGTTGCGCGGCGTCACCAACATTGAAGGAGTTTCAAAGCATGAAAGCATATTCTGTTGACGAATTATTGCATCACCTGAAGGGCGTCGTCGCCGTGGACAAAGACAGTGTCACGGTTCTCGATGAAGCGGCTATGCGGGACAAGATCGACGATCTGATTTATACGGCCGTTTTTAGCGAGAGCCTCTCCCGCGACACCGCCCGCTGGCTCATTTGGGAGATCGCCCGAGCCATGGGCATCTATCCCGCCTCTATCCATGACTTGTACATGGCCATCGGCCGCGGCGATGTGCCGGCTGACTTCACTGTCCCGGCGATGAATATCCGCGCCATGAATTACAATTCATCGCGAGCTGTTTTTCGCGCCGCCAACAAGCATAACGTCAGCGCGATGCTGTTCGAGATCGCCCGCAGCGAGATCGGCTATACCGCCCAGCGGCCGATGGAGTACACCTCGGCCGTTTTGGCCGCGGCCATCAAGGAAGGCTATCGCGGCCCGGTATTCATCCAGGGCGATCACTTCCAGATTTCGGCCGGCCGGTACAAGACCAATCCCGATGCCGAGGTGCAGGCCGTCAAGGACCTGATGGATGAAGCCGTGGCTGCCGGCTTCTATAATATCGATATCGATACCTCGACCCTTGTCGACCTGAGCTTCCCCACGCTCGATGAGCAGCAGAATACGAACTACACGCTCTGCGCCCACCTGACCGAATACGCGCGTCAGATCCAGCCCGAGGGGATCACCATCTCGCTGGGCGGCGAGATCGGCGAGGTCGGACACAAGAATTCAACTGTTGAGGAACTCCATGCTTTCATGCAAGGCTATCGTCGTGAGTTGCCGAACGGGCTGGAAGGTATCTCCAAGATCTCCGTTCAGACCGGCACGAGCCATGGCGGGGTTGTCTTGCCGGATGGCACGCTGGCCCAGGTAAAGGTCGACTTCGATACCCTGCGCGACTTGAGTCGTGTCGCCCGTGAAGATTACGGCATGGGCGGCGCTGTTCAGCACGGCGCTTCGACCCTGCCGCCCAACGCCTTCAACAAATTCCCTGAGATCGGCACGGTGGAGATTCACCTGGCGACCAACTTCCAGAACATCATTTTTGATCACTTGCCCGAGGATCTCGTCGAAGAAGCCTACGCCTATTTGCGCGAGCATCACAAGGACGAGTGGAAACCGGGCAAGACGGACGAACAGAGCCTCTACTCTGCTCGCAAGCGCGCCATTGGCCCGTTCAAGGCTGCCTGGTGGGGTCTGGACAATGCCAAGCTGGACGAGATCGGGAACGTGCTTCAGGAGCAGTTTGAGTTTCTGTTCACGCAACTCAATGTCAACAACACGCGCGACGTCGTCGGCCGGGTGACGTCCCGTGCCGATGTTCGCCAGTCGCGCCCGGTTGAAGTGGCCGAGGCCGTCGCCCATGAGGATGTGAAGGACCTGGCGGACTAAATCCATTCGTCCGGCGCCATTGGTTTTGATGAGACAGAGATCGGCGATTTGACAAAATCGCCGATCTTTTGTTTTATTGACTACCTCGCATGAACAGTACGAATCGGCGCTGGATGATTTACTGGCTTGGTTTGGCCGTCGGATTTGCGTTCCTGACATTCCTGGTGGCCGGGCCGGAGCGTTTGCCGAGCAGTAGCTCGCCTACGGTTGCGCCCACCTGGACGCCCGAGCCGATCGTGCCGACCCGCACACGACAGTCAACCCCCCAGCCGGCTGAAACTGCCGCCACCCCCGTACCTATGCCGCCGGCGACCGGCACGCTGACCGCCCCGCCTTTGCCTGCTGCCCAGGCCGCGACGCTTGACTATATTGGCCTGGCGGGGGCGTTGGCCGATGTTGCGCGTGGCCTCGAGCGAGGACTGCGCTTCGGCCATTTTATATTCTGGCGTACGTCGCTCGTTACGCCTGAGGCGCCGAATCTGACAATCTGGCAGACCGTGCGCCTGGGCCAGATTGGGCCATCCGACGAATGGCCTGCGGCTCGCGACCTCATCGAGCAGACGATCCAGCGTCACCCGGGCGCATTCTGGATGGTGGGCAATGAACCGGATGTCCCCTGGCAGGATGGCGTCACGGCCGAGGAATATGCCGAAGCCTACCACGACATCTACACGTTTATCAAGGGGCGCGACCCGACCGCTCGCATTGGGGCCGGAGGAATTGCTTTGCCGACTCCCCTTCGACTGGCTTATCTCGACCGGGCCTTGCAACATTATCGCCAGCGATATGGCGAGCCGATGCCGGTTGATCTTTGGGCTATTCACCTGTTCGTCTTGCGCGAGGAGGCGGATAGCTGGGGAATCGGCATCCCGCCGGGGATGGATGAGGCGGCTGGGCAATTGTACGAGATTGAGGACCACGGCGATATCGAGCTGATGAAGGCCTATGCCGTGGCCTTTCGCGGCTGGATGGCAGCTAATGGATACGCCGACCGCCCGTTAGCTGTGACCGAATTCGGTATCCTCTTACCCGAGGATTACGGTTTCCCGCCCGAATTTGTGCAGAACTATATGGTCGACGCGTTTGACTTTTTCAGAACGGCCACTGGCGATGATGGCCTGGCGGCCGACGGCGGCCGGTTGGTGCAGTATGCGTTCTGGTACAGCCTCTATGATGAGGGTGAATACAAGACGGGTAACCTCCTCGATGGTGAATCAGGAATGTTGACGCCGCTGGGCGAAGCCTTCACCCGTTATGTCAACGGTTTGCTCGACTCCCCATAAGCGTCCTCAGTACGATCCCGCTCCAATTTGTAGACATACCGGTCTGGTTGAATCCAGGCATGCAACTTTGCGGGGCCTCCGGCGTATAGCTCACAGAAAGTTGATTTCAACCCTGGAGGTTTGAACATGAGCGAAAAACGACTACTTCGTTCCCGCGATAACAAGATGCTGTTCGGTGTGTGTGCCGGAGTTGCCGATTATTTAAATATCGATCCGGTCATCGTCCGCCTGGTAGTCGTCTTGTTGACTCTGTGGCATGGCGTCGGCCTGTTGCTTTACCTGGCCCTGGCGCTAATTATGCCCCAGGAAGCGGAGATCGCGCCGAAGGCTAACGCGTTTGATGATGAAGAAATCGTCATCAAGGGCAGTTAATCCGGCGATTTACCGGCTCGCCCGGCGCGGTTTATCCTTCAGTCTCGCCCTGCGCGGGTAGAGACGCCGCGTCAGGCGATATTCATTCGGCTTCACTCCGGCGAAAGAATACTCGTTTCCAATCTCCTGCCGCCGGACGAGCATGAAACGGCTGATTCCGTTCACCGGGATCGGCCGTTTTCTTTTATCTGGCCGCCGCCATTATCGATTATCGTGACGGCCATCCCGAGCACCGCGTTGCGATCAAACCATTGCCCACCGATCGTCACCAGCTTATACTTACTGGTCGCGGCGGCGGAGCTACCGCAGAGGATCAATTACGATGACATTGGTGATGAAATTTGGCGGTACGTCGGTAGGAAGCGCGAGCGCTATACGCGAGACGGCCGATCTGATATTGCAGGCCCGTGATACGTGGGGCGACGTGGCCGTCGTTGCCTCGGCTATGGGTTCGAAGCCCGTGAAAGTCACAGATCTGTTGCTGCAAGGCGCCCATGCCGCTTACAAGGGCGATCGGGAGACCTTTCCCCGGCTGGCGGCGCTGATGCGCGAGATCCATTACGAGGCGATCGACGGCCTGCTCTCTCCTGAGGGCGAGCGACAGATCATTCTGGCGGAGATCGAGCGATTCATCGAGCGGTTTGCCGACCTGTGTAGCGCAGTTAATGTATTGGGCGAATTGACCCCTCGCGCCCTGGATGCTATATCCGGCATGGGGGAGCAGATGAGCGTACGGATTCTGTCCGCCTATCTTCGTGAATTGGGCTATGATTCCGAGGCTATCGACGCCACCGAATTAATCCTGACGGACAATAACTTCCAGAACGCCAGCCCACAGATGGCCGGAACGCAACAACGGTCAAAAGAGCGCTTGCAACCCTTGCTGGATAGTGGGGCTATTCCCATCATCACCGGATTCATCGGGGCCACGGCCGAAGGCGTGACGACGACGCTCGGTCGCGGCGGATCGGATTTCACGGCGGCGCTTATCGGCCAGGCGCTTGATGCCGATGAAGTGTGGATCTGGACTGACGTCGATGGGGTCATGAGCGCCGATCCGCGTCTGGTTCCCGACGCCACCTCGATACCGACGCTGTCGTTCCGCGAGGTGTCGGAGCTGGCCTATTATGGCGCCCGTGTTATTCATGCCAAGACGATGCGCCCCTGCATTGAGAATGGCATCCCGTTGCGCATCAAGAACACCTTCAACCCTACGCATCCGGGCACGGTCATCGAAGAAGATGTTCCTGATCATCGGAACGGCGCGTTGAAGGCTGTCACAGCGATCAAGGGCGTCAGCATGATCACCGTCGAAGGTAAGGGGATGATCGGCGTTCCGGGCATCGCCGCCAGAACGTTTGGCGCAGTGGCGCGCCTGGATGTCAGCGTGCTGCTGATCACTCAGGCTTCGTCAGAACAATCGATCTGCTTTATCGTGCCCGAGACCTCGGCCGCGGCCGTAGTGGGCAGCCTGCAGGATGAATTCGCCGAAGAGTTGAAGCGCCACGATATCGAACGAATCTGGTCGCGAGACGAGATCGCCATTGTCACGATCGTCGGCACGGGCATCCAGACCACGTATGGCATTGCCGGACGTATCTTTAGCGCCCTGGGCGAGCACAGTGTCAATGTGATCGCCATCGCTCAGGGATCGACGGAATGCGGCATCAGCGTGGTCGTGGCCGGTGAGGATGTCGGGCGGGCGGTTGAGCACGTTCATGATTTGATCGTAGCCAAAAGAGGGTAGTCATATGGGCGACGAACAACGAGAAGGCCGGAATACGGGGGCGCTGGCCGCAGTAGCCGGTGCGGCGGCGGCCGTCGCCGGTGTGGTGGGCTGGCGCGTCTTTCGCCGGACTACGGCCGATCGCGAGTTGTTGCCGCGTGGTCGCGCGCTCATCACCGGAGCGTCCAGCGGTATCGGCGAGGAATTTGCCCGACAACTGGCCGCCGGCGGCTTTGATCTAACGCTCGTGGCCCGCCGCGAGGATCGTCTCCAGGCGTTGGCTGCGGAATTGAATGCCGCCTACGGGATTCATGCCGATGTGCTGGTGGCAGATCTGTCCGAGGATGAAGGGATCGCGCGGGTTGCTGATGCTATTGGGCGTTCGCCTGATATCACCCTGCTGATCAACAATGCGGGCTTTGGGACGAACGGCGATTTCCTCGATGTCGCGTTGGAGCGTCACCTGGCCATGATTCACGTCCATATCATCGCCACTGTCACCCTGACCAAGGCGGCGCTGCCGGCAATGATCGAGCGCGGGGGCGGGGCGATCATCAACGTGTCGTCTATTGCCTCGTTCTTCCCATCCGGCGGCGGTGTAAGCTACTCCGCTTCCAAAGTGTATCTCAATAATTTCTCCGAGGCGCTGGCGGCGGAGATCGATGGGACGGGGGTAAAGGTTCAGGCGCTCTGCCCGGGCTTCACCTATAGTGGGTTCCATGATACGCCGGAGTTCGCCGATTTCAACCGCGAGCAGATCCCCGACCGGTTGTGGATGCCGGCCACAGAAGTTGTGCAAGAGTCGTTGGCGGCGCTGAGCGGTGACCGTGTGATCGTCATTCCCGGCCGGGTGTATCGCGCCCTTGTGGCCACGGCAAACAGCCCGTTGCAGAGCGCTGTTCGGGATGCAGGCCGCAGAATCAAGCGGCGTTGGCGCAAGGAGCGCGCGTCTTCTGTGCAGGATTGACCGCCGCGACAGTGGATTGGCGAGCGGCCGCGCGTCTTGCTTATTTTGCCCATTTCTATATAATCACAGAGGTTTTCTGCCCTCGCTTCCCTTTCCCGGTTAGCAAAGGCAAATTTAACAGTTCACACACGCCTGGACTGAAGTGGTTGTGCTTGCACAGGTAAGTCACGACGCCCCAGGTCTCTTGTACGGAGGCCTCCAGGAGCATTGCTGTCTGCCCCGGCCATGCGAGTTCCACTTTGGAATGAAGGGCGTGGAGGAATAAAACAAATAAAAGGAGAATAACCCCATGGCCGTTGTTTCAATGAAAGCTCTTCTGGAAACAGGCGTACACTTTGGTCACCGGACCCGTCGCTGGAATCCGAAGATGAAGCCGTATATTTTCACCGAGCGGAATGGCATTCACATCCTCGATCTGCAGCAGACGATTGTCCTGATCGAAGAAGCCTATAATGCCATTCGCGACGCGGTGGCGGAGGGCGGAGATGTGCTCTTTGTGGGCACCAAGCGCCAGGCTCAGGATACTGTTGCTCGCGAAGCGTCGCGTGCTTATCAGCCGTACGTTAACGATCGCTGGCTTGGTGGCACGCTAACCAATTGGCGTACCATCCGCCAGCGCATTAATTATCTTCGCGAACTGGAAACCCGTCGCGACGCCGGCGAGTTCGACCTATTGAAAAAGACGGAGCGCCTGCGCATCGAGCGCGAGATCGCCAAGCTTAATTTGCGCCTGGGCGGTATCCGCGACATGCGCGATCTGCCGGCCTTGTTATTCGTCGTCGACGTAAGTCATGAAGAGACGGCCATTCGCGAGGCCAATGCGCTTAAGATTCCCGTAGTCGGTGTTGTCGACACGAATAGCGATCCCGATGCTATTGATTATGTGATCCCGTCCAACGATGACGCGATCCGGGCCATCAAGCTTATTGTGGGCAAGATGGCTGATGCTGCCCTTGAGGGGCTTGCCATGCGCAAGGAAACGCTAGAAGAAGAAGTGACGGACTTTGATCGCTACCGTTATGAAAGCTTCGACGGCATGGAAGACGCGGAAGATGAGCTGCTGCTCGGTGCGTCCACACTGGCCAAGCTCCGTGAGACGGCTGTCGAAACCGAGGACGAGGAAGAGGCCGGCGAGAGCGCTATTGACGAATTTATCGCGGAAGTTGAAGACGAATTAGCGGACGAAGATTCCGAGTAAAAACCAGGGAGATTTTTACGACATGGCAATTACAACCGAGATGGTTAAAGAACTACGTGCGGCCACTGGCGCCGGCGTCCTCGAGGCCAAAAAGGCGCTCGAACAACACGACGGAGATTTCGATAAGGCCGTCGATATGCTGCGCGAAAAGGGTGCGGCCCGCGCCGCCAAGCGCGCCGACCGGACGGCCAAAGAAGGCCTCATCGAGCTTTACGCGCACCCCGGCAACCGCGTGGGCGTTATGCTGGAGCTGAACTGCGAGACGGACTTTGTGGCCCGTAACGAGCAGTTCCGCGAACTGGCGCATGATTTAGCGTTGCACATCGCCGCGTCCTCGCCGCGCTATCTGACGACAGAGGATGTGCCGGCTGCAGAACTTGAGCGCGAGATGGCCGTGTTGAAGGCTCAGGCGATCACCGAGGGCAAGCCCGCGGAAATCGCCGACAAGATCGTCGCCGGTCGCATGGCTAAATATTACGAAGAGTTTTGTCTGATGGAGCAGCCGTTTATCAAGGATGAGAGCGTCAAGATCAAGGATATGCTGACCGATGCCATCCGTGTGACCGGCGAAAACATCATCGTCCGCCGATTCGCTCGCTACGAACTGGGTGAATCGCTGGAGGATTAACTGAAGTTGAGTGGGGTGGGAGCCAACCACGCCTGATTCAGAAAAGTGTGTGAAAATTAGTGAGGAATAAAAGCTGACTATGCCTGATGTCCGATACAAACGTATTCTTCTGAAAATAGGCGGTGAAGCTCTGGCCGATCAGGGCGGCTTTGGTATCGATCTGAATCGCGCGGCCGAGGTCGCCCAGGTGGTGAAGGATGTTCATGACCTGGGCGTCCAGGTCGCGCTGGTCATTGGGGCGGGCAACCTGTGGCGCGGGTCGATCGGCGCTCAAGCCGGCATGGAGCGCTCGACGGCCGATCATATCGGCATGATCGCCACGGTTATGAACGCGCTGGCCCTGCGGGACGTATTGGAGCGCGCCGGCGTTGTCACACGTGTGCAAACAGCCTTTGAGATGCGCACCATCGCCGAGCCGTATATCCGATTGCGCGCCATCCGGCATATGGACAAGGGGCGCGTTGTCATCATCGCCGGCGGAACGGGCAACCCCTACTTCACCACGGACTCGGCCGGGGCGCTGCGGGCGATGGAATTGAACGCCGAAGTGATGATCAAAGCGACCAAGGTCGGCGCGATCTATGATGACGACCCCATGAGCAACCCTAACGCCAAGCCATTTGAGCGCATCTCCTATCTGGAGTTTCTGAGCATGCGCCTGCGCGTGCTCGACACGACGGCCGTCTCTTTGTGCATGGAAAACAACCTGCCGATCGTAGTGCTCAATTTCTGGCAGAAGGACAGCGTCAAGAGGCTCATCCTCGGTGAGTCTGTCGGCACGACAATTTCCGCCTGATCTTGTTTGATGTTGTACCTTTCTCTTTATTAGGTCAGAATTCCGATAAAGACCTCGATCTACCAAGGAGGATCCAATGATTGCTGATGTGATGCGAGAAGCCAAGACCCGAATGGGCGGCGCAGTCACCTCGTTGGAGTCCGACCTGGCCGCGTTTCGCACCGGGCGTGCCTCTACTAAACTTGTTGAGAACCTGAAAGTCGACCTCTATGGAGTCGAGATGCAGCTAGTGCAGATGGCCGTCATTTCCGTGCCGGAGCCGCAGCAATTGGCCATTCGCCCCTATGACCGCAATGCCATGTCGGCCATCGAAAAGGCGATCATGAAGTCGGAGTTGGGCATCATGCCCAATAACGACGGCCAGGTGATTCGTCTCAATATCCCCCGGTTGACCGAGGAACGGCGGCGCGATCTTTCCCGCATCGTCGGTCGTCGGGTGGAAGAAGCCAAGGTCGCGGTACGCAACGTGCGGCGCGACCTCAATCATGACTTGAAGGAGCTGAAGGACGAGAAGCTAATCCCCGAAGATGAACATTCCCGCGGGGAGAAGCAGCTGCAGGAAATCACGGATTCTTTCATCAGCGAAATTGATGAGATCGGCCGCGCCAAAGAGGCCGAGATCATGGAAGTCTGAGAATGGCGCGACGCCGCGAAGAGACGTTCGATCTGTCTTCTCTGGAAGTGCCGACCCATGTGGCGATCATCATGGACGGCAACGGTCGCTGGGCGCGGAAACGAGGGTTGCCACGCCAGGCCGGACACCGAGCCGGCGCCGAGAACCTTCGCCGTATTATTCGCGCTTGCGTCGACTTCAACATCAAGGTGCTGACGATCTACGCCTTCTCGACCGAGAATTGGGGGCGGCCGAAGAGCGAGGTCCAGGCCCTCATGAAAATCTTCGCCCGGGTACTGGACCAGGAGACGGACGAATTAAACGCTAACGGCGTTTGTGTTCATCATCTTGGCGATCTGACCGGCATCGATCCCAAGCTGCAGGCAAAGGTGCGCCGCGCTCTGGAATTAACGCGCGATAATGATCGGCTGATCCTCAATGTCGCCTTTAACTATGGCGGACGAGCCGAGATCATTCATGCTGTTCAACAGATGCTCGCCGACGGGATTAAGCCGGAGGAATTGACCGAGGGGCTTTTCAGCTCTTATCTGTTCACGAAAGGGCTGCCCGATCCCGACCTGGTGATTCGCACGAGTGGCGAATTGCGTATCAGTAACTTCCTTATCTGGCAGGCGGCCTATTCTGAATATTATCCCACGCCGGCGCTATGGCCTGATTTTGGCCGCCAGGAACTCTATGAGGCGATCGTCGCCTACAATCAGCGAGACCGTCGCTACGGGTTAGTAACCGAAGCGTCGTAACGGCCATTCGCCAAATGCTTACCCAGCGTATTATCGTCATCCTGATCGTTGGCCCGACCATGTTGGCGGCCACTTACTTTGGCGGGTGGTATTTCTTCGTTCCAATTACGTTGCTGATGCTCATGGCTGGCATCGAATATGCCCACATGATGCGCGTGCTGAACCATAAGCTGCCGCTGTGGGTGCTTCTGCCGGCGATCGTATTGCTTTATGTGGCCGCGTGGCAGCCGGCGCTGAATTTGTCGGCCGTGGTCCTCTTCGTTAGCGTGTTTATCGGCCTCATCTACTGCCTGGTTCTCTTCGAACGACAGATCACTCTGGATGCGGTCCTCGACTGGTTCGCGCTGGTGACCGGTATCGTTGTGCTGGGATGGGTGGGCAGTCATTTCTTTCTGTTGCGTGGCTTGCCTGAAAACGGGTGGCGCTGGACGACGGTGGCCCTGATGAGTATATGGTCGGCCGATATGGGCGCCTACGCTGTCGGTAAGTGGTTGGCCGGGCGAGTGCTGGGCCGCCATGCGTTAGCTCCCCGCTTAAGCCCTAAAAAGACGGTCGAAGGCTACGTCGGGGGAATCATCATCGGTACCACGATGACGGTAGCCACGGCGTATTTCCTTGATTTATCGTTGACCCTGGCGGCGATCGCCGGTGTGATGGTGGGGATATTTGGCTTGTTTGGCGATCTGAGCATATCGATGCTGAAGCGTGAGGCGGGGCTGAAGGACTCGGGGAAGATTTTTCCCGGCCACGGCGGCGCGCTGGACAGGTCCGATTCCCTGATCTGGGCGGTTGCTATTGTTTATTACCTGGTTGTGTTTTTAGGCCCGCGACTGTCATAGGCGCGACCTGATTTTGGTTTTCCCACAAAACTGAACTAGACCTAGCACAAAGGAGCATTTGCCGTGACTACTGTGACGACAATCGAACGCTTTATTCTGGATAATCAACCGGAATACGCCTCGGGCGAATTAACCATGCTGCTGTATGACATCGCCCTGGCCGCCAAGATTATTGCTTCCAAGACCAATCGCGCCGGCCTGGTCGACATCCTCGGCGACGCGGGGTCGACGAACGTTCAGGGAGAATCCCAGCAGAAACTGGACGTCTTCGCCCATGAGATCGTGAGGAAGATGTGCGACCACACCGGCCGCCTCTGCCTGATGGTGTCGGAGGAGCAGGATGATCCTCTGTATATCCCCGAGCGATTCGTCAAGGGAGACTATGTCCTTGTTTTCGACCCGCTGGATGGCTCTTCCAATATCGACGTCAACGTCAGCGTTGGCACCATATTCGGTATCTACCATTGCCTCGATAAAAGCTTGCGCGGCCGCGTCGAGGACGCATTGCAACCTCCCGCGAATCTGGTCGCCGCGGGTTATGTTCTCTACGGTTCAAGCACGATGCTGGTCTATAGCACGGGGAACGGCGTGCATGGATTTACCCTTAACCCGGAGTACGGGGAATTTCTCCTGTCGCATCCCAATATGCATCTCCCTGAACCTGCCGCCTATTTCAGCGTCAACTCCTCCTATTACCGCCGGTGGTCTCCCGGTGTCCAGCATTTTCTGGATTGGTTGCAGGGGAAGGAGGAGGATAGCCCCAACCTCTCGGCGCGCTATATTGGATCGTTGGTAGCCGATTTTCATCGTAATCTATTGCGCGGCGGCATCTTCTGCTACCCGGCCGAGAGCAAGCGCGACGAAGGTAAATTACGTCTGCTCTATGAAGCCGGGCCGCTGGCTTTCCTGGTCGATCAGGCGGGTGGTTATGCGTCCAATGGCCGCCGGCCTATCCTCGATGTCGTTCCGACGCACTTGCATCAGCGAACGCCGCTGTTCATCGGCAATCGGGCGTTGGTGGAACGATTGGAGGAATTTATTCGTCAAGAAGATGAAGGAACACCGGCTCATTCCTGAGCGGGTTGAGTGATGGGTTTCGAGTCGCCAGGCGGGAGTGTGTTGACTGAGGGTGTGTGGCATGATATACTTGAAAAATCCCACCAAAATATGTTTACGCTGTGGGGTTTAATCTCCCTTAATCGATACCAACAGAATAACGATACGCCCTATCGATCTGCCTGACTTGAACTCCCACCAGTTATTATCAATAAACTTCCTGACGATTCGTGCCGATGGAAGCCGTGAATACCCAGCTAAACGGGGATTGCCTGTGATCCGAATGGATAGGTAGAGCCGATCTCACAGACTGTTTTTCCGAATTAAATCATACAAGTAGCAAGCGAGTGCGTTGACGCACGATTTTCGCTAGAGAGAAATGACGTATGGATATAGGTGACTTAGAAAGCAAGAAATTAAGTGAACTGCGCGACATCGGCCGGGATATGAAAATTCCTGGTTATACGACGATGAAGAAGCAGGACCTCGTTTTCCGTATTATGCAGGCCGACGCCGAGTCGAGTGGTTTCCACTTTCGGGGCGGCGTGCTGGAAATCGTTGAGGATGACAAACAGACGATGGGCTTCCTCCGTTCCGGGTCCTATCTGCCCAGCAAGGATGATATCTACGTCTCTAATTCGCAAATCCGGCGTATCGGCTTGAAGACCGGCGACATGGTCTATGGCCAGGTGCGCGTGCCTAAGGACAACGAGAAGTACTATAGCCTTTTGCGGGTAGAGGCGGTCAATGGGATGAGCCCCGACTACCTCAAGAACCGCGTGCGCTATGAGTCTCTCACGCCCATCTTCCCCGACCAGAAGCTCAAGCTGGAAACGAAATCACATATCCTGTCCACGCGCCTGATCGATCTGATTACACCGATCGGTCGCGGCCAGCGTGGCCTGATTGTCTCGCCGCCCAAGGCCGGCAAGACCACGGTTCTCAAGGAGATCGCCAACGGCATCTCGGAAAACTATCCCGAGATTCACCTCATGGTCGTTCTCATCGGCGAGCGCCCGGAAGAGGTCACCGACATGGAGCGCTCCACCCAGGGCGAGGTCGTCAGCTCGACTTTTGACGAGCCGGTGAAGAATCATTGTCGCGTGGCCGAGATGGCCCTGGAGCGCGCCAAGCGACTGGTTGAGTCCGGCCGCGACGTCGTCATCCTGCTCGACTCGATCACCCGTTTAGCCCGCGCCTATAACCTGACCGTACCGCCGAGCGGCCGCACGTTGTCCGGTGGTCTTGATCCGGGCGCGCTCTATCCTCCGAAGCGGTTCTTCGGCACGGCGCGTAATCTTGAATTCGGCGGCAGCCTGACTATTATCGCCACGACATTGGTCGATACGGGCAGCCGGATGGACGATGTGATTTACGAGGAGTTCAAGGGCACCGGCAATATGGAGCTGATGCTCAGTCGTCGCCTTCAGGAACGGCGCATCTTCCCGGCCTTCGACATCGAACGATCGAGCACCCGACGCGAAGAACTGCTCATGTCGGCCGACGAACTACAGCGCGTCTATACCATGCGTCGTATGCTGGGTCACCTGATGGACACGCCCGGCTATGATATCAGTAGCGCTACCGCGGCCGTCATGCAACGTTTGCGCTCCACCAAGACCAATTACGAGTTCCTGGAGACGCTCACCAAGGATATGGATTGACCCTGCTACGGGGTTAGCTAAGCGATTCTAGAGAAAGCCGGCCCGCAGAGCCGGATAGCCATTGCGTCTCTCCCATCCTGGGGATAGCATCCATTTTTGGTATGCAAGAAGAAAAGACCCCCCGGCAACGCGTTGCCGGGTATGCTGTACTGGCTCTGCTTGTGGGGCTGATTGTTCTGGGATGGCGGCAAGCGGCGGCGGCGAATCAGGGCGCTTCATCTGTGCCCGAAGCGCCTCGTCCGGCGGCCCCGGTTGTCAGCGACGAGACTGCCCCTGACGTCCCTTCCCCGGCCCAAGCAGCGGCTGCCCAGGCCCCTGTGATCGTCGATGTTGCTCTGGCGCCGGCCTCTGTCCCCCAGACCTTTGTGGGCCATAAGCCGGAGCACGACTTCGCGATCTACCGCGTGGTTCGCGGCGATACGCCGAACGGGATCGCCGACAAGTTTGGGATCCAGGCGACAACGTTGCTGGGCGGCAATCCGCAGTTAAGCCAGGAATCCAGCCTTCTGCAAACCGGTGTCGATCTGATCATCCTGCCTGTTGACGGGGTGTTACACGACGTTCAGCCGGGTGATTCCCTGGAGAGTATCGCTGCCCAGTATGGCGTGTCGACGGAATCCATCGTCGATTACAAGCCCAATAACCTGGAATTCCCTTTCCGGCTTTACCCTGAGACGCAGATCCTGGTCCCCGGCGCGGTTCGCGAGGTCTTTGTCTGGACGCCGCCATCGCTGGAATCCGTTCGCGGACGTTCGACGGGCAGCGGTGTCACGCCGCTCATCGTGGGTACGGGGACGTTTATTTACCCCGTCAACTCGCGTAACTTCTCTCAGTATTACTGGGTCGGCCACCCGGGGGTGGACATCGCTTTACCCGAAGGTTCGGCCGTCGTCGCTTCCGACACTGGTACGGTGACCTTTGCCGGCTGGAATATCTACGGCTACGGCAACCTGATCGTGATCAACCACGGCAACGGCTATGAGACGTTTTATGCTCACTTGAGCGGCATTAACGTCGTTCCCGGCCAGATCGTCTATCAGGGTAATGTCATCGGCCGCACCGGCAATACCGGTAATTCCTCGGGGCCGCACGTTCACTTCGAGGTGCGCATCAACGGCGCGCAGGATGATCCGTGCTGGTACGTGGGTGGTTGCTAGGCGAGCTGCTTTGTCTTGTTGAGGTGCCTGTCCCGTAGCTGTCCGCAGCCGGCCTGGATGTCGATGCCGCGCCGGACTCGCACCGTACTGCTGACGCCGTACGTCTCCAGAACCTCCTGGAAGCGAGCGACTCGCTCGGGAGAGGACGGCACACCCCCGTAACCTGCAGTTGGGTTGAGAGGAATCAGGTTGACGTGGCAGAGCATACCTCGTAACAGCTCCCCTAATTTATGAGCCTGTTCCTCGGTATCGTTTTCCCCGGAGATGAGCGCCCACTCGAACGTCATGCGTCGCCCCGTCTTCTCGATGTAGTAGCGACAGGCGTCCATGAGTTCGGCGATGGGCCAGCGCCGGTTGACGGGCATGAGCCGGCTGCGTTCCTCGTCTGTCGCTGCATGTAACGATACAGCCAGTGGCGTCTGCCGCTGCTCGTCGGCGAAGCGCCGGATGGCCGGAACGAGGCCCACGGTCGAAATGGTGATTTTGCGCGCGCCCAGATTGAAGCCGGCCGGATCGGTCAGCCGATCCAGGGCGGTCAGAGTGTTCTTGTAATTATGGAGCGGCTCGCCCATGCCCATCATAACGATGTTCGTCACGTGCTCCCCTTCGGCCGCCAGCTCGCGCGCGAAATAGATGACCTGGCCGACGATCTCCGCCACGGTCAGGTTGCGCATGAACCCCATCTGCCCTGTAGCACAGAAAACGCAGCCCATCGCGCAGCCCGCCTGCGTACTGATGCACAATGTCCGGCGCTTCTCGTAACGCATCAGCACCGTCTCGATGAACTGGCCATCCGGCAGGTGAAACAGTACCTTTCGGGTCTGGCCGTCGGCCGATTGCTGGCTGAGGGCGATCTCACCGATCGATAGCGCCGCCTCGGCCGTCAGTCGCTCGCGCAACGGACCAGGCAGGTTGGTCATCGACTCGAAATCGGCCGCGTAGTGATGATACAGCCAGTCCCACACTTGCCGGGCGCGAAAGGCCGGCAGGCCCCATTGGGTCAGAAGGGCAGCCAATTCATCGGCTTGCAGGTCATATAAATTGATCCGTTTCTCAAGGTTTGGCAACGGACATCTCCCGCGTCAGGAAGGACGCCAGTTCGGTGATATCGGCGAAAATATAATCGGGTTGTATCGGTCCAGCCTCGGCCTCGGCGCGGGTGGAGATACCGGAGAGCACGAGGATGGCGCGTATTCCGGCCGCCTTGGCCCCGTAGATATCAGTCGAGAGCCGGTCGCCAACCATGGCGACGCTCGACGCATCCCCGCCGAGTCGTTCCACCGCCTCGTGAAAAATGATCGGCTCCGGCTTGCCGATGATCGTCGGTTCGACGCCGGTGGCCGCGCTGATGGCCGCCAATATGGCTCCCGACCCCGGCAGCGGGCCGATTTCGGTGGGGAAGGTGGGATCGGGATTGGTGCCGATGAAGGGCGTGCCCTGATTAATGAGGTGGCAGGCTGCGGCCAGATCGTGGTACGTCACGCCGGGTGAGAGGCCGGCGACGACGGCCACGGCCGTGGCTCCGGTGAATGCCTCGGCCGGTGTGATGACGTGGAAGCCCTGGTCGAGCATGGCGTCGTGCAGCCCTTGCGCTCCACAGACGTATACCGGCGAACCTGGCTCATATCGTTCGGCCAGATAGACGGCGGAGGCCTCGGCCGAAGTCAGGATTTGCCCCGCCGGCACGTCGACCCCGAAGCGAGCCAGCCGTTCGGTGTACATATCGGCCGTCTTGGTGGCGTTGTTGGTGGCCAGAACGAAGCCAATCCCGGCCGCGCGCAAAGTATCGAAGAAATCGACAAGGCCGGGCACCGGCGTCTCGCCGTGCCATAGCACCCCGTCCATGTCGAGAATCAGGTTTTTGATCGGTGTGTTCATATCAAATGGATAAAGTCAAATCGTTTGAGGATAAATGCCATGGTAGTTCAATCACCTAAATAGATCAACACTTGCTCCCTGACCTCATCAGCCGTCATTCCGCTTGTATCCACCACCAAGTCTGCGTGTTCGCGAGCGTGGGCCAACCGCCCCCGTTGCATCTCCAGATATTCCGGCCCGGCGTCATCCTTCGGCCGTCGTTGCCGGTAGGTTTCGTGCGATAAATCCAGATAGATCAGCACATCAGGATTGATCAACCGCCGCCACATATCCTTGACGAAGGAGTGCTCTTGTGCGGGATGCCGCGCATCGTATCCGGCCTCTCGCAACGCCTTCACCAATGTGCTCTTGCCTGACGCGCACGGCCCCACGACAGCCACACGAAGCGATGCTTCGGGGTGCTGAGGGGCAGAGGAGGCGAGGGACTGAGGAGAAGAGGCTATATCGTCCATAATCGTTAGTTGGCTATCAGCGACCGTGTACGATGAAGCTGTTCTAAACTCGTCGCTCGTCGTTCGTCACTTGTCACTGTAACGTCATTCTCACAAACTGCCGGCGCACGTCATCCCCTTCCTGGCTTTCCAGCACGGCGATGGCGATGACGCTGATGTCGTCGCGGGGGCGGCCGTCGTCCATCGCCATCGCCTCGGCCAGCAGGCGGTCACAGATCGCGCCGGCCTCTAATATCCCGTCCTCGGCCATTTCCTGAAAGGCAGTGAACGGGTCGTAGCTACGCCCCTTGCCGCTCAGGCTGCCGGCGTGGCGCAGGCCGTCGGTGAAGGCGACGACGACGGTGCCTGCTTCGATGGGGACCTCGGCGATGACCGGCTTGGTATTGCGATGGACGCCGACCGCTTTCGATTCAGCGTCGAGCTGATAAAAGCCTTCGGCCGTCGTGCGCACCAGCACCGGCGCCTCGTTGTTGCGGCTGATGACGATGGTGCGGGTTTGGGTATCGACGGACAAAATATTGAGCGTGGCCGACACCTTGCCGTTGCGATAGGTGTAGAGGTAGTCGTGGGCGGCGCGAGCGGCGGCTCCGTCGCGCACGCCTTCGCCCAGCAACTGGATAGCCTTGCGGGCGACGACGTTGCTAATGGCCTTGGCGCTGCGGCCGCTCATCTGCCCATCCACCAGGACCATCGACAGACCGCCATGCGGCCGCTCGATCATCTCCAGCGTGTCGCCGCTCTCACGCGAGGCCCATTTCGATATTTTGGAGACAGCGAATTGGATTTCCATCGTTTTAGTTACGAGTTATGAATAACGAGTTAAGAGAACGATCCATACTGTGAATATTCTACACAGGTTTAGCCTGGTATGGGACGGCGGGTTACTTCTGTGCGAGCCGCCAATCCAGCGCAGTGTGACGATTAGCCACCGGGTTTGTGCGTACGGCGATCTGGATGGCGCGGCGCGTACCGACGAGGATGACCAGCTTGCGCGCCCGTGTCACGGCCGTGTAGAGCAGATTGCGCTGCAGCATCAGGTAATGTTGGGTGACTACCGGGATCACCACGCACGGATATTCCGATCCTTGTGATTTGTGCACGCTGACGGCGAAGGCGTGGATCAGCTCGTCGGCCTCCAAAAAATTATAGACGATCGGCATGCCGTCGATGCCCACGGTCAGCGTCTGCTCAACGGGATCGATGGCCATGATACGGCCGATATCGCCATTATAGACGCTTTTATCGTAGTTGTTGACCGTCTGCATCACTTTATCGCCGACGCGGAAGGTTCGGCCGCCGATACGCCGTTGAATCTTGCGCTCGCCGGCTGGGTTCAGCGCCTCCTGCAGCATCTCGTTCAGCCGGGTGACGCCCGCTCGTCCGTTGTACATCGGTGCGAGAACCTGTACATCGTCCAGCGGATCCAGCTTGAATTTGTGCGGGATACGCTTGGCGACGATATCCACCAACAAATCAGCGGTTTCCTCCGGGTCTTCCTTGACGAAAATAAAGAAATCACCCGCCTCCGGGCTGGTTTCGGGCATCAGTCCTTGGTTGATGCGGTGGGCATTGCGGATGATGAGCGAATTGGCCGCTTGCCGGAAGATCGTCTCCAGCCGCACGACGGCGGCGACGCCCGATTCAATCAGGTCGCGCAGCACGTCCCCCGGGCCGACCGACGGCAACTGGTCGATATCGCCGACCAGCAGCAGATGGCTGTCGGAGCCGATAGCGCGCAACAGGTTGTAAGCCAGCACCAGGTCGAGCATCGACGCCTCGTCGATGACGATCAGATCGGCGTTGATGGGCGAGTCCTCGTTGCGGCCGAAACCCTCGCCGGGCTTGAACTCCAGCAGGCGATGAACGGTCTTGGCTTCGCGGCCGGTGGCCTCCGTCAGTCGTTTGGCCGCGCGGCCGGTGGGCGAGGCGAGCGCGTAGCTCTGCCCGGCGGCGTCGAGTGTATCGAGCAGCGTCCGCAGCGTGGTCGTCTTGCCCGTGCCCGGCCCGCCGGTCAGGATCGTCAGCTTGTGCGTGATGGTGGCGTTGATGGCCTGGGCCTGTTGGGCGGTGAGGCGGCCTCCCGTTCCTGCGTCCTTCTGCCCTTCCGCTGTCCAGCCGCTCATGCGCATGCTCGCCAGCCGGCTGGTGGGATGTTCTATCAGCCGGCGAACCTGTCGCGTCAGGCCTGTCTCCGAATAATAGAGCGCCGGCAAGTAGATTGCCTGCTCCTCTCGCACCGCTCGCCCGCCGTTTTCTCCGGTCGCGATCTCGTAGGTGATGGTCTCTCGTCGTACCAGCTCGCTGTTTTCCAGCGCGTCCAGCACGGCTGTTACTCGTTCAGTAGGCAATTGCAGAATATCGGCCGCTTCCGGTTCCAGCTCGGCTTGAGGTGTGAAGACGTGGCCATCTTCGGCCATCTTGGCCAGCGTGTAATGGATGCCTGCTTCGATCCGCGCCGGATCGTCGGCCGACAGGCCCAGCGCCTGGGCGATCTTGTCGGCCGTCTTGAAGCCGATGCCATGAATGTCCTGCACCAGCCGGTACGGCGTGGACTGCACGACCGCCATCGATTGATCGCCGTACTGCTTATAGATCTTGACCGCCAGATGAGTGGAGATGCCGTGACCGTGCAGAAAGACCATCACGTCCTTGATAGCGCGCTGCTCTTCCCAGGCCTTGATGATATTGCCGACACGTACGCGGCCGATGCCCAGCACCTCTCCCAGACGGTGTGGATTCTCATCGATGATCGTTAGCGTATCTTCGCCGAAGCGATCGACGATGCGTTCGGCCATCACTTTGCCCACGCCGCGCACCATGCCCGACCCGAGGTAGCGCTTGATCCCTTCGGCCGTGGCCGGGGCGGATTGCTCACACAGTTCCACCTGAAACTGGCGGCCGTGCTTGGGGTGATTGAGCCATTGACCGGTCAGCTTGACCCATTCGCCGGGATTCAGTTCCGGCATATTGCCCACGACTGTGACAAGTTGCTTGCCGTAGGCGTAGGGCAGCATCCCGCGCGTATCGGGCAGCAGCCGGAGGACGGTGTAGCCGTTTTCTTCGTTGTAATAGGTGATGCGTTCCACTGAGCCGCTGATCTCCGCGCGATCTGACATATGTCTATTTTAGCAGTTTGGTGTTATGCTTAGCGAATCTACCTTCGGCCGGACTCCTGTTTATGATTGGCGGATGAATATGTTTCCTGAACCTGTGACCTCATTTCAGCGCTATTGGCTCATCGGCCTGCTTATTCTGTGGGCCGCCTTCCTGTTCGGCGGCTTTATCTTCGGCGCGCCGGCCGAGGCAGCACGACGCATGCCCGCCTGGGCGCGGATGGCGTCGTCGGCGACCCTGGTCGTCGCCGGGTTCAGCTGGTACCTCTTCGTCCGGAGCACGCCGGCCGGCGGTTACGCGCTGCTTATCGCCATCGGTATGACCTTTGGCTTCATGGGCGACCTGCTCCTATCCGGCATGCTGCCGTCCGGTTCTAATTTCATCGGCGGCCTCGTCTCCTTCGCCATCGGGCATATCTTCTACATCACTGCCTTGCTGCGCTTCGCCGCGGCTGCCGGGCTGACCAGTCCCGCCCCGCGCTGGGGGGCGCTCGTCGTATGGTTGCTCATCGGGGTGATCGCCTGGTATCTGGTTGTCTGGCGCGGAGCCATCGCCGCGGGCGTCACGCCGGAGATCACTCATTGGTTGGCGTTGCCATATGCGATCCTGCTGGCTTCGACAACAGCCCTGGCGACGGGACTGGCGCTCCAGGATAGCCGCTTCGTCTTGCTGGCCATCGGCGCGGCTTTGTTCCTGTTTAGCGATCTCATCCTGGCTGGGGAGAAGTTTGGCGGCCTTGATTTTCGCCTCATCGGCGACGTTATCTGGCTGACTTACGGCCCGGGTCAAATGCTGATCGTCTACTCCATCGGCGCGGCGCTATCCCGCCTGACGAACTCGTGACGCGATCTGCCCTATTGACACCCGAATCTTCCTTAAGGATCGCGCCGCACTGTACATCTCCATCGCTGGGGGGAGCGCCGGATATCGCATGACAAGTCGCGGTTAGGCATACTGCTCTTGTCTGGAATAGAATCTATAGAGCCATGATGACTCATACACTCATCGATCCGGCCGCGCTGGCCGATGTCAACCTTTCGCACGAAGAGATCAGACGCTACAGTCGCCACCTGATTATGCCTGAAGTAGGCATGAGCGGGCAGAAGAAACTGAAGGCGGCGAGCATCCTGCTTATCGGCGCGGGAGGCCTCGGCTCGCCGTTGGCCATGTATCTGGCTGCAGCGGGCATAGGGCGCCTCGGCCTGGTCGATTACGATACGGTCGACTATTCCAATCTGCATCGCCAGGTCATCCACGGCACAAAGGATGTCGGCCGCTCCAAGCTGGCGAGCGCCAGGGAGACCATTCTTGACATTAACCCGCACGTGCAGGTGGATACCTATGAAGTGCCGCTGACCTCCGGCAACGCCCTGGAGATATTCGCGCCGTACGATATCGTCATCGACGGTACGGATAACTTCCCGACGCGCTATCTCACTAATGACGCTTGCGTGCTGCTGGGCAAGCCCAACGTGTACGGCAGTATTTTTCGCTTCGAGGGGCAGGCCTCGGTGTTCTATGCCGCCGAGGGACCATGCTATCGTTGCCTGTTCCCGGAGCCGCCACCGCCCGGGCTGGTGCCGAGTTGCGCCGAGGGCGGAGTGCTGGGCGTGTTGCCCGGCACGATCGGCGCCATTCAGGCCACCGAGGCGATCAAGCTTGTGTTGGGCATAGGGGAACCGCTCATAGGCCGGCTCCTGCTCTATGACGCTACCGCGATGACCTTTGACGAGGTTCGCCTGCGCAAGAACCCTGATTGCCCCATTTGCGGCGAGCGCCCGACGATTACGGAGCTTATCGATTACGAACAGTTTTGCGGCATGCCGGCCCACGATCACAGCGATTATGCCGCACAGACAAACGGCAGCGTCCCCTCTATATCCCCGGGCCAACTCAAGCGGCGCCTCGATAACGGAGAGGAGTTGTTTATTCTCGATGTACGCGAACCGCACGAATGGGAGATTAGCAACCTGGCCGGCCTGGGCGCGGTGCTCATCCCCAAGGGGCAAATTCTGGAGCGCCTGGGCGAACTGGACACGGCGCGGGAGATCGTCGTGCAGTGCAAGACCGGCGGCCGCTCGGCCGACGTCGTCTGCGAACTCCAGCGTTATGGATTCAAGAAGCTGCTGAATCTGGAAGGCGGGATCAATCGCTGGGCGCGAGAGATAGATCCCGATTTACCGATTTACTAGACGCTCCCGGATGTTGCTTCGGCCTTAAGATCTAGCATCCGTTCCGGGTTCTTCCCCGTGACGCCGACAAAGAACGACTGGATGCGCGGCAAATCGAGCGCGTAGTCTCCGCTGGGCTGGATGGTCGGCCCGACGCGCATCCGTCGGGCGGCATAGTCGAATATAACCATCACCAAGGGGACGTTGGCGCTGTGGGCGATGTAGTAGAATCCGCTGCGCCAGCCTTTGGTGGAGCTATCCTGGCCCTTGCCGCGCGTGCCCTCGGGCATGATGGCCAGGAGAAACTGGTCATGCGCTGCGAATTTGCCGGCCATCTGTGCGACGAAATCGTTCTTGTGCCGGCGATCCAGCGGGATACCGCCGAACCAGCGCAGGAACCAGCCGATTGGCCCAACGAAGGGGGTGTGTTTCATGACGAAGTGGACGTCGATCCCGAGCGCGGCCATCGCCAGTGCGGTCATGAAAAAATCAAGACTCGACGTGTGCGGGGCGCCGACTAACACGAAACGGGGTAAATTGGGTACTTGTCCTACGACGCGCCAGCCGAACAGGCGCATGACCAGGCTCCAAAACCGGCGCGACAGGCGGTTGCCTCTCCGGGGCACGTTCGGCCCCAGTTGCGGCAGGATCGTCTGGTCCGGTGCATTATCAACCGGAAATGACTCCATCCTGAGCGATCTCCTCAAGTGATTTGTGGGATTAGGCCTTGGTCTGACCCCATGACAGATTAAACACCAATACAGCCGAAAGGAAACGGCGATTTGCCGCATTCCATTCGGCTGTATCTGATTTTCCAGGACGAGTTCTTGCCAAGGTTTGCCCGGGTCAGGCCTCGGCTTCCCAATAATCGGCGTCGTAGGCTGGTAATTCGCAGCGTATCGGCCGATCGTGGCGTTCGCGCAGGGCATAGCCGGCCTGCATCAGGGTATGGATCTGTGACGTGCCTTCGTAGATAACCGAACTCTTGGTGTTACGCAGGTGACGCTCCACGTTATATTCGTCGGAGTAACCGTAGGCGCCATGGATTTGTACTGCGTCGTCGGCGGCGCGCCGGGCGGCCTCGGTGCAGTACCACTTGGCTGCGCTCGTCTCTCGCGTGTTGCGGATGCCCTGATTCTTCAGCCAGCCCGCCTTCCAGACCAATAGCTGGCCGATGTCGATGCTCTGCTGCATGTGGGCCAGCATTTGCTGCACCAGTTGATATTGTACGATCGGGCGGCCGAACGTTTCGCGCTGGCGGCCATAGGCGATTGATTCCTCGAGGCAGGCCTTGATGATGCCTACCGCGCCCGCGGCTACACCGTAGCGGGCGTTATCGAGCGCGCTCATGGCGATCTTGAACCCCTCGCCTTCCTCGCCCAGCCGGTGCGATGCCGGGACGCGCACATCGGCCATGACGACCCGGCCTGTGTTGCTGGCATGCACGCCCATCTTGCCCTCGATGGTGCCCGTCGTCAGGCCGGGCCAGCCGCGCTCCAGGATGAAGGCGGTGATGCCGTTCGCTCCCAGCTCGGGTTGCGTCTTGGCGAAGACAAGGAAGCGATCGGCGACATCGGCCAGAGTGATCCACATCTTCTCGCCGTTCAGGATGTAATCGTCGCCGTCACGTTTGGCCCGGCTGCTCAGAGCGGCCACATCTGATCCTGCTCCCGGTTCCGTCAGGCCGAAGCAACCCATGTGCTCGCCGGTTGCCAGCCCCGGCAGGAAATGCCGTTTTTGTTCCTCTGTTCCCCATTGGAAAATGGGCATGGCGTGTAGCCCTAAGTGGACGGCGATCGTCTCACGTACCGACGAATCAGCGAACTCCAGCCCTTCCGATACGATTCCCAGCGACAGGTAATCCATCCCCGCGCCACCATAGCGCACCGGCAGGCAGATACCCAGTAAACCCAGTGCGGCCATCTTGGGAAGTAGTTCGTAAGGGTAGGTGTGATCCCGGTCGTGTTTCTTGATGACAGGTATGATCTCTTTGCGAGCGAAGTCATAGACTGTCTGCTCGATCATCTTGTGCTGGTCTGATAGTGAAAAATCCATGTCAAATCCTTGTGTAATGATTATTCGCCCTGCCCGCTCGTGATGTCTAGTCGGTCACCAGCCATCGCCACTTCGTTCTGGTTGCCGGCGTGGAGCTTATACGGTCTCGTCCTAATGATAGCACTTCTCCGCCTGTTTTCAGCTTCTTAATCTGGACCAGTTCTTGGTCGACCCGATTGAAGGCGAAAACCGCTGTTTCTGTGGCGGGATAGTATGTGATGTTATCTTCATAGTTCAGGGCGAGGTCGTCGCCCTTGATGTTCAATTCCCACGGCGAACGACCCGGCACAAAGGATGCGCTCAATTGGTCATTGCCATATAAGAGCTGTACTGCACTGGTGAAACCTACCGGGCCGCTGATGAGAGGACGTGGCTTTCGTGTCGGGCCATAGTCACTTAACAAAATCAGGACGTGTGTCCCGTTGGCGATGTCCGGCGCCTGCTCGAAGAGAGAATGCCAGATCGCCTTTTGTTCGCTCCACGCTTCCTGGATCTGTCGCGCCACGGTTATGTGCCCAACAACACCCACGATCAGCAACGGCATTAACCCGGCCAAGGCGATGAATTGGGCGCGGTCGGGCGTCCGGCCCAGCAAGTGGCCTATGCCAAACAATACCGCACAGATGAACAAAGCTGCGCCAACACTGGACAAGTGATGAGTGTGAGAAGTCGGGTACCCGGCTCCCGGATGCATGGCGATGATGAGCGGGAAATAGCCGGCCACCAGCAGGGCCAGCCCCACAGCGCCGGCGATTATTAGGTCATGTATCTTTCCTGTCCCCGCGCCCTCGCTGCCGGATGCCGGGGGGAACCGGCGTGCCTTTCGGCTCATCCAATAGGCGAGCAAGATAGCCAGCGTTACCAACGCAATAACGACACCCAACGCTATCGCCCCCGGGACGAGACTATATCCTGATATAAAGGGCTGCGATTCCAGAACGACGCTCGCCCAAGCGATACCTAGTACATACGCGACGCCAAACGATAGCCGGTAGGCCAGAATCGGGAGTGACAGGGCCGCATCATTAATATCGTGCCCAAAGGCATAGCCCACCGACTGTTGCCATCTCCATCGCCACAAGCTGAAGCCGATCGATAGCAATAGCGCAGCCAGAAGCCCCAACCGTTGGGGCCAGGTGCGACGTCGCCCCGACAGAAAGGCCAGCCCTGACAGGACGATGATCACCCCGACCGCGATCTCATAACTGTTTAAGCCGATAACGACGGCGATCATGCCTGCCAACCAGGCCCACCAATGGCCGTCTCGCCAGAAGCGCGCCAGGAAGTAAGCAGAAAGTAAAAAAAGAGCTGTGCCTTGTACGACGTTGCCGGCCAGCCATGTGCGCGTCATATCGGCTGGAAACACCAGATACAGGACTGTTGCCGCTCCGTTGTAGGTCGCCTGGTCCGGTAGCAGAACGTCCAGGGTGGCCAGCAACAATAGCGCGCTGATAAAATTCATGAGAATCCCAAGCGCGTGGAAGCCGACCACATTTGTACCGACCAGCTGATAGACTAGCGCCAGCCAACAGGAACCGAGCGGCCGCGCTCCGGTAGACAGGTCGGGGCAGGCCAGCTTGCCGTCGTGGATATAGTTGGACAGATAGAACCACTCATCCCCCATCAAGCTGGGCGTCAACGCCGACCAACCCAGCGCGACAACCGCCAGCGTTGCCAGAAGCAAGATCGTGCCGGTATATTTTTTGAGAAAGGATTTCCTGAGGGAAGTTGCCGCATGGTCCTCGATGCGCGCTCTCATATTGCCCTCTTGTTGTCTCCTACCCGTGGCGTCTAATCGGCCACCAGCCATCGCCACTCTGTTTTGTTCGTCGGCGTCGGGATGATGCGATCCGGCCCTAATAAGAGTGTCTTTCCGTTACTTTCCAGTTCTTTAACCTGGGTCAACTCCTGGTCTGCCCGGTTGAAGAGGAAGACCAGCGTCTCGGCGGCTGAAAAGTCGATGATATTGCCATCATTGTCGGTTAGCGTCAGGTCCTTGTCGATGCTCAGCATCCCCGGCGACCATGCCGGCACGAAGTACGCGCTCAATTCATCGTTGTCGTATAGCAGTTGTAATGCGCGGCTGAGGGACCACGGGCCGCTGACGAAAGGGCGAGGCCCTCTCCCCGGGTCATCATAGCCTTCCAGCAAGAACAGCACCTGGGTTCCGTCGACGATATCCGGCGCTTGCTCGAAAAGGGAATTCCAAATCAGCTTCTGGTCGGCCCATGCTTCCCGAAGTTGCCGCGTCACGGTTATATGCCCGAGGATGCCTATGATTAGCAGTGACGTCAATCCAGCCAACGCGATGAATCGGGCCTGCTCCTGAGTTCGCCCCAGCCACTGACTCACGCCAAACAGAACCGCACAGATGAACATCGCGGCTCCGACGCTCGACAGGTGGTGCGCCCGCGTGATCCCGTAACTGATCCCGGGATTCATGACGATGATGATTGGGAAATATCCGGCCGCCAGTATCGCCAGCCCCACTGCTCCGGCGATCACCAGATCGAGTATATCCCCTTCCTCCGCGCGCCCATGATCGCCCGCCAGGTCGAACCGGTGTATTTTGCGGCCGCCCCAGTAGGCTATCAGGATGGCCAGCATCATCAGGCCGATGAGGGCGCCTGATTCGAGTGCGCTTGTAATACGCCCGGGCCTT